>Ga0066599_100000001_pt1 | contig 63794 bp, 59 predicted proteins | sample InisedmetaG_FD_60065 | JGI IMG/M metagenome (GOLD analysis project Ga0066599, IMG submission 60065) | Freshwater pond sediment microbial communities from the University of Edinburgh, under environmental carbon perturbations - Initial sediment | ecosystem: Environmental > Aquatic > Freshwater >...
GATACGGATGATATTCAATTTCAGTTAAATGTCGGAATATGGATAACATGGACTCAGTGGCGAGCATTAGGGTTTGATGCACATTCACAGGTTATTGATCCTAATTTTATAGATACAATTAACTTTGCTCCTACTGCACGACTCGACTATGGAACAAGTCTTGGTTCATCATATAATGAAGGATTGGCTGTTGATGCTGTATGGGGTTCAGGAGATCCGGCTACGGCAACGCAAAATGGAGACTGGCAGGTAGGTGCAACTATTTATGAAACATCACCAACGGCATTCTATGTGGCTACTGATGGAGATAATGATGGTGCAGGAACAATAAGTGATCCCTGGGCAACATTTGGTAAAGCATTCAGTACAGCAGTTGCAGGCGATACTGTTTACTTCAGAGGTGGCACTTATCCAATAGAATCATCTAATGGATTGGGTTATCAATATGATTCAGATAATCATAATGGTACGGCAGGAAATTGGGTGTGTTATTTTAATTATCCCGGTGAAGTGCCTATATTAGATTGTAATGCGGTTGTAAATACTGGATTTAATGCTGCTATTGTTCTTAATGATGCTGAGTATATTCATTTTAAAGGTATTCATATTATTAACGTTAATGAAGTAAACGACCCTCCTAATGGTGGTATATGTTATGGTATATATACAGAAAGGAACTTCCATGTTAAGTTTGAAAACATGGTATTTCATGATATTGGTGGTAAGGCATTAAATCAAGGAACATCATATTATACCGAGGTAATAAATTGCGATGCTTATGATTGCAATGATAAGTACAGTCATGCTCCTGGTGGATGGGCAACAGGATTTTCAAATGAAAATTCAGCATCAGATGATTGTTATACTTATTACTACGGATGCAGGGCATGGAACTGTTCAGATCAGGGATTTAGTACTGGTGGAGATCGTGGCACAGTTATTTATGATCGTTGTTGGGCTTATGATAATGGACTTAATACTGATGGGGAAGGGTTTAATTTCAAACTCGGATATATGAATATTAACCCATCAGCAAACGATCCTCATGTGATAATGAAAAATTGCATAGGTGCTTATGGAAGATATGGAGGCATGACTACAAACGATCAGGGATATTACGGACAGTTTCTCTATGTCTACAATAATTTCTTTTATCACAATGGAAACTATGGAGTATTTGTGCTGAATCCGGCAGATAATGACCTAAGAAGAACATTCAGAAATAATATAAGTTATGATAGTCCTGCTGAGTATGTAATTAATCCTTATACGGCAAGCAATAATTCATGGGATTCTGAAGTAACTGTTACAGCAGATGATTTTGTCAGCTTGGATTATTCACAGATGAAAGCAAGCAGAAAAGCAGATAATTCATTGCCTGATATTACATTTGGAACGTTAGTAGAGGGTAGTGATCTTATTGATGCAGGATTAGACGTGGAATTAGATTTTAATGGTACTGCACCGGATTTAGGTTGGGATGAGTTTGGTGATGAACCTCCAGAACCAAGTGTCTTTAAGTTTAAGTTTCATAATAATCACTGGATGATAAGTAAAAGAGGAAAACTATTAAAATGATTAATTATATAATAATATATATTTATGGCAATTAACGAAGTAGAGTTATTAACTCAAATATTTGACGAAAGAATAAAAGGTCTTTATATAAAAATGGACTCTGAATTTACTGTCTTAAACCATGAGTTGAGACAGATAAAAGAACAAGTGTTAAAGACAAATAATAGAGTTAATCATCTTGAAGATGACCTATGGGCTCTAGAAAAAAAGGCTGATGAGGCTATTGCCGATGGTAAACACATAATAGATACAAGGGCTACAGAGTGTCCTAATGTTGTAAAGTTTGAAAAGCTAGATAATAGAATAGATGATACCATTATTCTATTTACAGAAAAACATAAAGAAATAGATAATGATATGAAGTCATTAAAGGATGAGCTCAGAGATGGTTTATTTTTTATGAGACATCCTAAGTTATTGGTAGCATCACTTGTAATATTAATAACATTTGTTGTGATAACATTAGTAAAAGATGTCTCACCAACATTATTTGGAATATTAAATAGTAATTAAAAATATAAAAAAATGGCATTTTCTCTCGCATTTACGACTACAGATTATGATCAAGGCAAATCTATATTAATAGAAGATGCCTCAACTGGTACTCCTTGGCCTACATTAACAGCAGCTACATTCACAATAACTTCTCTATATACAGGTACGGTACTTCCTGTCAGTCCTGTTGTCAAAACTTATACTCAAACAATAGCGGCTGGGTTTTCTTTAGAGTTGAAAAATACAGATCTTGGATTTGCCATTGATGATACGATACCTGATAGTGTATACAACATAGTGATGACAGTCACTGGTTCTGCCGATACATATACTAGCGAGGAAGTTGTATATTATAATGCTATGTATACTAGGGATAATTTTATATCCACTAAGGCTGCATATATAGATGACGTATATAATAAAGATCAAGATTATGCAAACTGGCTAGACTTTCTTATTACTGCTATAGAATCAAATGCAGTTAGTGGCAATAGTTCAGCAATTTATTACATTTTTGATATTTTTGGTCGCCTAAATGAATAATGGCATTAACTACAGAGGAGATATTAAATTGCGTTGAGTTATTTAATGAATATTCTAACTCAAATGTTCCATTAGTTTATGATACTAACACTAAATGGTTGGTAAATGAAGCATATGCTAAGTTCACATATGATAGAGTAAAGAACTTTAGATTAGGTGCTGATGATAATTATACAATAAGACAAATGTGTTTTATTAAAAATCTCTGGAAATTATTAATGCGATGGCTACTTGATTGGTTAACACCAACGCCAGTAGTTTCCCCATTGTTAGATATTGATGGTAATGAATATACTACGGTTACTATTGGAACACAGGAATGGATAGTTCAGAACCTAAGAACAACACATTATGCCGATGGTTCTGATATACCTAATATTACATCTAATGGATCAGCTACAGATTATGATGATTGGTTTCTTCCTAGTAAGGATGAATTAAAAGAAATGCATGATGAACTTCATGCTTATTCCGTTGGTGATTTTGGGAATAGTGCTTATTGGAGTTCTTCGGAAAATGATGCAACAACGGTTTGGTGTCATCATTTTGGAACTAATATGCAATTTAATGATTATACAAAACCAGATCCATTATCAGTTCGTGCTTGTCGTTTTTTTACATCTATATCTCCTTCTTATTCATTAAGAGATGTAGGACCAGCAGGAGGATTAATATTTTATAAAAATGGTAATGATTATTTAGAAACAGCGCCCACTGATACAGGCATTAATCAGGCATGGAGTAATGTAGATGATGTTGCTGTAACAGGAACAGGAACAACAATAGGGACAGGACAAGATAATACTACTGCGATAATTGGGCAAGTTGGTCATACTGCAAGTGCAGCAAAGTCATGTAATGATTACACAATTATTGTTGGAGATGGATGGGCTGGTGATACCATTGGTGCATATTGTTGGTACAATAATGATGAAGTAGGTTACGGATCAGTACATGGTGCTCTTTATAATTGGTATGCAATAGATAATGCAAAGGATCTTGTTTATTTTGAAAGAGATAATATAGAAGAGTTAGGATGGAGGGTGCCTAGCGAAGTAGACTTTAATTTATTGGTATCATTTATTAATGGTGGTTCATTAACTGGTGGTATATTAAAAGAAACTGGAATAACACATTGGGCAAATCCCAATACTGGTGCATTGGATTCTTATGGATTTAAAGCTCTTGGGTCTGGATATAGAGATGCTAGTGGGAACTTTTTATCAATAAACCAAACACTTATTCTTGGGAGTTCATATTTATTCTCACCTGGATTTAATTATGATATAATATTACATTATGATTCTAGTTCATTAGGAAGTGGATATGAAAATACTTCTTATGGATTATCTGTACGTTGCGTTAGAGATATAGCAATCTCTTCTCAAGTAACAGTTGATGATACATCAGTATTAAGTGATAGTACAATAATAACAGTAGATAATGGCTAAGCAAATAATTAATATAGGTACAGCTCCTAATGCTGGTAATGGTGATCCATTACGTTCAGCAATGGATATTGCCAATGATAACTTTACAGAACTCTATGATGCTGAAGCATTAAATACTGCTAAAGTAACAAATGCTACACATAGTGGCGATGCAACTGGTAGCACATCATTAACACTTGCTACTGTAAATGCCAATGTTGGTAGTTTTACAAATGCGAATATAACAGTTAATGCCAAAGGATTAGTTACGTCTGCTTCTAGTGGTGTAGGTGGCGGTGGTGATATGGTATATCCTGGAGCTGGCATAGCGTTATCAAGTGGTTCGGCATGGGGTACTTCTATAACAAATAACTCCACAAACTGGGATACTGCATATAGTTGGGGCAATCATGCTAGTTCAGGATATTTAGTTAGTGCTACACACCTAGCTGCATATAATCATGGGAATATTGCTAATGGACAAACGGCTTATGGTTGGGGTAATCACGCAAGCGCTGGATATCTTACATCCCAGACATCACATGCGGATGTTGTTGTTGATGGAGATTTCACTAGTAATGGTATTCTTAAAAGAACGTCTTCTGGTGTATATGGTATAGTTACTGATAATTCAACAAATTGGAACACAGCTTATGGATGGGGTAATCATGCAGGGTTATATCTTGGATTAACAGCTACTGCCGCAAGTGCAACTATATTAGCTACAACTAGAACTATTAATGGTGTTTCTTTTAATGGTAGTGCTAATATAACTGTACCTAGTGATATAGCCCCAGGGGCGGCTGGAAATATATTAACATCAACAGGTTCTGTATGGGTAAGTGCTATAAATGGTGGTACTGTTACATTAACAGGAACTCAAACATTAACTAATAAAACATTAACATTACCAAAAATAAATGAAGATATTGTAGTATCAACCACTTCTACTGAATTAAATGTATTGCATAATCTAGATCCTAATTTAATATATATAGGTGACGCTATTGCTGAAATACCAGTATATAATGCTACTACAACAGAGATAACCAATACTGCTACTCCCGTTGAGGGATTGATGAGATTTGATACAACATTACATGTGATGAAATTCTGGGATGGATCGGTTTGGAAAACAATAACAACTAACTAATATGGCAACTAAATATGTATCACTTACTGGTAGTGACTCTAATCCTGGAACAATAACACAACCTTGGAAGACATGGCATTATGCTATGCAACCAGGTAGAGGTGATTCTCTAGCTCCAGGTGATACTTTGTTTGTTAGAGGTGGAACCTATGGATCAGATTATCTATATGGACATTCTGGAAGTAGTTATTATGGTGTTCGCGTTAGTGGTTTAAATGGAACTTCAAGTCAGCATATCATTATCTCCGCTTATCCTGGTGAAACACCAATACTTGATGGACAGAGTTTTCAAACTACCGATCATCAACATGTTGGAATAGGATATTATTCTTGTAGTTATATAGATTTTATTGGATTACATTGTACTAATTTCATACAGTGGTCTGATAACGCATATCAGTCTCTTGGATGGTATGGTAGTGCGTGTAACCAAATAACTCATACATTATGCACTAACTATCGTAATGGTGATGGATTTGCACTTAAAGATGGATCAAATAATATATGGTATACAAACTGTGATTCATGGGGTAATGGTGATAGGTATAATGGTGGTGGCGATACTCCAGGTGGATTGGCTAATGGATTTTATGCTGCACCAGTAGAGGGAGGACATATTTATTATAGAGGATGCAGGTCATATTGGAACTCTGATGATGGATGGGATCATTTTGGAGGTGCTGGATATATTGAGTATGATAACTGTTGGGCATTTGGAAATGGTGTATGTCCTGCGGGAGATTTGCTACCAGAGATAACTGGTGATGGTGCTGGGTTTAAACTTGGTCCACAAGGACCCGATTCTCCTATAGAAGATGATTACCAAAGGATATTAAAAAATTGTTTAGCGTTTGAAAATACAGAATGTGGTTTTGATATAAATACTGATGATACGAATACTAGGGTGCGCATAACTTTACTTAATTGCACATCTGCTAGCAATGGAGTTGAGGGATATCAATTCTACTGGGATGATTCATTGGGATTAGTCAAGAACTGTATAAGTTATGATGAGCCATCTAGTATTGGCGACCTTACACATGGAGGTACTGTTCAGTCGCGCAATAGCTGGAATACTCCTCCTAATGCTACAGTCACATCTGCCGACTTCAAGAGTGTTGATTCGACTCAGGCTCTTAGAACTAGAAACTCAGGAGATGGTAGTTTGCCATTAATGGATTATCTTCATTTATCAGCAACTGCGACTGATTTGATCCATGTTGGTCTACAGGTTACTGCGTTTGATAACGTAACTGCATTAACTGAAGATGGAGATGGTGTTGCATATGCTAATCCACCGTCTATTGGAGCTTTTGAATACGTTGTTAGTGGTACATCATTACCATCTGTTACAACGACAGCAGTTACTAGTATTACTAATACCACTGCCTCTACTGGTGGTAATGTTACAAGTGATGGTGGTGCTACTGTTACTGCTCGTGGTGTATGTTATGCTACATCATATAATCCAACACTTTCTAATTCATACACAACTAATGGCACTGGTATAGGATCATTTACATCATCCTTATCTGGATTAACACTTGGTACTACATATCATGTTAGAGCCTATGCTACAAATAGTATTGGTACTTCATATGGATCTGATGTACAGTTTACTACTACCGGTGGATCTGGTACTGTTCTAAATGTAACAGGTCAAACATATCTAAGTACTGATCCTGACGAGTCATCGTTATATACAGCCGCTCACTCAGTTGCAACAACATTTAGTTTTACAAATAACTCTTTAACGTCAAATAATATAGCTGGATATCTGTTAGAGGCTGGCGATGAAGATATTGCTTCTACTAATAACTATCTAGATGGAGCCTTAATATCTGGGAATAAGTTTACTTGGACTGGCATACAAGATGGTAATATAATAACTCATGGTTTATTTATTGGATATATGAAGAACGATATTATCCAATATAACTATATGAATAATTTACCATTTGCAATTGTTACTAAATCAGGAACTGCTGCTGGAGTTAATATGATTAATACTACTGGTGTTATAGCATATAATGTTATAAAGAACTCACTAGTAGGTATAAGGATAAAAGGAATAAATGGGACATTGATTTATAATAATACCTTTTATGATAATCTTAGTAATAATGATAATTTTATTTATATATCACCTAATACAGATAAAGCTGTTCCAGCTAATTCAACTGGTACTGTTATAAAGAATAATATCTTTTATACAACCAATGGTAATGGCATATTATATTTTGAGGAAGCTGGCGATTTATCTGGGTTGGTATGTGATTATAATATATATTATTCCGAGACAGGTAATGTTTATTTTTGGAATGGGAGTAGTTGGTTGAATTTTACCCAATGGCAAGCGCTAGGATACGACTCTCATTCATATGTACAGAATCCAAATTTTATTAATAATACTAGTTTAGTTCCTGCTGCTAGAATAGATAGAGGTACTAATCTTGGTACGTCTTATAATAGTGGCTTAGCTACGAATAATACCTGGACTGTAGCTGTATCTCCAATCACTGCGTTACAGAATGGTACATGGCAAGTAGGAGCTTATGTCTATGGAGCATCTGGTACTGTAGTAGTTCCTACGATAACAACATCATCTGTTACAAATCTTACTTCTACATCTGCAACTTGTGGTGGGACAATAACATCGGATGGAGGTGGAGCAATAACTAGTAAGGGAATATGTTATAGTACTTCTCCCAATCCAACTATATTGGATACTACTATAGATGGAGGAACTGGATCTGGTACATTTTCCGTATCACTAACTGGTCTTACAAAGAATAACACATATTATGCTAGAGCATATGCAGTAAACTCTGCTGGTATTAGTTATGGCTCTGATGTATCATTTACTACTAGAGCATATAAGATTGTTGTATTTTAATCAAAGACACATGACATACACTACTTTAAAGTCAATAATAAACGAAGCATATTCTGAGTTCTCTAGTGACTATATTACTAATGAGATACTTGGTGCTAATAATAACTATAGCACTAGGAGGATATGTTTTGTAAAAGCTATATGGAAAACACTTCTTAACCAAAGTGGAGATGAGTCACTTGATTTATTAACTAAGGTTAATATACAAGAGTGTATTCGTCTATTCAATAAGTTCTCTAATTCTAAAATACAAATTGAATACGTATAATGAATTTATCAGGAAATAGAAGCGATTCAACAAGGGCATTAGTTTCTCCTACAACTATTAGTACGTCATCAATGTCATTGTCTGGCACTAATGAATTGCCAATAGCATATGCATCAGAAACTGATCCAATATTCTCTGCTTGGAATAGGTCTACTGGTATTATTATAACTGAGGCGCAGATACAACCAGGAATAGCATTTCCGGTTACGTTAACAGGAATACAGACTCTTACTAATAAAACAATAACTAGTCCATTGGGATTAGTGAAAGCCGATGTTGGACTTTCTTTAGTTGATAACACTGCAGATCTTAGTAAACCGCTTAGTATAGCAATGTCTGTTGCGTTAGCATTAAAAGAAGACTTATCTAATAAGAGTTTGAATATAGTTACTGATGCTTTATCAGATACCAAATATCCATCAGTAAAGGCTACAAAAACATACGTAGATAGTAAGATTGTTGGAATATTCGCTCACAATGATACTACTGCTAAACAGGGTGGTAGTGCTGGAGAATATTTCCACTTAACAACTGCACAACATACTATTGCAACACAAACAGCTACTGCCGCTAGAGCTGGATATCTTAGCGCTGCAGATTTTATAGCATTTTCCGCCGCTGGAACTGGGGTTGCAACATCATTAGTTACAACTAATTTCAGTATAGTGGAATCAGGTGGTAAGTTACTAATTAAATATGGAGGCACAACTATAGCTTCATTTTCTAGTGCAGGTTATTTTAAGGCTAAGGATGAAATAAGTGCTTTCACTACACCGTAAAAAATGAATTCTTTAGATAGACAGAGGGAATTACAAAGTACTAAGGAAGCCAATAATAAGGCTAGGATTGAATCTGATGCTAAATTTATTAAGGTTCCTACTAGATCATCGCAAGTTTTATCTAAGGAGGTTATAATTGGGAATAGTGAGGTATTGGCTAATGCGATGACAATGGCTTATCCAGCTGCTGGTATCTCTATATCCACTGGAACTAGTTGGGGGACATCTATTACTGATAATTCTACTAACTGGAATACCGCATATTCTTGGGGAAATCATTCAATGATTGGATATTGGAGTGGCACTAGCCATCCAACTACAGTGTTAGGATATGGAATAACAGATGGGATATCATTAGTCGGTACTCCTTCTAATAATCAAATAGCTGTATGGACAGGCGCAAATACCATTGAAGGAACTTCGGGCTTAACTTATGATGGTAGTATTTTGTCCGTAAGTGGTACGGTTACCTCCGATGCCTTTAAAACAAGTAGTGCAACTGCTTTTACTATAGAACAGAGTGGAACAAAATTAATTATTAAATACGGAAATACAACGGTACTTAGTATTTCTTCAGCAGGATTACTTACAGCTTTAGATGAAGTTACTGCATTTGGAACACCTTAAGAAATATAAATATGGCATTAGGAAGTATTGATATTACCACTGGTTTAGTTAGAACTACATTAAGCGAAGCTAATAATAATGTATTTGATTTAGATACATCTACCGCTATTAATAAGTGGAGTAGATATAAACCAGTGTCTGGAACATGGCCAGCTGGCTCTAGTGGTAAGTATGGATTGAATCTTCCTACCGATTGGGATCATCTTGATATAACATCAAATGCTAGGCTTGGAGACTTTAGGGGTTATGAACATACTAAAGGATTAAATAATACAGGCGCTGGCCCTATTGTATATTGTGAATATATGGATCAGGTTGATGGTACATCATTTCAACCGACTACATCTACGTATAATGTTATACCTAGAACATATACATTTAGATTCGAGAAAAGCACTGTTAGTAATTCTATAAGAATACTGACTACTGATGTTGGTCTTGATTCATACTATTGGGGTATAAGATTAGACTCTCCATCAACAGCTTATTATAAAACATTAAGTACCCTTAACACTAATACTAATTTAACATTAGATTTATTATTCACTGATCCAGGGAGTCTATCTTTTACAAATGGTTTTGGATGGCCAGCAGATGCCGAAGTTGGTATATGGAATTGGTATTTATTATTATGTTCTACAGAAAAAACAACATGGACTACTACTGCTGGAGACTTGGGAACGATCTTGTACTTACCGACAGAACCTGATTTAACAGTGTATTCTAGTGGACATCTTCATCTTATTCCTTATATTATCTGTGGATATACATCAGGTACTTATACTCCAATAGAGACATTGCCAAAAACTGGTGGACAGTTTTCTGCCACTGGTGGTAGTCTTGGTGGAACAGAGGAAACACATTGGGATTATACTGATGTATACACTAATAGTGGCGTAGCATATACGTGTACTAGATATGAATCTGATAAGTCTACTCCTGCTGCGTGGTATAATTTTATACACTCTAATGCAGCTCATGATACTGGAGTGTGTGGATCGAATACAAATTGTAGTAATGCTATTAGTGGTTACTCTACACGATTCTATTGTGATGATAATACAGGAGAAGATAGATTTGGTTCTACAAGATTTGTTTCTGGTGGCGCTGAATATTGGGTTGATGTGTATCAGTATGGGGCTAATCCTACTTATGATGTACAATATGAAGGATGTACTGAAGTTCCTGGATATATAAGTGTAACTGGATTTGTATATGGAACTATAGATATTACTGTAACTTTTAGAGTTAATGGTATGCCAAGTAGTCCACATGATGTTTGGGTAAGGTTATGGAATGCTACGCAGGGGTATTTTTATGATTTAGAATTAAGTGGTGGTAATCAAGTTACTGATAATGTATCTAAGACTTGTCATCTAATAACAGAGAATACTGATATATTAAGGGGTAGGGCATATACGATATATATTACAACTACAGATCCTGATATTTAAAAATAAATTTGGAAAATTGAAATATTTTACGTATCTTTGTATATTATTAATTAATAACGGATATCAATGGAAGAAAAAATTAAAGTTGAATTAACAGCAAATGAATTAGAAATTGTATACCGTGGACTCTTGGAGTTACCAAGTAAGTTCTCACTTGCTGTTATTCAGAATTTGGAAAAACAACTTCGTAAAGAAGAGGATAAAAAAGATGAAACTCCTGTTGAGTAGATCTTATGGTGACAAACAAACTACTGGGCTCTGTCAGATACTTGATGGAGCTCGGAAAGTGTTTGAGTTTTATTCCTTAGAACTTCCATTCTTGGGAAATGAACGTAATGTTTCATGTATACCCGAAGGTAAGTATAATGTTACAAAAATATTTTCTACATCTAAGGGTAAGTGTTTTCAGGTTCATGACGTTCCAGAACGTAGTTATATATTAATACATAAAGGTAATTATGCTACAGGATCAAAAGTAGACACACAGGGATGTATATTAGTTGGTAGTAGGTTTGAAGATATAAATAAAGATGGTAATCTAGATGTAATAGAAAGTACTGATACTATGACTAAGTTGATAGGTATATTACCAAATAGTTTTACATTAGTAATAATATGAATTTGCCTCCAATAAAAATAAATATAATTTCTGTATGGAAAGCATGGAGGGCTATCCGTAAGTTTCTTCATGATCAAAAAGTTAATTCGGTAAAAACAAAAGATATGTGTATAAAAAAGATAATAGAATGGTTTAAACCTGATCCCATTCCAGTTCCAGTGACAACAAAGAAAGCATTATTCTTTGCTATAAATGATTATGCTGGAATGAATAATGATCTTAATGGTTGTATAAATGATCAGAAAGATTTTATTGAAAGACTTAATAAGGATTTTCCGGGGTTTATAATAAAGAATTTTATTGACTCTCAGGTTACAAGAAATATATTTATAACAGAAGTAAAAGATGCCATCAAATCATTAACATCAGAATCAATGTTGTTGATCCATTATTCAGGACATGGGACACAGACGTATGATAAACATGGCGATGAAGAGGATGGTTATGATGAAGCGGTATATCTTTATGATGGTAGTGTTATAGATGATGATATAGCTGATGCATTACTTAACATACCACAAGGGGCTACTGTTGTTCTTATGTTTGACAGTTGTTTCTCTGGTAGTGTTACAAGGAGTAGACGTGGAAATACACATCCTCCTAAGAATAGATATTATCAAAACCCTAATCTTAAACCACGCAAGAAAAAAAGAATTAGGATAGCTAAAGAAGATATGAAATGGATTGTATTCTCTGGATGTGGCGAACAACAGACATCTGCAGATGCATATATTAATGGGAAGTACAATGGAGCATTTACGTATTATGCCTTAAAGACATTAATTCCTGGCATTACGTACAATGAATGGATAACAAAGATCAATCAATTCTTACCCAATTCTAAGTTTGATCAGATTCCTACACTAGAAGGGGACGAAACTTTATTTAATAAAATAGTATTAATTTAAAAAACAAAAAGAATGATTAAAGCAATTTATGACAAGAATGCACCAACTCGAAATTTGGTGACAACAATTAGTGGTATAGTGACGTTGGTCATTACATTACTATCAGGATTTAATGTTATTACAGCAGAACAATCTACTGTATTAACGGAACAGACTAGTTTACTAGTTACGCTTATACCTCAGGTAGTAGCTGCTGTAGCTGCATGTATTTTAGTATTTAAAGCTAAAGACTAATTATGAAGAAGTTTCTTATTATATTAGTTTTTGCGTTAGCAAGTCTTGGATTGTCAGGACAGGGGTTATTTACTAAGATCGACCAGAATGCCTTTAAGATCAAATCTAAGACACTCGGGGTTGATTCTATAGTATTGCCCTCAGTGAATAAACTCAGGCTCGTATATGGCGTTACAGGTACGTCCTTTAATCTCAAGACTGGTGAGATAGGATTTCTTAGTTCTACAGGTGTTGGATTATCATATATTAATTTTAAACTTAATGATGAGTCTAAGCCGTATGCAACATGGGGAGTCACTGGTATGGTATTATTAGCCAATAAGGAAAATGATCCATTATACCAGGAAGGTGGAGAGGTTGCGATGGGAGCGTTGATAGCAGGTAGTCTTGGTCCTCTTTCTGTAGGGCCAGCATATTATCCTTCTATTAAAAAGCTACTTCTTAATTTTGGAGTACAGTTTACATTTTAAATTTTAGGTTATGCTTTTAGATGACATTATTAGTTTATTAAGAGAAACATCTCGTAATGCCCATGTTGTAGATAATGAGCGTATCGACGACAGAATTTGGCAAGACTATATTATGCTCAAGAGAAATGTTTGGGTTAAGAACTATATTAATGAAAAGGGTAGTTTGGAACAGAACAATCTCCAGTTTGAATTACTAGACTTGGAGATCTATGATCCTGCTCTTTCATTAGGTGGTGTCTCTATAGGCAAATACATTCTACGGTCAGAGAAGTGCCCCATGCTTATTGAGGGGCGCTCTGGCGTAGCTGTATATGAATTAACTAATCCTGACATGGAGAGTAGGACTATTGCGCATGTACCAATGGATAGATTACGTTGGTGTGGTAATGGGATAACAAATAAAGATACTGTCTTTGCTGCTTTTTATGATGGTAGGTTTTATGTTAAATCTAATTCGGAACAACAGAAGGCGTTGACTAGATTGCGTGTTGTTGGTATATTTGCTGATCCAACAGAGGTATCTACATACGTAAGAACAACTGATGATTATCCATTAAATAATTATCAGGTTGAATATATGAAGAATGCTGTGTTACAACAAGATTTTAATATTTTACAACAGTCTAAATCTGATTCCAAGAATGATGCTAGTGGGGAGATATAGTATGATATATGGATAGAAAAAAAGGAACTCATAAGATAAATATTACAAGTGGTTTGTGGGATGCGTACAAATGTTTTAGAGAGAAGTATAAACTAGTGTATCCTGATATAACAAGAAAGAAATATGTTGACTTATGCCATATGATAAATAAGGCAATATCTGAAAAGATTATAAAAGAGTCATTTGAATTTAGAATGCCATATAGACTTGGCACATTATCAATACGTAAGTCTAAGCTCAAGATAAGTATTAAGGATGGTAAGCTTGAGAAGAATAAGATGGTTGTAGATTGGAAGAGGACGTGGGAATATTGGCTTGAACAATATCCTGATAAGACGAAGTCTGAGATAAAAGAGTTGAAAGGCAAGATAGCAATCTATAACATGAATGAACATACTGATGGATATATAATGGGTTGGTATTGGGATAAGAACACATGTGTGATAAAGAATCAAACAGTATATTACTTTAAACCAACTAAGGGAAATAGATTAAACTTAGCCAAATGGATTAAGTCAGACGAGAAAGAGAATGATTATTATTTGAGCACGAAATATGAAAGTAGGAGTAAAAAGTCCATCAAGAAATTCCTTAAAGAAAAAATATAAAAATAAAGATAATGACTAGTAAATTTATAAGCTTATCATCTATTATAGAACGAGTATATAGGACTGCAGATTATGAGAGTATTCCTTGGAGTGATGCTGCAGAAGATGTCTTAGATGTTCTCAGGTTAGTAGGAGTTCCTAACTCATATTTTGATAAGACAACTAATGGTCAGGGAGAGAATCCTGTTCCTATTATAGTAGATAACTTTAGAGGGGAATTACCTTATGATATGGCTATTCCTGGTCCATGTAGACTAATACAGTTAGATAGTAATTATGAAATTACCTCATTTAGAATGATGACTGAATCACAAGATTTGTTCTATGCATCACCAACTGTTAGGGAAGAATATAATACAAGTACTACTGAATCATCTAGCACTCTAGTCGCTACCTCTATGGAACTACAGATGGATCTCGCACAAGCGGAAATAGATGCAGGTAATTTAACAGATGCTGAGGCTATGTTAGAAGATACTATATCTGATGTTAGACAATCACAATCAAGGATAGTTACATCATCTACTACTAATCAAGATTTCTTTCCTAGATATAAGCTGAACAATGATTATATGTTTACTAACTTTAAGAATGGTTTTGTAGAGATGTCGTATAAGGCTTACCCTGTTGATGAAATGGGAATGCCTATGGTTCCAGATAATATAAAATTTATTAAGGCTGTTGAATGGTATCTTATATCTAGAATAGATTATAAGAGATGGAGGACTACACGTAATCCTAATGATGAGAAGATGTGGCTCAATTCAGATAAAGAATATTTATGGTATATACAATCAGCTAGATCAGCAGCTAGAGTACCAAGTCTAAGTATGATGGAATCTATTAAACGCATGATACTCAGATCAATACCTAAGATCAATGAATTTAATTCCTCCTTTAAAAATAGCTCAACTCAAGAGCAGAGAAAGTTCTAGGCTATGATAAAAACGAATAAACATATCTCTACATTCTCATCTGGAATAGACCAGGACACAAGCGTAAATAAAGTATCTAACACTCATTATTATGATGCTGAGAATATGCGTATTATGTCAGAAGATTCTTCTTCTATGGCCGCTATTAATAATGTTAAGGGGAATCAACTAAGATTAACATTTGATGCGGGTGATGTAATTATAGGCCATTGTAAGATACGTAGTAACTATACAGAGCCTACCAAGGATGCAATTGTTTTCTTCGCTTACAATGCATCTGGGACATCATCTAAGATATATTTATTCGAGGGTGATATATATAAGGTTCAGGAAAATGTTGTAATGGGTATTCCATTTCAAAGTCTTACTTATGGTACTTATGCTTATAAGGCTGGATATATATATGCTAATAGCGATCTTAATTTTAGCTCTAGTTATCCTATAAAAGCAGAGGGTAGGTATGAATCGGCTAATTTAAGAAAGATATATTGGGTGGATGGTTATAATAATATCAGATACATGATATTAGATTTAGTTGATCCAGCAGATAATGTAAAAATATTTGAGATAAATCCTAGTTCAACATTATTACAACCAACTGTTAGTGTAATAACTGGTGGTAAGTATTTATCTGGGACGGTACAATATAGTTATCAGTTATATATAAAGAATGGAGCTGCTACAACATATGCTCCAGTATCTGATCTTGTATACTTAACGGCTAATAATAAAGGTTCTAATTCTAGAACCTATAGTGGTAGTGAGCTTGGTCAAGATACAGGTAAAGCTGTTAGCGTAACAATAAATAATCTAGATGCTGCTTATAATAGAATACGTGTAGTAGCTATTCATTATCAGGAATATTTTGTTAATCCTACTGTTAATATAATAGGTGAGTTTGACTATAATGGCTCTCTTCTAACTATAGTTGACAATGGATATACTACATATGGCACTATTGATCTTGCTGAGTTTAGATTATTTGGACAATTAAATTATAAGGCTAATTACTTAGCTTCAAAGAATAACTATTTATTTTTTGCAGATATAACTGAAGATAAATGGAATCCAACATGGCTTGATCCTACTAATGGTTCATTTTGGGATTCTAGAGCCATAAGGTTTAAGTCAACGGGAACTGAGTCTAGGGTTCAGGATAGTGATCTTGGCGAAGTGGTTATTGATCAACCATTGTTTCCAACTCAATTGATATCATGGAATAATGCTGGGTGGACTAATTATGTTGCGACACATAATGGTATTAATCAATTTAACGATACCGATAATGATGGTGATTCAACAAAGGAATATAAGCTAAAGGCTGATTGTGCTACGGTTGGCGCTGAGGGGCCTAATGTTATTATAGATATTGATCACGAACACCTTACAATAGATACGGAGAGTGTTGGTGCGGGTTATACAGAAGCTTCATATGCTAGTGTTGGAATAACCGATTATCCAACTTCCCCAGTTGAATCTCCACATAGAGAATCACAAAGGACTGAAGTGTATAGAATGTTCATAGTATTTATTAATACTAAGATGCAATATTCTGTACCACAATGGATATGTGATTTTAGGATGCCTAACAATAGTGAATATGCGCTCGTAACTTATAATGTAACTACAGGCGCTAGAGAGGCTCAGTATATATATCCAAAGGTTACATTAAGAAATATGCCAACAGATGCAGATCTTTATGGGTGGCAGGTATTTAGATGCGAGAGGGGTAGTACCGATAGGAGTGTTTTATCTAGTGGAGTAATGTCTCCATGTTGGGATGAGACTGGCTATCTGGTGTCTAGCCAATATTCAGCCGATACATATCCATATTGTTTTGCAGAAACGGGATCTGTTATTCCTGGAACAATAGACAATTCAATAGTAGAGTTATTATCTCCAGAGATATCATTCAATAAAAACCTAAGATATTCTAGTGGTGATACTATTAGGGTTGATGGTAGGTATATGATATATGGGTCTAGGAGAACTATATGGGGACCAGACTCTGATAGGTTGGTAACATTATCTCTTGGCGCTACGTTGCCTACATATGGTGGCGATACTACTATTTATACCATAACCGATGGTGTATATCAATCTTTTGATGTAATGAGGGGAGATCCATTAGTATTTCCAGGTAGTCAGTTAATAGGAGGAAAGATGTACAGACACGCTTTATACTTTACTGATCTCACTACATATTGGCATGGCAATAGGGGATCGTCATTTATTGCTACGCTAGGTGCTGATTTATCTTTAACGGCTACAGTAGATAGTGTTCCAATGTATTCATATGTTAGAAATGTTTTTAATACACAATATAATGGGAATACATATGAAGCGCGTTCTTATAATGCCGTGATTCCTTATTCTAACGTTGTTCCTAAAGCTACACTAGAGTCTACATGTTATAATGGAGATACATTTATTAGCATGTTTGCATATCTAAGAGCTAGTAAACCTGATATATCTTATGGAACAGATACTATATTCCAACAGGAGATGGTTTATATCCCTTCAGAATCATCTATTAACTGTCATTATAGATTAGATGAAGTACAGAAGTATTATAGTCCAACTGAAATGGATTATATCCTACAGGAGACATTAGAGCAAGGGTTGGTATTACAACCATTAGATTACCCAATAGAGCTTGGTGATCTATATAGATACAACTCTGTGTATTCTAAAAGTGGTAATGCTAATTTGTTACAAAATACAGTCTTTGATTCTAGTGCAATAGAACATAGTGACGTAAAGATAATATCTACTGGTAAGAAAATAAATAATGAATATTTTGATAATTGGACTAATCTTTATACAAATAATTATATAGAGGTAGATCCTAGGTTTGGATCAATAAGAAATATCTTTAATTACAATAATAAGTTAATAGCAGGACAGGATAAAGCTATCTCTGTTCTTGCAGTACAGGACAGATCAATAATACAAGACTCTAGTAAGCTAGGGTTAACACTTGGTACAGGAGAGGTTCTATCTAGATATGACTATATAACAACTACATCTGGATTTCAGGATTATTTTGATATGTGTCTTAGTGATAGGTCGTTCTATTATCTTGATAGGAGGAACAAAGTTATACATTCGTTTAGTGATGAAGGGGATAATTTGATATCTGAGGTTAATGGATATAGAAGTTTCTTAAAGAGTCATGGTAATATATCAACTGTAAAGACTGGGTATGATCCACTCTATAAGGAAGTATTCTTTTACATATATGACGGTAGTATAAACAAGAATTCTCTATATAACGAATATACTACGTCATTTAATGGTAGGCATACATTTAGTCCGTCGTTATATGGAACATCTATGTTTAATCTAAATGATCAGTTCTATTCTTTGTATGGAAATACATTATGGATTCATAACTATGGAAACTATGGTGAGTTCTATGGGACTGTTTATGATTCTACTATTACAACGATTATTAATCCTAATAGCAATATAGTTGATAGATTTGACGTATTAGACTTACGTGTTGATGTTATAAGTAGCATTGACGGTTCGTATATAGAAGATGAGCAATTTGATTCCTTATACGCTAACAATAACTATCAGACATTATCTAAGACATTAACATTCTCGGGAGATGATCTTACTGAAGACACTAGTAGGGTGTTAGCTAGACAATGGCGTATTCAGTTGATACCCGATAACGATTCAAGTGAGGTGTATAGGATGACTGATACTTATCTTAAGGTTAAACTTACTAAGACAAATACTGATAATAATAGGTTAGTATTGCATGACATAATAACATACTATAGGCCAATTCGTGGGTAAGGTATTTTTATTTATTAGAGGGATATACACTTAAGATTATAGTGGATCAAAAATAATCGCATAATATTTTGGATATTACAAATATATTTATTATCTTTGCATTAAAATTATAATGATATGAAATCTAGTCAGATTAAAACGCTCAATACAAATATTGGTGCTAATAATACTAAGTACGTAGAGACTAAGAGATATAATGAATTACAAGCAGACCTAGAAGCTGCCATCATTAGTCCATTCGTAGTACAGGGATTCGCTAATCCGTTAACATTCGACGCTAGAGAGAAAAAGGATTTTAGGTGTATAACTGTATCTGGTGATACTACTATTAATCTTATTAATACTCTTGATGGAGATGCTGGATTAATAGAGTTGCTAATTACTGGTGCTGGTGGTTATGCATTAAGTCTTGGTACTATGTTTACTAAGGATGTTAGTGGTACAGCGTTAGATGCTACAGCCGCTGCTGATAATTTTATTGGATGGCGTAAGGTAGGAACAGATATAGTATATTCTATTAATCAAGTACAATAATGATACGTGGTAATCAATATTTCGGTTTAGGCACAGCGGGGAGTGGATGGTCGCCAAAACTAATTGAGTCTAAGTTACTTTACTGGGGCAAGGTATCTGAGATTACTGGTGGACAAATGCCAAACAAAGTTACCGGAGCAACGGATCATATTGACATTGGCGGTTCTGCTGGAACATATACTTTTAGAGTACCTAATACTGCTGCTTATATTTCTGCTGATACTGATTATATCTGGTTCAAAACAGATACTTCACAGAGAATAACAACCGAAGCTGAATTAGTTGGTTATGACCTTCCAAGAACTTCGGTAAAGTATGATAATACAACTCCTTATCTTTTAAGAGAGATTCTTATTTTAAAGGCAGGTGAAACATTAACGACTGCCGAAGAAAATGCGATGAGGGATTATATGCAACTGTCTATATGGTGGAGTAACGTTTCTTCTACTCACGGAATGACTAAAGGAAATAGAACAGCACAACAAAATATATGGACACCGGAAGCCGTGGGAATTGGATATTTGAGTAAGCCACTTGGAACCGAGTATGCTTACGTAGCGGATAACGGCGGTTTAGATGTTGGTGCAGGCCCATTTACATTTGCTGTATGGGTTAAGGGACTTTCAACAATAGGAGATGCTGATATATTTTATATCGCAGGAAAAGCTATTGCATTTTCAGTAAATGGCAGATATAACTTTGTAACTAATACGGGAACGGGACAAATATCAGCAGCAAATCAGGGATACGGTGGTTATAAAAACATAGATTCAACCGTTTCATTAAAAGATGAAGTTTGGCATTTTTTACTTATGGAGGTTGCTGGTACGGGATATTTAAGACTTTGGATTGATGATACGGAGATAGGAACACAACAGGCAAGCGACTTTAATGCTACTCTTGATAATGCTTTTAAATTCTATATCGGTGCAGGTAATAATGCTGATGGATCTGCTGTTGCGTATATTTCTAAAGTATCATTTGCAAGAGCAATAGTTTATAAAAGTGCTTTATCAGCAGGAGAAAAGACAGCATTAATGAACGGAACTATAAAGGCGGGTTATACAGCCTATTGGAAATTGGATGCTTATCCGTTGGTTGATGAAACTGGTAATTTTAATCTTACAGGGGTTAATTTATCTGCTGCAAATATTCTAACAACACCAAGTTTACCTTAAAAATATAAATATGGCAACATTCGGAGGCGGGATGACACCTGCAAACTTTTATACAGGACTAAATAAGCTACCTTATTTTAACATATTAGCCTATGGTGCTACAACTGCATCAGATGATAATGTTACTGAAATACAAGCTACAATAAATGCTGCTGCTGTTAGTGGCGGAATTGTTTATATTCCGGCAGGAACATACAAAACAGGCAAGCTAACAACTTATTATAACGTAACAATAGAAGGTGATGGAATTGGTAGCGTATTACAGTCTATTGCCGCAGAGGCATTAATAGAATCTATTTATACCGCATATTATTTCCCAAATGGGGGTATTAAGAATTTAGTTTTAGATGGAGACAGTATAGGGACTATTGGATTTAATACACAAATGGTTTGTTGCTTTACAATAGATGGAGTATATTTTCATCATTTTGTTACTTATGGAATAAACTTTCAAGGTTCACTTGTAGGCCTGATTAATAACTGCTATTTCTATTATAATGCTATTGCAGTCAACGGTAAAGGTATCACTGTACCAGCAACATCAATGGCTAATCTTGTTACATTTAAGGAGTGCCAATTTGCACATAATACTACATGGGGAGTAAAATGGGAAGATGGCAGTTTATTAAGATTTGAGAATTGTGATCTTGAATTAAATGGCACTTCAGCAAATTATGCCACGGGTTCTGTTTATGTAAAAAACGGGGATGGAACCACAACAGGTAATACTCCTTCATTATATATGCAAGGCTGCTGGTTTGAGAGAAATAACGGCTGGATGGTATTTATAGATGAGTCTGCTGTTAATACTATGTCAAGTATATGCGATAGTGTATTTTGGTATAATTCAGCAGATGACGGACATAATATTAAGATAGTCGGAGCAGCTAAAGAAAATAGGTTACTATTAAGAGCCTGTGACTTTGCAGATGTTTTTAATCTGACTATTGATGGAGCCAAAGCGTTAGTTGTTAATGATAACTGTTATTTAGAGGGGACTGTTACATTAGCAAATAGTGGTAGGTATATAAGACAAAGAGATTGGAACGGTAGAGTTATTGCTCCGCAATTTATAGCAGCGTTAACGGATGACACACCTTCAGATAGTGAAATTGATGCAGCAACAGGTCTGACTCCGGCAACCGCAGGAGCAGGATGGCAATGTACGATTAAAGATAGTTCAGGATCAGGATTGCTTTATAAGATAGAATCAGACGGCACTTCTTGGTATTATACAAAATTAACAGCAGCAATTTGATGAAACTAATCCTTATATATATCGTAATTATCATTTTAAAGGCCATTGCTGACGGTCTGAATGATAAGGGTAGTAAACCACTTGGACATACTACCGATGCGCTGTGGCTTGGTATAATGCTTGTTTATCCGGTTGAATTAGTCTGGTATGTTAAATTGATTTCTTTTACTTTGCTTATGATAGCACTTTTTGACTTTACATACAACATTACACGAGGATTGCCGCATCGGTTTGTCGGCACAACTTCCTGGTGGGATCAGGCAATTTCAACGGTGCCATTTGGATTCATGTTATTTGTAAGAGTGATTTGTTTGATAGTAGGAATATTTTTAATCTTAAACAATGACTAATGTCTAAAAGTAATATAGATATTAAAGAAAGTAAAAAAGGTAGTCTTCATAAACATCTTGGTGTATCGAAAGATAAGAAGATACCAGCATCCAAACTTGCTATTAAAAAAACAGATAGTCCTGCTATCCGTAAAAAGAAGCAATTTGCTATAAATGCTCGTAAGTGGAAGCATGAAGATGGTGGTTATCTTGATAGTATGGGAATGGGTAGTTGGCTTGTAGGTGCTGGTGAGGGTGCTTTAGGTGGCGCTGCCTTTGGTCCAATAGGTATAGCTGCTGGTGCTACATTAGGATTAGCTAAAGGTATAATGGGTGATATAGGTCAGAATAAACAAAAGAAAGCACAGGAAGACGCTCAACGTCAACAGATGGAACAGGCTATAGGACAACAGAGATTAGAGGGTAGTAGGCAAGTGTCTAATATACCAACATTTCCATTAGGAGGTGATGTTAATCTTATAGGACAGAACCTAGGATTAGGATATAAGCTATATCCGTGGGGCGGTACACCTAGTTGGGACCCCAATGAAAGGCCTATGCATAATATGTATGAACTTGGTGGTAATATAAATGAAGTATCAGATTTAAAAGGATATAGTTATAACCTTATGGCTAATGGTGGCTCATTAGCCGAACTACCATCATGGTATCGCTCTAATGCGTTATCTATGGCTAAAGGTGGTCATATGCCTGAAGGTAATGCTACATTAAAAGAAGCTAAGGAATTTGAGAAGATGTATCCTAAAGAAATGGCCTTTGGTATGCAGACAGAATATGAACATACAGGGAATAAAAAATTAGCTATGCGTATAGCTGCTGATCATATTAAAGATAGTATAAAGATTAATCAAGGTGGTGAACCTGATTATTATCAGAAGCTACAACAGGCTGGTATATCTGATGAGTTGAATAAGATGCCACAGATGAAGGGTGGAGGGTTTCTTAAACCAGCCAAGGCTGCCGAGATGCTTAAGGATGGTAAGATACATGGTAAGCCAATAACAGAAAGACAACGTAAGTATTTTCAAGCCATAGCCCATGGATGGAAACCTGATAAGAAGATGGGTGGTGGACCAATGGATATGCAACAAGGTGGTGATATTAATAAACTTATATATAATAAAGAAAATATATTAAAGGCAGATCCCATCATTTCTGGAATGGAAAAGACGAGAAGTAATCAATGGGATGAATTTGATAGTTTAGTAAATGATAAATATGAATCATTAGTTGGTAGGATTCCATATGATATTAAAGATAAATCTACATTTAAGATAATAGATATAGAGGAAGGAAAACCGGGAATAAGACATGGTGCAAAGATTAACAAACAGATATTAGCCGATTTGTCTAAAGCTGCCGCAAAAGAGAAAGTTCCTCTTATGGATGCGCTAGAGACTTCAATGAGAGAGAGTGGAATTGGATCTTATTCTGGATATTCTAAATCACGCCAAGCTGAGGGATTAAATCCTGAAGTTGTTATGGCGGGATGGTCTTCTCGTTATATAAAAGGTATGCCAGATTCTTACGATCAATATTTACTGAAAAGAAATTTAGTCCCTAAGGATCTAATATATAAGGATTTCAATGGATATGGTGTCAATAGTGCATTAGATGAGCAATGGTATTTAAGCAATCTTGATAAATATAAATCCTATTTAAATGATTTTAAACAAGATTCTACATTAAACGAACCATTCAGGAAAGAAATGAGATACTTAAAAGATAATACTGGACAGAAATACAATCCTGGTGAAGGAGATAGAGAACAGAAACTTGCTAGGGAAAGAAAAGTTATTATGGCTAATCCACAATTATATAATTATGCTGATTCAGTATATAATGCTAATAAGGTATATGGTGGTTCAGTATTAATGGATTCATATGCGCTAGGAGGTGGATTACATAAGCTTCCAGAAACTGGTCGTATACTTGATAGAACAACTACTAGTGGTAATATGGATAATGGCACTTCTAATAATGATAATGTAGTTACTGAGTATAAAGGAGGAGGAACTCATGCGGAGAATAGTAATGGAGGAATACAGATTGGACAAAAAGCTCGTGTTGAAGAAGGTGAGGTTAGGTTTGATGATCCTGATGGTGATTCTTCTTACATCTTCTCAAATAGAATACCCTATAATAGAAAATAATATGGCAAAGAAACAGATGACTTATGCCGATATGGCAAAGAAGATAAAGGCTAAATATAGTAGAGCTGATTATGATAAGATGGAGCATGATGAGATGATTGCTGAGTTACGTAAGTTACGTGATGAGCAAGAGGAAGATCGTGCTGTTATGGGTATTGCTGAACACGCAGATAATATGGATAAGGAAGATCAATTTGATGGATTAAATAATAGTCAATATTTACCTAATACGTTTAAAACAAAGCCGTTGGCTTATGATATTCAAAAAGATAATGTTTATGGTGACGGTATCGGGTTGAATAATAATATAAATGCTACATCAAATAATTCTATGCCAGTAGATAACCCATATAGTGGGGTTAACGCTCCTGTTAATGTTAATAATAGTGCTTGGCAACCAATGGATAATCCTTCATTGTATGCTAATGCCAATAGATCTTTATCGTCTACTACAACTAATAAATGGCAATTACCCAAGACTAGTATATTGCCAATGGCTATATCAGCTGGATCATCTATCATAGGTGATATATTACAGATGCGGAATATCAATAAGAATATGCCTAAGTCTGTAACGCTACCAAGGATGAATGCTGAAAGGATCTCACTAGAGCCACAGAGACAGGGTTTACAGCGATCATATAATACAGTTGGTAATGTTATGATGCGTAACGCAAGAGATGTCTCAAGTCCTGGTAGTGCCTATGCTAATCAGATAGCTGGATTAACTGGATTGACAGATTCGTTAGGAACACAGATGGGAACATCATATATGAATGAGGCTAATACTAATGCTCAGATGAGGCAAGATGCTAGCATGAGAAATCAACAGGTAGGTGTGCAAGAAGCGTTGCAGAATGTACAGTTACAACAGCAGAATGCTGGGATGAAAGGTGATATTATAAATAGCCTATCACAAACAATACCAATGGCTTTAAGAGACTACGGACAACAGGCTAGTCAGACAAATATGTTAAGTACCATGGGGAAAGACTATGGATTATATAATAGAATAAATCCTAATGAGACATTCAGGCAGAGACTTGAGAGACTCATGAATATGGCTCCATCAGAAGTAGTTAATAGAAACAATCCTTATATTAGACAGTAATATGGCTTACGTACCACAGTTTATTCAAACAGATCCTTCAGTATTACAGGGTACTCTTAATCAGTATCAACAGGCTTCTGACACAGAAACAGCAAGGCAGAATCAGGTTAGTGATACTTATAGTGCTATACCTACTGCTCAAATTGACGCAGCTGATAAGGCTCAGGTAATGGGTCAGTTTGGTAAGATCCGTGAGGAGTTAGATAAGAAATATAATTATGATAGGGCTAATAGTCAGTATGCACAAGATCTTGCTAGAGAGATAACTAACCTACGTAGTAATCCTTTATGGGGACATCTACAACAGAAGGATGAATTGAATAAGATGAGGCAACAGTTAATAGCTACTAAAGGTGCTGATTACTATGAGAACTTTAATCCTAATGCTATTACTGTAAAAGATGCTAATAAGTTGCAAGATTGGAAGCCAGTAGACCTTAAGGATGTTAGAGAGGCTGCCGCTTTAGCTGCCAAAGAACATGCTAAGAGTATTTATGCCACTACATATGACAAGACAACTGATCCTAATTATATTTTCAGAACAGAACATGTAGGATATAAAGACACTAATCAAGCTAGTCAGTTCCTTAATACTCCAGAGGGAGATGCTTGGTTGAAACAGTCTATAGCATCTAGAGGATTTGATCCTAATGACCATATAATGTATAAAGAAGCATATACCGCAGCTTTAAGTAATCTTGTTGGTACTGAGAAGACTGATAACCTTATTAACTATGGTTATCGTGATGCTCAAGAAGAGGCTGCTAGAAAAAGGGTTACTACTAGTACAGACCAATTACCACTTGTTAATACTGGTAACTTTGGCGAACAGAAAGCATACGGTGTCACTGATCTTGCTGATGCTTACAAGAAACAACAGGAATTAGATGCGTTAGATAAGATACCAGAAGAGAATAAAACGACTGAACAAAGCGCACAGGCTGATGCCTTACGTTACGATATAGAGAAATATCAATCATTGATGGCTGAGAAAATGAACTCTCCAATTGGTAAGCGTGTGCAAGAAAGAGGTCTTAGTCTTATGAATGAAAAATATGGACTTACTGGTGATGAGGCTCAGAAAAAATATAATGAATTAATAAACTATTTTGCTCAGACTAATGCCTATGAAAGATCATTTGAGGGTGGTGCTTTTGGTGGTGTAGGTAGTAAGATAAGTGCTGGATTATCTGTCATAGCTAATACAGAGAGAATAGCTAAGCAAGCTATGAAGTCAGCATTGCCATGGAAGGATAAGGAGAAGGCAATGAATAATATATCATCATCTATAAATAATATAGCTAAGGCTATTGATGGTGACGATAAAGATGGTGAGAATGAATCTGATCAAAGCATGGTTCATTATGCCACCAACGAGGCTACTGATAAGCTAGCCGCTAAATATTCTGATCCTAAGGAATATAAAAAGATGTTATTATTAAGTGATGCAAAGAAACAAGAATTATTTTATTCTGAGTTTTATAAATCCTATAGAAATATTAAAGAATTTAAAAAGTTCTATAAGGCTAAAGGAGATTACTTTGCAGATGGATTTGCTAATATAGAAAGACCCTTAAATGAAGATCTAGGGAAAGGAGAGACTGTTGTCTATCAAAAATATGCATTTGCTCCAGGAACAAAAGACGCTACTACAAAGCCGTATTTTGATTTTGCAGTAGATCATCTAGAAGACTTCGACGTATATGAAGTTAGTACAGATAAAAGTAAAAGAGATACAAAGAAGACATTTGAAGAAGCTTCTAAGGTGCGTGATGCCCTTAAGGCTGATCAAGTTAGTGGCGCATTCGCTTTCGAGAGAGAATCAGAACCACAAATTATACTTACTGGAAAAGACGGAAAACAATATAAATTAAAGATGGATCTTAATAAGATGTCTACTGATGTGGCAATGAAATATGCTGAAGACACTGGTAGAATAGAGTTCTTAGATGGTAGATTTAAGGACATAAGATTCTCTGAAAGACCATACAGTGTTGCTGATAAAGATAATTACCTTAAGAATGTTCTTAAGAGAACATTTGGTGAGGATGTTAATCTAGATGCGTTTAAGGGTGTTCAGGTTTCTCAAAAGAAGATTGGGAAAGAGATACTTTATACGCTATATCATCCATCATTAGGGGCTAATGAACCTATTGAATATGGAAGTAAAGCACAACTTATGTATGCATTAAACACAATTTATAAGACAAGAGTACAGTAAATATAATTTAAATCTTTATGGCTACACCTTCAGTGTTGGGACAAGAACCTATTGTTCCAGAAAATTTATCTAAACCAACGTTAGATAAACCCGGTATTACTGAACCTGATCTTGCAACTAATTTGCGAGCTATCAGTGCTATGGACTTTGGTAGGCCTGCGCAAGCTACCACTCTTCCTGTTTCTGAACGTCAGTTTGCTAAAAGGCTTAGTCCTATGGCTCCTGTTGTTGGAACTAATATTATGGAAGACCTAGCTCAAGATCAATCAGGTTGGGAGCAAATGGCCTATCTAGTGCCAAGAGCATTAAGTAAAGCAGCAATAGAAGCCGCTAAACTTCCTGGTATGATAGAGGGATTTGGTGAGTGGGCTACTACTGGATTCTCTTCGGAAGACTATGGTAATGCTTTTAATAATGGATGGGTACTTGCATTAGATAGGTTCAATGAACAGATACAGAAAGAAGGCTTGCCAGTATATGTCCCACAGTCAGTACAAGATGGAAATATATTTAAGAAGTTAGCATCTACATCATTCTGGGCTACAGAGGGAGCTGATGGTGTTGGATTCTTATTGGGTATGATGGCTCCAGGCGTTGCTCTTAGGGCATTAAAGCTTGGTGCTAATACTACAAAGTTATTTAGTGGAGTCAATAAACTAGTCAAGCCAGGATCAGAATTAGAGACTATGGCTGCTAGTATGAAAACAGCTAGTCGTATAGATGATTGGTCAGCAGCTGCTGTTAACACAGTATATGAGGCTGGTATAGAGGGACAACAGGCATTCAATGACTATCTTAATCAATATCCTGGTGATGTAGAAGGTGCTGGTAGGGCTGCTAAGCAGACATTCGTAGCTAATAATGCTATACTGTTAGGGCCAAACCTACTTAATCAGAAATGGTTATTCAATGGATTCAAGAGAACAGAGCAAGTAGCTAAGTCAGTTGGTAAGCCAGCCGTAACTAAAGCTATAGCTTCTACTATAACCCCTACTGGTGAACTTGGTAAATTAGCTACAAAAACTACTTTTGATAAGGTATTTGATGTCACCAAGATTATAGGCAAGGGTGTTTTATCTGAAGGATTCTTTGAAGAAGGATTACAGTATGCCACATCTGAGAGAGCAAAGAAGACCAAGGGTAATCTAGATTTCGCTGGAATAGTTGATGAATATATAAAAGATATTACTGCCGATACGCAAGGTAATACTGAGATGTGGTCAGGTATAATACTTGGTGGTATCATGGGAGGTGGGATGTCTTCTTATGGGGCTATAAAACAAGCCAAGACCGAGGAGAAGTATGGTAAAGAGTTATATGGGTTATTGAATAATAACTACATTAACTATAACAAAACATATAAGGATTTTGCTAAGACAGAAAATGGTCAGCCAATATATGATAAGAGTGGACAGATAGAGATAGACATACCTAAACTTATTGCTGGTGGCGCATTTGCTATTAAAAATGCAGCCTTGCGTGAGTCGGCATTAGCAGCTTATGAAGATGGTGATCAGGAGACATATGATCAAGTAATGAATCTCATTCACTTTGACTATATGTTACCATGGTTACAGATGGAAGGTGGTATAGATCTATTAAAAGAACATATCAAGGCTATAGCTGTTAAAGAAAAGGCTAGTGATGAAGCAAATGGTATAACTGATTCTAAGAGTGTTGCTGAGATAGAACAGTCATTAGTAGATAAGGCTACTAAGTTTCAGGAGATATACAATAAGATAAACGATACTCATGATCTATCGTTTGATATTAGTAAGAAGAAGACAGCTACTAAGGATGATATAAAATCATTTAGTGATCTTGTTAAGGCTAATAAGATGTCTGCTAAGGTGCAAATGGATCATTTTACTGATAGGGTTAATAAATTAAAGAATACATTATCTACTAATGGCGTAACATCCTCTTTTAGTAAGATGGATGATGCTATGGTTTCTGAGTTGGAAGATAGTTATAAGAAACTTGCCTCTACGAAGTCATTAGATAGCGTACAGCAAGCTGAAATAGAACAGACGATAGCAACTGTCAAGCAAGGAGTAAAGGTCTACAATGAGGCTAGAAAGGCCCTTAACGAGGCTTTTGATAAGAAGAGTTTAAATAAGGCTTTTGATCAATGGTTAACAGCTAAAGTAAAAGGAGAACAGAATAAGACTAATCTAGGTAAGCTTAAAGATCCTGGGTTGGCAAGTATATGGAATAATGCTAACAAGAAAGGTAATCTTGGTATTAAATATACTGATGCGTCTGGTAAGGAACATGCTGTTATTGCTAAGATAAACAAGGTTAATGAAGATGGTACATTAGATGTATCTGTATTAAACAAGAAAGAAGATGGTACGTGGGAGCCTAAAGAGAACATTACTATCAATAATTCTAAAGAAATAAAACTAAGTGATGGTACTGTTGTTATTGCTGATATATCTAGTTATGCTACTCCTGAAGAAGCTGAGAAAGGCAATCTTATAAATGGTAGTAGTGGTACTAATATAGAAAATGAGCTATCACATTCATTTGAGATAGCAAGTGTTAGTTATGAGAAAGACCCAAAGACTCCATATTCTGGGTTTGATTCATTTCTAAAGATAACATCTAATCAGGATCAGGCTGGTACTAATTCTAATGTTGCTAGATTCTATGTCTTTGTAAATAACTATTGGAATAAAGGACAGACTTATCAGGGTAAGGTTGTAATGAAATATTCTTTCAAGACGTTTCATTATAATCAGATGGCTAATCAGAGCGACCTTCTAAAAGATAAATTACTATTCTATGTTGGTGATGGTAAGTTCATGTCCTATAATGAGATACAGAAAGCTGATAATAACGCTAGCATAATAGATAAAGCTAGGCAGGATATAAAGGTAGTTGTTGTTGATGCTATTACTAAGGATATAAGTAAGTTTGATGATAATGGTGAACCTGATGAAGCTAATAATAATATAATATTCTCATCATTAGGTAGTGGTAGTGTAAAGACATCGGGTGATTTTGATAGGTTTAGTGGTAAGAAATTTGAGCAGATAGTTAAAGATCAGAAGATCAAAGAAGGGATGTCTAACAAAGATGCTGAGGAATTCGCTGCTAAAGCTTATAAAGACGACTTTGTTAAACAACTAGAAGCTTATCGTACTTTTAGAGGGACATTAGCTACTGAACAGGTTGTAATAGATATAACTGGCATTAATCCAGGTATTAGACAATCAGATAATGTTGTTGAGATTCCATTGTTAAAAGCTACATTTACTCCATTAAATAAATTACATTTTACAGTATCTGCACCTATCCTTAATGAAGGTGGTGCTCTAGCTAAGCATATATATAGTCCGTATGGTATTGATCATAGTCTAATCAGTGGTCTTACATATGTGTGGATTCAAGGCAATCCAGTTGTTGTTAAGCAATTAACTCTTGCTGATACTAACAGCGTACAGGATATACTTAATGCTTTAAGATATGTTGCTAGTGGTAAAGAGAAAGCTAATGATGTACTTACTTATCTGAAGAGTGTTATTCATATGAATACAGATAATGAAAAGTATAAGTTATTTTTTATTAATTCTGTTGATAATCATGGTGAGCGTGTTAGTGGGGCCTTTGAAGCACTAGTATTCGGTGGTAAGTCTATTACAGCAGATAACCTTGCTAAAGGAGAAGGTGTTGAAGAATTAGTTACCTTCCTTAATGATAAGAGATGGAACTTCTCTAAGAAGTTATTAGATCCCGCTAATAAAGCTGTACCATTTACTGAGTATAAGGTTAATAATAAGTTAGAGGTTAGTGATAGTCAGTGGAAGGCGGAGGATGATGGATATAGAGGATTCTTGTTTAGTGATAAGAATAAGAACGTTCCTAAGGGTATTGTCCGTATTAACTATATGCCACAAAGTAAGGTAGCTTTAGCTATTAAGCCTCAGTTTAAGAATCAATCCTTACGTACAAGGGTAAGGCCTGGGCAGATAAAAGAGAAGGAAGAGCCAAAGGGTGAACCATCTATCTTAGATATGCTTGGAGGACCAAAACAAGAAGCGCCTTCTGATATAGATGTAGCATGGAATAAAGTTAAGAATGGTCGTACTGGCGATAAATATAGGGAGTTAGCAAGAGAATCTATCGCTGATGATAAGATAGATGAGAAAGCATTAGAAGCCGTAGCTAAAGAAAACTACTATAAGGCATACGTACGTAATAATCAAAGGAACTCATCACAGAGTTTTACAAGAAAAGTAAATGATGCCAAAGCTAAATATACCCTTGAGAGGGGAACTGCTATAACATGGTTTATAGATAAGTTTCCTGATATACCTATAGATATAGTCAATGGTATAATAAATAGTAAGGACGGTGCTAGATTGTGGGGTCAGTTACTTGAAGGATCTAGGGTATTAATATCTAATCTTGCAGAAGAAGGTACTGCTTATCATGAGGCATTCCACGTATGGAACATCCTATTCAACGATGAGCAGAATAGAAAAATCCTATATAATGAGACAAGGAAGAGAATAGGTAATGATAAGCTTACTGATCGTGAAGCTGAAGAAGTATTAGCAGAAGAGTTTCGTGACTTTATGTTATTAGGCGATTCCTATAAGTTTAATAAAGGTGAGACAGTTAAGCAAACATTATTCCAGAGGATACTACAAGCTATAAGGAATATAATTAGAAGTATTAGTGGTAAGGATGCAAAAGAATTAAGCAGTAAAGAGATTGAGAATGCCTTTAAGAAGATAAATGATGGGACGTTCTATGGCAAGATAAACCAGACAACAGAATCATTTAACAGTATCGAAGGCGTAGCTCCTATGGAGAGACTTGCATTACTTAAAGATATAAACTATAACTTCTTCGATAAGCTTATAAAAGACCTTGGTAATGACGGTGATCTTCTCTTTACATTTGAGAAGTCTCCAGAGAAGATATATGATGAGTTATACGAACACTATGAGTCTATAAACAATGAAGATGAAGCTAGCGGTGTTAGTCAGATATATAAAGATGTTGTAGAGAAGTGGGATGACTTTATATATGACCATAAGTTATTCCTTACACAATATAAGATAGATATTAGAACAAGTAAAGAGAAACAGAAGGTATATGAATCACAAGAGATTGATGAGGATGAATTAGATGGTAAGACACTAGAACATGTAGAGAGTTTTACTAGGCCTATATCTGACAATATACAGTCGCCTATACGCTTACTTGTTGGGTCATTGAAATACGTTGATAGTAACGATATAGATGGTAAGACTACCTTTATACCTATCACTGATGCTGAGTTTATGACTAACTCCAATGTGGAGTACAATAAGACTATGAACCTTATTATAAATGAATTGACTCAGATAACATCTCCTAAGAAGATGATGGAGAAACTATTCTATCTTACTACTAAAAGAGACAAGAATGGTAGACTTATCTATCCTGAACTAACACAGCTATATAGACATCTTGGTGGAGATCAGTCTCATGATGTGATGAGTGAGACGAAGAAGAAATTACATATGCAGTTCTACTCTAGCTTTGCTACTAATAAGAATAGAGTTACTCTTGTCACCTTTAAGAACGATGGTAAGATGACCTATGCTGATATGGTTGACGACTCTGTAAAAGAAGTAACAAAGAAGACATGGATAGAGAATGCATTAAAGCTTGTTGAGGATAATAAAAGCAAATATATAAAATATGTCGATGGTGATTATAAGATAAATATATCGTCATTACTTAATGATCTACGTGTTGCTAGTAATAAGGGGACACTTAGTTCTATATTAGCTAATCTAGGTATTATATTTGCATATCCTGAAGCTTCTATTAATGGTAATGAGTTTACCAAAGCATATGCATCTAGGTTGATAGAGGAGCTTAATAGGTATAATCATAAGAAGATAGACATGTCACTTAATGATCTCTACGATCCTAATAGGGTACAGAATCAGGGTGAGTTAAATGCTATGGCTATATGGGGCTCAGAAGACCTTACTAACGATACTGATCTTATGTACTTCAATCAGGATGGTAATATGGAGTGGTCTATAACAAGGAACTCCCATTTATCTGAGATGAAGAATAGGTTTAATGAGTTTGCTAGTGATAGAAGGATGGATGAGAATATTCCTGTCCCAATAGAATTACAGAAGCATATGCCTTATAATAGTACTAATGGTAACTTATTTGCTCTACATAGCAAGTATTGGGGTTATACATCGTCAGGTGTTAAGATTAAATTTGGCCCGATAAAAGCTATTGCTACACAAGATGGTGACGCTGTAGAGATGGATCATGCTAACTTTTCAGACTATAAGAGAGCGACTTTTGATCTTATACTACGCAATATAATACCATTAGTAAGAGCTGCTGATAGGGGTCCAGAATATGCATTTGAGGCAACAAAGACAGACTATAATATAGGAGAGAATACTATAATAGATGACCTAAGAGATAGTTATCTATATGATGAGTTAATAACATCATTTGCATTGTTATCAGAGATAAACTACAATAAAGGTAATGAAGATAATCCATCTCATAAGTTTGGATCTAATCTACATAACTATAGTAATAATGCAAAGACATTACGTGTATTTAGCTTTCTTTTTGACAAAGATTTCAATAAAGGTAATAAATTACAGTCATTAGAATCATATGTAGGTGATAACTCAGATATTTCATTCGAGAAACTTAAAAGTCTTACATCTGAATATCTAATAGCAAATAGAGAGATTATTGATAGTCTTATCAAAAGTTTCATGACTGAGAGTATGGCTTCTAATAAGGAGTCATTACTTGAAAGTATGATAATAAAAGATAAAGGTGATGGTACATTCATGTATCCAGGTCTCAATGAAGAGACTCTTGGTAAGCTAGGTATTATACCATCGGCACGAGGTACTATATCCTCTAGCGATGTCAATAAGATGTTACGTGTGCATTTCTATAATTACTTTGTAGGTGTACAAGAACAGTTAAAGATGTTTCTTGGCGATATGGCTAGTTATGCTAGTGTATCAGATTTCCTTAAAAGAACAACATCTTCTGCTTCTACGAAACTACAGACAGCTAATGATGAGAAGACATTACAGTTGATGAATAGGCTTAGGCAAAAAGTTAATGGTCATGAGCATTCGTCTACTGTAAGAGAGTTAATAATATCTAATATAAAAGGAGATGCTTCTCCTGAGCTTATAGCATTTGACAAGGCTTATTCAAACATGGATATAGCTGATGGTCAGATGTGGGGATCATTAGACTTTGTACGTGGTATGTTAGATCGTAATGGTACTTGGTCTGATGAACAAGAGAGGTCATTCCAGTATGAGATGCAGAAGCTCACATTAGAGGTATTGAGAGACCCAGAATTACGTGATATCTGGCCATTAGCAAACGAGTCTATGTTCACTGATGAGAATGGAGTATTTTATAATCATACTAATGGACGCATACCAGGAGCTCCTATGTTTAATGGCGAGACAATTGATCCATATGATAAGGATGCAATGGGCCAGATACCAGCATTGAAACCATTAGGTGCTGGATATATTGAACAGGAAGATCTTAATGTTGGTGTTATGGATATTAGTAAGATGTCTGTAGCTCCCATATTCCCATCACAATTAACTAGAGAGAGGAAGAAGTTCCTTCTCTCTATGATGCAACATGATATAGACTCATTTGGTGATCCTAAATCTAAAAAAGGAGACTATTATCTTAACACTTTAAATCCCGATAATGGTGATCTAGTATCATTAGACTCTCAGGTAACACAGTTATTGTATAATGACTATGGTATACAGAATGAAGTAAACACTGATGAAAAACGTAGGATAACAGATTCCACACAGAAGATATCTTGTATCTTTGTAGATATGTTTAGTGAAGGTAAGTTATTACCTCAGTTTGCTGATATGGATGAAGATATAAAAGAACGTGATGCTATAATTAATGAGGTCAATGTTAGAAATCTTCATTGGGTAATAAAAGAACTTGGTCTTGTTAAGTATGATGATAACAGTTATGGACTTCCTAAAGAGAATATTGAGAAGTTTAGAAAGATACTTATTGAGATGTTTGTACAACGTCTTATGCCTGATAATATAATAGAAGGATTAGGATATGTACTAGACAGTAAAGAAAAGGTATTAGATCTATTCACAGATAGTAATAAGGTAGAGAATGTCCTTAATGCTTTTATAAAGAATAATGTCATCAAACGTAAGGTTAAGGGTGAGATGTTTGTTCAGGAATCATCATGGCTATATAGTAGAGACCTTAAGTTTTACGAAAAAGGAGACAAGGAGACATCTAGGGCAGAGGTTATGATACCTATTCCTGAAGAGTGGAATGCTTGGGTTAAGGAAATTGGTGGGATAGACGTGTTAAACTCTATGCTAGAGAATGGGAAGTTAGATCCTAGGATAACATCATTCATAGCCAATAGGGTTCCTACGGCTAGCTTGAATACCATAGAGGCTTTCACTATAAAGAAATTCCTTCCCACATATGTTGGTTCTAGGATAATATTACCAGCTGCTATTGTTGCAAAGACATCTTCTGACTTTGACATAGATAAATTATTTTCTTATCTTAGCAATGTTAAGATTACTAAAGATGGTCCTCAGTATATAGAGATGTCTACTGAGAACACAGAGAAGGCTAAACTTGATAGATGGGCTCAGTATGTTTACTATAATTCTTCTAAAGATGAAGTAGTAGAAGAGCCTAAGACAATCAAAGATATAGCATTATTACTATTAAAACAGACAAAGAAAGAATTAGACTTACTTAAAGATGCTGAAGAGTTTAAATATGGCTTAAGTAAGATAGCTAGTGATAATGGACTAATGTCATTTGATGAGTTTACTAGTCAGTCTATGATATCTCAGCAGAGCCTACAAGCTCTTGAGAATAGGATGAATGAGATACATGCTAAGGCTATCCTTCATAAAGATAGGTTTGAGACACTTATGACACCTCACTCGTCTGATAGGATAATAACACTAGCAAAGAATCATCAACGATTAATAACTGATCTAGATAAACTAGAAGATAGAGATGGTAAGAAGTCGCACGTAGTATCTCAGTGGTGGCATAATAATAGAAAAGCTAAGTCTTTCTGGGGTGGTAAGCAAGGACTAGCTATTATTGCAGCTAATAACCCAGTTAATATATTAATGCAGAGATTTCCTATACATATAGATGATCCTGTAATTAATCTAGGCCTATTGTTCTTTAGAGGGCAAGAGATGACTTCAGGTGGTAGATATGGCACTGGACATATAAAAGATGCTAATAAGAATAACATAGCTGATAACTATGGACAGATGATGGTAGCTGCTGTTGACGTGGCTAAGAATGATGCTGCTAGTAGGGTTAATATGAATCCTGATACGCTAAGTATGTGGACATTCCTTAACTCTAATGGATTGAATACAGGTGTTGGTTTGGATCAGATAGCTGCCATGATGAGTCATCCTATCATTATGGATTTTCTTAATAGGATAGATATAAGCCAGTCTAAGTTTGCAAGGAATAATAGATATACTGCTGAACGTGGTTTGCCATGGGAGAAAAACACATGGTTCCAGGATGAGATAGGTTATAAGTCAAATGTTATAACATCACTTATAAAGAAATACAGTCCTACTATTGAGGCTGATGTTAAATTCCATGGAGTGATAACAAGACAAGTTGTTCCTGCACGTATAGACGGTATACCATTTAACTACGAAGAGACATTAGCATCTGCTTTCTCTAATTATATATATGCAGCTGGTGATAAAGCTAAAAAGGTTGCTATGAAAAAGCTTATGGATAAGATGCGTACAACAACATCTAAGTTTAAATATCTCAGTACTCGTGATATAACAGAGAGTAAAGATGGCGCTGTCGCAATACAGATACTTGATAACTTTGTTATGTATTCATTAATGTCGCAGAAAGCTATATCATTGAGTAGTTCACTTAGACCATATGCTAGTCATGGATTCAGCAAGACCCAGAGTGGACTTGAGACAAAGGTAGAGAAGTTCTATAGAAACAGAGATGATAGTATCTTTGATTCTGGGGATGTGGATAACTTCATGGAGAATAGTTTTATTGGTAGTAGCTTTGATACATACGAGACAACACTTAGTATGTATAAATGGACACTATTAACACGTAAGTATCCTGAGTTAGCTAAGTTATTCAATGATCAGTTCTTATCTAGATATACTAACCTTAAAGATCAGACTAGGGAAGAGATATTAAGATCGGCACGTAATCAGTTTATGTCCTTTGTGGCATCTTACTACTCTGATGATGAGACAGTAATGAGAAATAGATACACGGAATTATTTACTGGAGCTAATTCACTACCTATCAGACTTAGACGGATTAAAGGTAAGATATCTAATAATGCATTAGAATATTTACGTCCTGTTATCTCTGAGTTTTCGTTAGAAACAAACACTGTTAGAGAGAATCATTATATAACATCATTTAATAAGAAACAAGGTGTTATAGAACAGAACATTAACGTAGCTATCGTAGAAGAGATGTTGGAATCAAAAGATCCTGAGGTAAGGAAATTTACCGAGGATTTTATTGAGTTCTCTATGTATCAGAATGGTATTGGCAATTCACATATTAGTTATATGAGTATTATTCCTAATATAAAATTCATACCTAAGATGGATGCTGATATGCAGACATTCCTAGATAAGTTTTTTAAAGGAAATGACGATAATCAAAGCATGATAATATCATCTTTCGTTGATCAGTTCATGAGAAATAACTATGCTAATAAAGATATAGTACATAGATATGGGACTACCTTTTCAGAGAGTGATATTAATGAGGGCGAAACATTTACTAAGAAAGTTAGGAGGATAGAGGTTGATAAGAAGAGTCCTGCCGCTAGATATGATTATATAACAGCAAGATACTATACATCCTCAGCGCAAGAGAGAAAGGATAATTACGCTAAGGGATTAAGAAATCCTTTTGAGATGATACTATATAAGTTCGATAGTGTAGATGAAACTACTGGTAAGTATATATTTACATTAGTAGAGAAGCTTGGTGACGGTCCTAGATTTAAGGAATACTATCCAACACTAAGTGGTGCTATAGTGCCTAGTATATTAAAAACTAATCAATATGCTAACATTAAGCCTAAGGTTGTTGAAAAGAAGGTTGTTACTCCTAATAGAGATATTAGTACAATGAATAATGACGAACTCTATGCTTCATTAATGCAATTAGAAACTGATTATAATGCTAAGCCGATAGAGGAATTAGATAACTTAATGATGGATTTCTTTAACGCTGCAAAAATCTCTAAGAAACCTGTTGATGTTATTAAGTCTAGGCTAGGAAAGAAGATACCAGCTGTGGCTGTCTCTAGATTAGCTGAGATGACAGTAGAGGTTATTGATGGTAAGAGAAACATGAAGACATTACCAGAGGAAGCTTCGCACTTCTATATAGCTATGCTAGATGAGAATAGTGGACTATATAAATCTATGTTTAATGGTATTGTCAACTATCCTATATATCAGCAAGTAAGAGATAACTATGGTGAGATATATGAATGGAATGAGGTCATGCTTCGTGAAGAAGCAATTGGTAAGCTTATAACTGATAGGATGGTAACTGGGTTTGTTGATAAGACATTAACCACTAGGTTACAGGAGCAATCTAATAACTGGTTTATTAAACTATGGAATACTATAAAAGAGATCTTTAAGAAGACTAATGGTGATCCATATACTAAGGTTGCTTACGATATATTAAATACTAAAGTAAGACATCTTACAGAGATTAAACCTACTAAAGCTGATGATAGATACCAATCAGTCTCTAAGTTAGAGCAATGGAATGAGATACCTGCTACATCGAAAGGTATGTACAAATATCTATATTATAGGAATATCAACGAAGCTAAGTCTTCCTACAATTCTTATGTTGATACATTTGGATTAAGTAGTGTTAGATTAATGGAGACACCTTATGATAAGTTTAAAGCTAAGGTAGCAATCACTAGGCCTATAGACAAGGGTGATATGACAAGTGTAATAATAGCCAAGGAAGATGTTGCTATAGATAATATGAAAGAGTTAGTTAAGGCTCCTGTACAGATAAATGCTGAACAAATGGTTATTAACTTTGATACATATTTCCCTGGAGAGGAATATCTTGATGATAGCGAGAAGAGAGCTAGAATGACGTTAGTTGAGAATGGAGAATTAAAAATATCATGTAAGTTTTAAAAAGTATCATTATGGGATGTAAGGAATTAAATTTTACAAAAGAGGAGTTAGTAAATGCTCAGAAGAATGAGTCTCTGATAACACAGCCATCACCTAATCAGACACAGGAAGAGACATCTGCAAAGATAGACTCTGTAGCTGCCAAGGTGGTAAAGAAAGATGAGAGATATTGGTTCTGGGATTGGGTAATGGGAACTCGTGTGTCAGAAAAAGCTAAGAGAAGTAAGGGTATGCAAGCATCTAGTGTTAATCCTGATAATGATATTAAGAGAGAGGCTGGTACATTCGTACATGAGATAATGAATGATCTTCTTAATCTCAGAGCTAATAAGAAAGGTGATTTCTTTGTCATAAAAGAAAAAGCATTACATGGCCCGGTTAAACTTACTAGTGATCATTTCAGCCAATTAAACAAACTAGCTGAACGCGTTGCTCGTGATATAAGGAGACAACAAGATCTTATTGATAAAGACAAGGATGTAATAGTAAAGACAGAGATATTCGTTGGTGATTTCCTTAAGGATATAGGTGGCACAATAGACGTGCTTGCTATCTTTAGTGATAACACAGGCCTTATCTATGACTATAAAACTTCAGGGAAGAATGATCCTATTGAGATTATTGATGGCAATGCAAGAGTTGTGCGTAGGCCATTAGCATATCAGGACATAGATGCTTATCATATAGCTATGAAGGAATACAAGAGAATCCTTGTAGAGAGATATGGTTTAAAGCATATACGTCAGAATAGATTACTTCCTATAGCAATGAGTTTTGTTAAGAAAGAAGGTAAGCTAGAAAAGGGCAATATATTAAAAAAGGAAATAGATAATCTTGTTGCTATTGATGAGGCTTCTGAGAATCTTAAACCTATTCCTGTTGGTGGAGAACAGACATCATGGAAGGGACTTAATAAGCTTATAGAGAAACAATATACTCAGATTGAGGAGCTCAGACGTAAGCTAAAGAATAAGAAGATTAGTCAAGATGAGAAAGAAGAGATTAAACGTAGGATAGAAGCTATAGATAAGAGTATCACAAGGACACTTGTAGATAGTGATATAAATGATATAATACAAACAGCTACTAATCTTGCCTTTGAGGTTAACAATAGACTTAAGGAATTACCGTTATTAGTTAATAATGACCCCAATCCTAACTATATGACGTTAGAAGACATATCTAATTATATAGCTGAGATGAGTGTTTATAAGGATATGGCTAAGGAGACACATACATATTTCTTAGATATAAAAGAGTCTGATCCTAATAAATTTGAAAGACTAAAGAAATCTCTTAGGAAGATACTTCCTGATTTTGAAGAGAGGTTATATGAACTAGAATATGAATATAACAATAGAGGAGAATCTATTGTTTCTGATGATTTTAAGGGCGAAGATGGACATCTGTTACCATTGCAGGAACTTAATTTTGGACAATTAAAATTCTTAAAGATATCTGAGATTGATCATCCTATATACCAGACTGTATGGAAAGTCGTAGAGGAAGCTCAGTTTAAGATTAAAAAGAAATTTAATGACATGGATAAGAATGTCTATGGTAAGACAGAAGCGTTGTTCAAATGGGCTAAAGATAACTTCGGTGGTATTAACTATAGGAAAGAAGCCTTCAAGATGCTAATTGATAACGAGACTGGGAATATGTATTCTATGTTAAAGAAGGGCTTTGTTAGTGAGTTAAATGCTACTATTGAGAAGGGTGGTTCAGATGCTATAGAGATAGTAAAAGATCACTATGAGTTTAAGAATCAAGCACAATGGAAGAAAGATTATGAGGTAAGGCTAGAAAGTTTTAGGGCCCTTACAAGGGCAAGATATAATATTAATTATGCTACAGGAACTTTTGAGGATGTTGTTGGCGTAGGAGATAAGATTATACAGACCGCCATACAGCAAGAAGAAGCCTATGAGAATGAGATATCTAACTTCAAGAAGAATAATGATCTTGAGAATAGTGGTATAGCATGGCTTAACGTTATTAATAGAAGAAGCTTTCTTAAACTTAAGAAATCAACTATAGAAGATAACTATTCTGAAGAATATAAAAGAATAAAAAATATCAAACCGCTTAATGACTTTTATGTCATGTGGAATGAATATATGGAAGAATTTTCTCAGATATTTGGGGTTATGAACTATAAGGAACTGCCACCTAATTTTATTCCTAATATCAGAAAAGAGATGTTAGAGCATATCAGTTCCGATGGTTTTCATCTTATGTCTGCTGTCAATGAGTTCTTTGAGTCGTTTAGTGTAAGAGAAGAAGATGTATATCTTAGCTCATATAGTCCAGATGGTGTAGAGCGTAGAGTTCCTATTCTATTTATGAATAAGTTTAAAGATAAAGATGGTAATGTTGATAATACACGCAAGTCTTATGATCTAAGTACATCCCTGATGATCTTTGGTAAGATGGCTTATAACTATCAACATATGCATGAGATAGAACCTAAGATAAATGCTCTTAAACATGTATTAGGAAGACCATCACCAGAACAGGGAGGAACAGAAGCTACTGATAGGCTTGGTAGACGCATAGCTGGTAGAGTGTCCCCATATATTACAAGGGAAGGTAGTGGTACGGATACATATAAGCTATTAGAAGATATAACAGATTTTTATCTATATGGTGTTAAGTTTAAACAAACATCGTTAATACCAGGTGTTGATGTAGCACATTTTCTAACAAAGATGAAAAACTATAACTCTGGGATACGATTAGGGTTTGCATTTATTCCAGCTGCTGGAGCATTAATGGCTGGTAAAGTAGGTACAGTATTAGGTGCTGGAAAGGGGATTCATTATACTAGTGAGCAATTATTAGAGGCACATAAGTTAATGGTTTCTAATCCTAAGAAATATAAGGCTATAACAGCATTTTTTGACGCTCAGAATGATGACTATACACAAAGAGAATTAGAGAAGCATCACTCAGATATTAAAGGACGTTGGCTTAATAGTAGAACACTGTACGCACCATTGCGTGGAGCAGACACCATGATAACTAATCCTATAGTAGTGGCTATGTCACAGAACTGGGGCGTTAAGGACGATGGTACGATAGTAAGATTTACAAAGAAAGGTAAGGAAAAAGGAATATATAAAAATGTAAAGTCTATCTTTGAAGCTATCAAGCTAGACGATAAGGGAATGTCTATAGAAGGATTATCTGATGAGGGGTTTATGCAATTTAGAGCAGCTGTTAAAGCTGTTATATCTGAGACTATAGGTAATATGAATCCTGATGATATAGGTGCTGTTGACACTAACCTTATCATGAATCAGATGATGGCTTTTAAGTCATGGATGCCAGCGTTAGTACAAGAATATGTAGGAGGATTACGATGGGATCAGACAACGCAAGCTATGAGATGGGGTAGATTTAAAGCTTACTTTAATGATTATAGAAGAGATCTTAACTTCACGCCACACGAAATAGAGCAAGGTAGACTATTTTATTCATATATGAGTAAGGTTGTATTGCCTAATGTAAGTAAGCTTATATTGGACTTAACAACATTCGGACTAGCACCAAGAATGGGATTACAGAGAGTGAATGAGGATCGTGCAAGGAAGATGTTTGTAAGATGGCAAAGAGAGCATCCCGGGTTGGTTAATAAAGTAACCTTTGATGATTTTCTTGAGATAAAAGAAGCTCAGATAAAGGCTATGCTGATGCAATTACGATTTATCTTTGGCTTCATGGCACTAGCAATGTTCTTAGGCGCTAAAGGAGATGATGGAGAACCTAGATATTATGAGAATAGGGTTACAAGAGCTTTCTATAAAATATTCTCCAAGGCTGGCTCAGAACTAACGTTCATGTGGAATCCTACAGAGTTCTTAAGACTTGTAAGAAACCCATGGCCATTGACAAGTTTGCTATTACAAGTAAAGAATGTGGCTGTGAATGGCTTTGATGAGACTAGGGATATTATGTTTGGTGAAGACTCTAATCAAGATAAAGCTCCTATTGGATATTATATGTTTCAATTTATGTATGGTATGCCACAGTTGATGAGGTTAACAGAAATGTATGAGACTATGAAGAAAAGCCCATATCAAGTGTTTAATATTCAGAGTCAATAATCTATTCCTTGATAAAAAAAAGCAAGGGGGTTTGTGTTGCGATGCACTTGCCCCCTTTACTTTCTCACCTTAACTACTTACAATCTATATCGTTCTAATATTTTTATTCAAAGCTCTTTTTATTCTATATCCCACATCATAAAAGGCACTATAGTCGTGCCATTCTTTTTTAAAAGTCCATTCTTGATAATCTATCCATGATCCTCTTTGTGTATCATAATGTATCACATATGGTTCTCCTGTTGAATTTGATGTAGTTATATAGCCAGTAGTACTACTATTAGGTTCTATCCATTCATATATTCCACTACTCATATTATTCTAAACATAAAGTTAGGATCGTTCTTTAATATGTTGCCAATAGGCACTCCTATCATCTTCTTGCCAATATTAACAATAGCTATCTTGTCAAGTCTTCTTGGATCATCTAATCGTCTAGGATTAGTAGAATAATGAGTGATGTCAGCTGGTGTATGAAAAGATCGTACTATAAATCTTCTTGTTGCAATTCTCTGTCTCTCTTGTTCTTCAAGTTCTTCCTTAGTAGATAGTTTATATTTCCTATTAAGCTTCTTAAAGAAATGTCCAACATATATACCTTCTAATAGATCATGTTCTTTTATCAACTTAGTCTTATATGTAACAGTAGTTTCTGTCCTTGCAATGCCATGAACAGCATTCCTTATAGGAGCTCCTGTTAATGTCTTTCTCATATATTTATTGTTGATAATATTCATTGGGATATATGTGTCGAACTTCACCTTATCACCTATTTTCATTATTCCTCCATTTCTTTATATATCTCTTCATTTCTATTTAGTTGTAGCATCTGTGTTATATATGTCTTATAGATACTTTCTGCTGTTGTAAGATGATTATTTGATTTCTTAAATCCATAATTCAATCTCTCCTTAATATCTAACAGTAGATCATTACTATTGTCTACATTATCTATTGTACAAGATTTAATTATATCAATATCTTCCTCTTGTATATGTTGATTATATTCCATAGGAAGAGCTACCTTATCAGGTGTCTTTAAATTGACAATAGAGGCTATTTTAATGAGGTCTAAAGAACTTATATATTTGTCAACATAAAATCCTATATCTGTATGACTCCATAGTGGAATCGCAAGCTTATTGCATTCCTTGATGGTCATGGATAATGTATATAATTCTTTAGTGTTTATCTTAGCTTGATGGAAGATGTAGTTTAGAATAATATCATTATGCTTAGAATTCCCTACTCCAATGAATAGGGAATTACTTATAAGCATTTCTATTATGTCAGTCCTTACGTCTTTATCATCTATCTTATAACAAGTGAATTTCTTATTTGTCTTAACATTAAGAAACGTTGCTATAAAGAAGTTACCTCCTACTACCTCTAAATCATAAACTATCAAGTTTCTCATTTCTAAGTGTTAACTCATCATTAAATGCTTTTTTATATTTTTCAGGTAGTCTCTCTTTCATAAATGCTATTACAGCATGGATATGATCTGTTTTCATGTCCTTTATTTTTATCCAGTTAGTCTCAGGCAATCTATTCATATCCTTATCATAGTTTTGGCCCCATAATAATATATCTCTAGATGGATATCCCAATGATAACAGTATATCGTCATCTTCAGTATAATACCACACACCAGGTATATTATCTAAAAATCCCATATTCACTAACACTTGTGAGAATCTTTCATCATGATTAGCGTTCCAATATTTTTTTATGGCACGCTTCTCTTTCACGACTTTCTTCTCTACTTCTTCAAAATTGGTTTTAAACCAATGTATGAATAGTTTATGCATAAATTCCTCATTCACGTAATTCATGAATAATGGAATCCTTTCTCTATTTCTCATTTTTTTAATTCATCTAAAAACCTATTATATATTTTCTCAGAACTTATCTTCCCAGTAATATATTGCTCAAGCATTTCATCATCATACTTAAGCCAATCGAGTAATACTATTACTGTCTCTTTAATTTGTTTTTCTACTTTCTGTTCCATATGTAATCCATTACCCAATATTTACCATTGTATGTAAATGTAACTCCAAAAAACTTCTTCTTGTCACCCTTCTTCGCTTTCATTTTGTAACAGATTTAATTATTACACTTAATATAATTAGTGTTACATATAATGCTATGTAGCATTCTATTATAAAATCATATATCTTTTTTGCTTTCATATTTTAATTAGATTATTAACCACACTTTGAATAGCCACATGTCTTACATATTAGACAACCACCTTCATAAGACATTATAGCCTTACATTCAGGACATAATATACTTGGTTTAGCTGTATCAGGTACATATTTATTCAATATCCTACCTATAGCTCTACCAAATGATGTTATATCTCCTGTAGATTTATTTAATTGTTCAACAATAAATCTAATGTTAGCACCATGTCTTAATGATGTAGATATCATTCTTGTTAAGAGATTCTCTTCATCAGAACATCCATTAGTTATATTTTGGAATGTTCTAGTTTCACTAGGGATATATAGATCATATCTTCCCTTAGCAAGTTTTATCATCTCTCCTATAAACTTAGAACCAGATATTTCAACATTATTAAAAGCAAAGACCTCATATGGTTTATCTTCTAGCATACCAATAGATACCATCCAGTGATGTCCTTTAGACATAATAGAATATACCTCATGAGGTAATACCTTAGGTCTCTTAGGCGCATCATGTTGAATAAAATGTTCATCTGTATGTGTAGTTAATATACCTTCCCTGCTACCATCTCTATAGATGGTCATACCTTTTAATCCTTTTTCCCAAGCTTCTAAATATAACTTAGAAACTTCAGTTTCAGATATGTTCTTAGGTAAGTTATATGTTACACTTATAGAATGATCAATCCATTGCTGTATGCCTGATTGTAGATCTATCTTGCTATGCACATCTATCTCATGAGCTGTAGCCTTATAATATGGAGATATTTCTGCTAATGGTTTAATATTATCATCTAGCTTAAGGTCTAATTCATCTATTACTCTATAATCTAATAGACAATAAGTTTTAAATTTAGGATGTAATATATTATATTCCTCCCACCAATCTCCTTGTTTATCTCTAAAAGTTTTCCATGGATTATTGTCTGGAACTTTTCTTTTTCTTTTATAAGATAATGCAAAGACAGGTTCTATACCTGACGTTACTCCTGCAAGCATAGATATGCTACCTGTAGGGGCTATAGTAAGATTGGCTATATTACGTCTACCATATTTGAAATATTTATCTACATATTCAGGTGGTAGATTAGTAAGTATCCTTTGTATGAATGGATTATCTAACTCTAATGATCTATCATACGCTGTGAAATGTCCTCTTTCTTCAGCCATTATAATAGAAGATATATATGAATTAAGAGATATTGTTTTACTTACCTCTTCAGCCCATTCATTAAACTCCTTACTTCCATACTTATATCCCATAGCCGCACCAGCATCAGCTATCCCCATCTGTCCTAGTCCTGTACGCCTACCAGTGACAAGCTTCTGATATATTTTATCCCATAGATCTAACTCTATAGCTTTCACTTCCGTTGGCTCTGGATCACTGAATATCTTATGTATGATGGCTATTATCTTCTCAGCTTCTAGGTCTACGACGTTATCCATTATCCTTTGTGCTAACTGAGAATCTCTTGCAAGACTATCCCAGTCAAATGTAGCATTAGATGTAAATGGATTTATAACATATTCATAGGCGTTTATTGCTGAAAGCCTACAACTATCATAAGCACAGAGGGGTAACTCTCCACATGGATTTGTAGAGATAGTTTTAAAATCAGGATAACAATCAGCAGGACTCTCTTTTATTATCTTATCCCAGAATAATACTCCTGGTTCAGCATTCTTCCACGCTTGATGTATAATCTTACTCCATAACTTAACCTCATATTCGCTACTTATGGTTAATTGATGCATAAAAGCATCACTCACCTTAACGGATATATTAGCTCCTGTTATCTTACCTGTATCATCTTTACTTTCCACGAAAGCCATTGCTTCGTCATGATAGGCATCTATAGTAAGCATGAGAGCACCTCTACGCCCTTCTTGCGCCACTTCTCTTGTAGTATTAGAATATCTCTCCATGAAAGGTATTATACCTGTAGAGGTATTAGCTGCATTATTAACGATAGTATCCTTAGCTCTTATAGTAGATAAGTCTACACCTACGCCTCCACGTCTCTTCATGAGCTGTGCAAGCTCTTGATCTGTCTTTAATATACCACCATAGCTATCATAAGGACTATCAACAACGAAACAATTCCCAAGAGTTGATAAGGTAGTATTATTACCTATACCAAATAATGGAGAACCACCGAGAACAAATCGTTTATATACACTCATTAGACGATAAATATCTTTATAGTCTACTGGATTTGGATATACCTTTTCTATTCTATGTATCTCACATGCTAACCGTATTATAGTGTGATCTGGTGTCACATCTATAATCTTGTTATTCTTTATATCTTTTAAGCAATATTTATCAAACCACACATTAGCTGTCAATTCATCTCCGAAATACTCAACAGCGTTCAACTTCACTTCTTCGCTTCTGTTCATTTTTTCTTTTCTACCTCCTTTTTGGGCGTATATATTGAATCATTTATCTTACATGAAAACTCATAACTCACTTGGCCATTTTCTATGTAGTGCATAGTATCACAATCATCACACATTAATACTGTCCTTATTATCTCTTCATCAGTGATGACATCAGGAACAGGAATATTTGTCAATGGTGTTAGATTGCCACTATTGCATACATGACAGAACTTTATATTTTCTAATCTCATATTATTCTTGTATTAGCGTTTACATTCATTATTCTAATCTCTGATTCTCTTACCTCATTTCCACATTTATAGCAATATATGTAATCTAGTAATTCATTTATTTCATATTGTTGTTTTCGCCAATTCTAGATTACATTAGCCTCATAAGTAAGATCCTCATTACCACATTCGTCACACACATATTTGTACTTAGCCATTACTCGATAAATTTAAATGTTTCATCTTCATAGACTATTTTACTTGTCAATTCACTATTCTCAGGCAATGTGATACCTAATTCTGTTTCCATTTTTTGTCTCCTACTCTTATGTCTCCATAATACTCCTGTTATATCCTGTATCAATGGTGGATATTTGTATGTCTCAGCACTATATGATACTATTATTGCTTTAGCTTCATTGCTGAACTTAGAATATTTACCATCTTTGAATAGTTTATATTCAGGAATAAATTCATCAGGAAATCTAAATATGTATAACTTCTTGTCTTCATTTATAATATAGCTACGATGGAAGTTAGGATGATTTATTAAGTATTCATTATACATAGAAAACTCTTCTGATTCTTCTAGTTCGTATAATATACCAAATGGATAATCTATATTTCCTATATCTATATTAAACTTTATAAAACAATTAAGTAATAAATACGAAAACTGTATGTCTATCTCTTTTGTTAGGAGAGGTAAAAGATATGTCTTCGATTTATTATATATTGTCTTTCTTTCTAGTTCAACTGTCATTTCTCTTTCTTTTTATGTTTCCGTTTATTTGATTGTTTTCCAACTTCATATCCAAAATAGAAAGTAAGAATAATTATTAAAATTAATAAGAAAATATCTATTTCTGTCATAATAACTCTATTTTCATGTTACCATTATTTTGTACTATTAGTCTTTCTGTAGAATAATACTGTGATTCCTTGTGGAACTTGTAATCTTCGACTAATTCCATGAAACCTCTTACTCTATCTCCACTAGAAGATACCCATCCATCAGCAAACTTATTAAGTAATATTGTTGGCACTGTCCATATACTAGGAACTTCAGGTAATTTCTTACTTAGATAGATAAACTTGAAATCATTAATAGTGTAATCACCAAAGTCAGGATCATTATTTATAATATACTGAATAGCTAATAGATATGATACCACTTGTAAATAATATTTATACTTATAAAATGGTGCCATAAACTTAGTTGGTAACTCAGCTCCTGTCTTTATATCTATTACCGTTATTTCTTTCTTCTTATGATCTATATTTAATAAATCTATCCTAGCTTTACCAGTAACACCCTTAAAATTATATCTCACAGAGGCTTGTTTTAGAACTTCAAATGTATCTGTTTCTATGAAATACTTATTAGTATATTCATGATTAAGTAATACCTTTGCACAATTCTCTGCCGATTCTAACACTTCAGGAGAAACTATTATCTTACCTTTAGCTTCATAGCTTTCTTTTATGTAATCCCAGAATAATTGTACGTCATATTTAGCTTTTAATTTCTCTATATCCTTTACATTATCCCATAATTTTAATTCTTTTATCTTATCTTGGATGTTTTCATGTGTCACGCGTTGTAATGTATCCTCATAGACTAGAATATCTAACAGGATGGCATCAGCGAGCTCTAGGAGCGACGCAGTAGGTTTCACTAGTGTCTTGGTCCAAAAGACATCATCCTTCCTCTCAGGGCTTGTAATGAGTATATCCACTAATGATCCAAATTCAAGTGCATCTCCACTTTTAGTGCTTTCTGTAATAAGAGATAACGGACCAGAATCATCTAATGCTTTTAATAATGAATAGCTAAAATCATCTAGATTTCTATATTCATCATCAGGTATAGTTAATATTTTTTCTTTAAATTTCATTTACTGTTACTTTTTTAATTGTTGCTTCTCCTACAACTATACACATATCTGAATGTGGCGTATTAGACATCCTTGCAACTAATATATCATTAATAAAAAACTTAATTCTTTCATTATCCCAATCAATAGTGTATTTATTAAATGAATTCCTTAATTGCTCTATTAGTCTTTTGTTAGTTAACTTTACTCTTTGTATTTTACACCCAAATCTTTCATCAGGAACATTTATTAATGGATTCCAATAAGATGTAAAGTGAAGTGATATCTTATTATCCTTTTTCATTAGTTCAATATCAACTTCTGCATAGAATTTCTCAGAGTTAACAAGCCATAATGCAGGTCTAGATACATCAGTGAAGTTACCATCTAGCTTAGCTATATATGTAAATACTCCAAACTTTTTTTTAAAGGTGGTGAAATACCAAACATCGCTATTCCATTGTCCATCGTTAAATGATGTGCTATAAAACACTTCCTTATAACTCTGTTTTCTTTTAATTAGAAATCTTAAATAAAATAGTAATTTTCTTATCATAATATTTTTATATATACATTAGGTTTTTATCTAAATTTCATACAACTTTTACATTACTATTAATTTTACATTTTTCTTTTTTAAAATAACTCCATATAAGATCACTATTAATATAGGCAGTGTCACCCCCATCCATATTAAATTCATGCTGTTTTTCTTTACGTGGAATAAGTGTATACTCCTTATTTTTTGTAATTATTCCTGAAAAATCATTTAGTCCTAGAACTTTCAATATTTTCATAATATTTTTATATATACTCCAGGTTTTTCTTTATCATATTCATATTGTTCAAATATTGGGACTATCACGTCTGCGTTATCATCCTCAATCCAACCGTATTTTACCATAAGATCAAGCAAGGTCTGGGCTGGGTTTACATAGTCAAACTTATGTTTTGATCCACGTATAAATTTAAAAGAGCATCGAATGGGATACTCATGTATAGCACTCTTAAAGACCTTCGCATTAATAGCCCATTCTAGCTCTGTCTCCTTAACATATCTCTGACATGTCTTTGACCATACCATAAACTTACCAGTCCAAACCTTACTATTCTTTGAGCTCGGAACATTCCCCTTAATAAATATCTCCATATCCTTTTAGATACAAAGATAAATCAAATAATTGAGATTTCCAAATTTATTTAACTAAAACTATAAACTATATTAGGTAAATCCCAATCAGTGGCTCCTGAAACTTTTTTATAATATTTAACAAATGCTTTTTTATCATTAATTGCTAATGACTTAAGTTTCTTTAATTGTTTTTTAGATATAAATTCTTCAGTATCCTCTAAAAGAGTTTGAGTTACTCTATAAAACTCATCTATATCTTTCATTGTTGTTTTTCTTTATACATACCACATGATACTCCACAACAATATGTTCCTAAAACATGATCGTCTCCATATTCACTAGCACAATAAGTACCAACTTTTTTACATGTTCCACTCATAATAAATCCTGTTCTCCAAAACTTATCAGAACCAAGTTTGTAATACAAACACTTAGTTCTATTTCTTCTTTTCTTTACTATCATAATTGTTTTTTTAGCTTTTTAATTAATTTTTCAAGCATTGCAATTTCCTTTAACAATCTTTCTCTTTTTGATGGAACTATTATTGGATCTCCTTTATCATCCCTAATTTTAGCAGGACATCTATCTGTATAGCACTTATAACATCCATCTTTTTTGATTTTAGTCCAATAACCACAATTATAACAAACATCCTTAAGATTGTATATTGGTTCAGGATTTTCCATTTCTGATAAATAATGTCCCATAGCTATATATCATAAGTTCTAATTGCTAAAATAAGGGATACGATTGGTATATACAACAACAACCATCCCCACTGGTTGTTATGCCATGATAATATAAGTGGACCAAAAATAATCGCCACCAATATAGGTAATAAGATTATCCATCCACCAAAATGTATTAGAAACTTCTTTAAGTCTCTTTTATTATATTTATCCATAATAATAAAATTAAGGGGGAATATTTCATCCCCCTAGTTTTCTAATTAATATCCTTATACATAACAACACCAGAAAGTTCATTCCTGATCTCATTAAGTCCTATACAGTCACCACTACTCTCATCTAATCTTCTATTAAGCTTCCTGTCACTGATATAATTAGTGAGATAAGAAGCTAATTTGATATTAGAGAAAGCTGAGTCGATAACTTGCCTAAGTGTTAATCCTTTCATCTGAACAACATCAATATTGTCTTTATAAGTAATCTCTGCATATTTGATTATTGCAGAACATATGTAAAGCCAATTAATGATCTTGATAGGATCTTGTGTTGGAACATGACACCTGAATTCTATTGTCTTGTTATCTCCAAACAACAGAGGAATAAAATTGACCCAGTGATAACGCTCTACGATACCCCATTTGTGATCATCATTAGGATCAGAAGGATGTGTGCTACCAAGTCCCTGATATTTTTTACCAGCACCAAGATAAAAAGCTATGTTATTGAATGTGTCATCAAGATTAAGCTCTACGAGCTCTTTCCTTAATGGCATATTATAATCCTTACCTCTTGGCTTAAACTTACTTGTCTTGGAATAATACGCTGGGAACATGGAATATATCTCATTCTCAAGGACTGAGCATAATGTATACAGATAAGCAATAAACTTTGTGTTAGTTGGTATATTACCTATGTGTAAATGCAAACTCTCATTTGTTGTGAAGTTAGTGTACTTTCTTAATGTATCACACATATCACTTACAGTATTCACACCATTCTGTCCCGATAATGGTAATGTGGCAAACTCTATGCCTTCTATACTACCATCTCTCAATGGTAATAACCCAGAATCCAAGATCTTATAATTAGGTATCTTACCCCTATTGGTCTCAAATTCAATCCCAAAGGAATACTTACCTATGACACCACCGTAATTAGCTATCTTAGGAGCTTTATTACCAAGGAATGTCTTATTTCTCAATCCCTCCTCAAACCTTTTCTTTATCCCGACATCATAATGCTTACAACAATATGGCAACTGAAATGGATAACTGTTATTGTTAAATGTATAGGTAAAGACTTTAGAGCTCCTTTTCTTTAGACCAACATGATTAAACATCCCAGTAACAGCATCCTCATTGAATATAGCATCTGGTAATATCTTATAATCAATACAACTATACTGACTTCCATTAGGAAGATTAACCAATACATTTTTGTAAGGATCAGAAGAATAACTACCAAGTATAACCTCACTAGTGAGTGAGTCATAGCCTATAATCCCTTTTATGAGATTGGTGTTATCTTTAGCTACCACCCATGTTCTCTTCTCATTATCGAAGATGATAAGGCCACTATTAACGCGATACCATGTATCGTTGATTAAGAAACATTGTTTGTTTTTAATATAATATTTACCTTTTATGAACCTACAATCTTTCCTGAATGCTACTGATCCATCAAAAGTTTCTACTGTATTATGTATCATACGTTTAATTCTTTAAGTTTGTTATTTGCTTCAATTAAAATTTCATGTTTGTCTTTTACTAGATGAGCATATCCTGATATTTCTACTTCGTTGATAAGGCTTTCTAGATCATCCAATATAGGAGCTACTTCAGATCCTATTGTATGATATAAGCTTACGAGTATATCAGAATTGTCTTCTATGTTACTTTCTTTTTCGGTAGGAGTTTCTGCTGGTAAAGTACATTCTCTACATTTACTACCGTCTTTATAGAGATTTTTGTCAACACATTCCATACAGGATTTTATCTCTATGATATCATCCTTAGACTCTGGTTCTTTTTGTTTAGCAACTTTTCGTTGTTTACCAAAATCCATTGCGCTTAGATATTCAAATTCCTCAAGTAGATCGGCAAGGGTATATGTTGACCCAAGTCTTTCATAACCAATACAGTCTCCCTCTTTAAAGTGAAGCTCTAAGTCTCCAAACGGTGGACTGAATGACCCACAGAAGAATGTCTCATTAGCAAAAGCTTTGTCGTTAGTGAAAATAGCTGTCTGTTCCATGTAACCAGATGATGACTTATCAATCCTTCTAGTGTATGGCAACAATGCATTAGAATACAATATATCTGACATCCTTGAGAATAAAGCTCTGTCATAGAACTCTTCAGCATTTTTTATATGATATAGCTTAGCTTGTATATCTACTTGATCATAAGCATCGCTACTATACAATAATATCCCATAGTAGAAATACAGAAAATGTACCCCTATATGCTTTTCATATTTGTCCCTTATGTATCCCCATGTGTCTACAGTAACCTCACCATGAACAGGCACGTCATTTAATAAAAACCATCCTTTGTCGTATCTGATACGATCTTTAGTGTTTACATTTATTAATGGTTTTATATCACAACAACATATATTATTCGTTAATCCTAGTGTTAATAATCTGTTTTTTGTATTGAGATTAACTGGTTTACTGTTGAATGGTATTTCATTTTCGGCAGAGCTATTCCAATAAGTATTTCTATTAACTTCAGTATATTTTCTTAACACTGACTTCTCCCTGTCTATCTTCATAAATTCCTCTACACTATCACCCTGTAGCTTATACACTACATTATATTTAAAAGATGTGGCTTTATCTCCATTAGCTATCCACTCAAGAGGAGATGCTTCTGATGATATATACGTGCCAGATCCTTTTATTTGAACGTAATGTAACGGTCTCTCTTCAGTTAATGTAGAATAGTTTTTTGACTCACCATGAAAAGCATACAACACATTAGGCTCTTTAATGAAATGTATCACCAATGCTGCACTACCCTCATATTCATTGAGTATCTTAAATCCTTCTTTTTGTATTAGTTTTGACATTGTCACACTATCACTCTCATCGGTACTAACGGTGATGTTGTACTTAGTTGCCAACTCCTTATGGTTAGTTATTGTACCATTATGAGCTTGAACATATACCAACTTATCATCCTTTATAGTCCTTAGTAGTACTGGCTGTATGTTAATACTTGTCACGGCACCTACCGATGCTTTCCTACAATGACCAATCACTATAGGCCATTTCCCAGGTTTTACTGTAGTGTGTAGCCTATGAGATTTTATTAGTGACTCATATTTAGCATCTGTACCTATTCCTGTTATCACTCCCCTATTGAAATACACACCACACGAATCGCCTCCACGACTATCATTCTGAGTACCTAGGAAGTTGAAGAGTAATGGTGAAAACTCACTAGAGGCATTACCTGTCCATGCAAATATGCCACAATTAAAACAAGATAATTTTTTCTTAAATAGAAAGTTATATATTAAACTTATTAGCATTATTAATAGTAGCGCATTATACATGAATTGTTTTATTAGATGTAATTAATTGCTTATCCCATGTTATACCTAGTTGCTTATAGAAATGTGAATTGAAGGTAAACAAACCACCTTTGAACACAATCTCTGGCTTAGCAAGATATAGCAAGTTAAATAGATTCTCTTCGTCCTGTATGAATTCTATGGATTTCAATGTTTGATCAAACACCCATGATAGATATTTCTCATCAACAAAGAAACCACCAAGACTTCTACACTCTAGACCATATGATGTATCTCTGTATTGCCCTAGGCCACCATAGTTCTCAAACCTACGTTTATCAACATGTATAAGACATGATGGTATGACTACAAACACATCGAATGCTCTTGCAAGGATAGTGTTGATAGTCTCTCTTGACCATATAACATCCTTCTCTATATCATAGCCAACGTGAATATGAAAGCCAGCAGTCCTAAAGTCTTCTGTAGATAGGTCATTAGCCCTATGAGATAGATCATCCCACGCATTGAGATAGGGGCTACAGCCAAACAGCATAGCCTCAGGATGAGACAAGAATGCTGTGTTTATGTTAAGACAATCGGAATGATGAAGACCTAACACAGGATATTTATCTTTTATATATTTTGTTATTCGGGATTTCAACTCTACCATCTTCGAGATAAAGTCTTCTTTTGTTGTCACTGGTGGCATGTTACCTTCAGCAAGGATATTATCCTTCTGTATGAAATAACCATCACCTAGAGCTTCAGGGCTCTCTTTTGTTCCATTTATAATTGGTATGGATGACACAATCATTCCTGTTGATTCATTCTTGATGAAATATTCAGGATCGCTTCCAAATGTTAAGTTGTTTATCATATATCGAATGTCGTTCTTTTGTTTACTCCAGTTGGTAATATAAGATCTATCTTTACTTGTTTTAGATCTGTTGATAGTAACAGAGGAACATTTTTGTCCATAGCTGCACTAAGATAAGATATCTCTTTTATTAGTTTAAGGTATACACTTTTCATCTCAAGATAATCTTTGCATATGAGTCTCAGGTTATTTCTCATTGAGCCAGGAATCTCATCCACTCTTAACACACCTATTAACCTTGCTATTATCTCTTTAGCCTCCAATATTACCTCAACATCACTAAAGAATGATCCTGTTATCTTAACCTTAGGATTAAAATATATTGGATACTTATAAAATACCGTGTTGAATAATGTATTAGATTCTAACTCTTTTAGTATAACACTAAATGGCCTGAAGAATAGTAATCCCTCTATCTCGCTTGTTCGCATTGGCAATACAGCCCTACTCTCAGTCTCTTGGAATGAAAATGCTATAGCAAGAATATCCATAGGATCATCAAGTAACTCTAACCTATAGAGATTAGTGGCTATGATAGCCATGTTGGTATAATGCTGATACCATAGATATCTCATGGTATTATAAGCTACATTGAAATATTTATTAGATGTCAGTTTATCCGATGATATTCTTATTACTATAAGATCTTCAGGTGTATATTTACAGCTAGTGTAATTGATATCTTTTCGTTCTTCTTCTGTAGCTACTGAGTAGTTTATGTTATAAGCTTTTGTTATAAGCTCCATATAACTATCGAGATTATTTTCAATAAAGAAGAATTCGTTCATCTCAACAGTAGGTATGCCTACATACATCACATGGCTATAGCTAAACCTATCCCTAAACAGATTGCCAAGACTCTCACAGCAATCGTATGAGATAAAGCCATGTTTTGCTGATTTACTTGGTTTTGAAAATATTATACTATTTTGCATTACTATATTTGTTTATTAATACTTTTCTTATCTCTTCTCTATACTTAGCTATTCCTTCTTCAGCTAATGCTGGAGCTGAATTAACTTCGCATACTATAAACTGTGATGGGTCTTTAGAAGACACTCTTATATCTACACAACCAATATCGAGCCCAACACTGCGTATGGAGGCACTCGCTGCATTACACAGATCTTTCCAATTTGTGGGTTTGTCGAATAATTCATGGTTTTCTCCCACCCAATTACAGTTATGGGAGTTGAAAAACCATCTATCTTCAGCGTCACTCTTCCTGAGCTTTCTCCAGGACAAAAATACTTGTGTCTGCGTAGCATGTAGTCTGTACTCTCTCCCATAATTATAAAATAACTCTATAAAGAAATACTGTGGCGTATGTGTCCTACAAAAATCCATAAGTTGTGTATCATTCTCAATGAGTACCATTCCCTTTCCTTGAAAGCCACAAATAGCTTTCCCAACTAACTGATATTCCTCACTCTTGTTGATACCAAAATGTCTTTTTATAGCTTCTACGTTGAATACTCCATGATAATACCTTGCTTGTGGTATACGTGCTTCTTCAAAACACCTTTTCATCCTAAGCTTATCTCTAGAGTTTTCTATTGATGTTATCGTGTTACACTCTAGGACGCGTCCTCCACGAGGAAATACTACTGAGGTAGGTGTTCTACTACCTAGACGACATACTGCCAGAAATGGCACGAGAATAGCCTTACGTAAAGGATTTGATGATGGATTCTTAGTCCTTATGCGAACAGTTCTTTGTTTATACATTATTTTACTTTATATTTACGCCAACTTATTACTCCATTCTCATCTTGTGGTACAAGCCTATCATCAGAATATCTCCGTCCACTAGCTAACACATATATCTCAGAAGCGCCAAAAGGTGTCTCTATTACTCTCTTATCATAGAATGAAGGATAACCTTCTAATCTCTCTATTGAACGATATACCTTATCTGATACCTCATATGTCTCAACAAGAATCTTATTTGTTACACTCTCATCTTCTATGAGACCGGGGAATCCTCCTAGTGATACCATGACAAGATTATCCTCTAGAATATGTTCACCTAGCTTTTGTGATTCACTATTGTTAAGATGCCAATGCCAATTACCAAAACCTTCTAATAGACTTCCATAAACTGTTACTTTCTTCATATTGTTTTTACATTTTTATTTAAAGTGCAATTAAAAAACATCTTTTCTATTGATTTTTGAGATTCAATAGAATACATATTTATATCCCTACTTATCACAAAATCATTATTTGTTTCGTTACCACCTATGAAACAAGTTATTCTACGTGGTAGTCCAGATAATCTTAACTCTGGAGTATTGAGAGAACGTATTTTTACCTCCATATCACCCCTTATCTCAATTCCTATATCATCAGTATTAATTAAATCATCTGGAGCCTTATTGCTAGAGAATATTAATCTACTCTTATCGAGTGTAAGCCTTAAACCTAACTGAGGATATTGTTTATGTAATAATTTTATTGATTTGCTCATGTAATATTTTCTTAGATTGTTTTTGTCCACAATGCCACACTAGATCAGAGATATCCTTTGCTTGTGTGATGAATATATATGGTAATCCCCATCGCTCTGATAATTTATTATTAGCAATCATCCCAGTTTCATCGGAGTCCATAAATAAAATAATATTCCTCCATCTACTCTGATGCTTAAGCATGTATTGTTCTGGTACAAAGGTAGTTTCAGATGTTGGAGCAATAGCTGTGTAGCCTAACTCATAGAGAGTCATGACATCTTTTAATGATGATGTGATGATAAGAAGATCTCCTTCTTTAGGCAACATACCCTCTCCCTGTACTATGAGACCACCATTGCTATACCACTTATGTACAGACAATGGTTGATAGATTTTCCTTCTAAAGATATCTTTTTCCCAATAGTATTCATAGCTATAAGCTAATGGATCAGCAAAATATATGTGATCATTAATAGTAAAGTGAGATATTGGAACAACACCAAACCTATCAATAGTGCTCTTTGTTATACAATACCTACCATACCAATAGAAATCATCATTGACTGTCCACTCTCTACGTCTTATTTTTATTATAGATGTTGCCTTCTCAGATATAATAGGATCTTCTACTTGAAGACTAGGCTCTATTACCTTATATACATGATTGATATCACCTAATCCAAGATCAAAATCATCATTTATCTTATGTAAAGCATCACTGAAAGATAGATGGAAGAGCTCCATCACAAAGCTTATAGCCCTATAGCTACCTCTACCAAAATCCTTAAAAAGAAGATCGCCATTATAATGTATAATAAAAGAGCTAGGGTGAATATCGTCATCACGTAGCGGAGATTTGAATGGTTTACCCACCTCTTTAAACCCATCGCAGTATCTCCTAAATATCTTGTAGCTACTAACCCTTTCAAGGATAGCCTCTTTAGTAAGTTCTCTGTGTATTCCATACATTTATATTGTTTTTACATGTTTTGGTAATTTTTCTATTCTATTTTTGTTATTACGATAATAATCAAACCAATCATAATGAAGAGTATTCCAACTTATCCCAGGGAAGTCAGCCCATCCAAAGGCTCTAGATATATATACATCTGTATGACGATCATTAAGATATTCATCTACAGAGATATTAATATCTCCACGATAACGATTGCCAGCAAGGGAATTAAAAGCATGATAATACGCATCATAGGCTCCATTTTGCTTTAAGAATTTATTAAAAAGCCTTATGTCTTTTGCTCTCATATTGTCTTCACATTTTTAGATAACTCTAAAGTACAATTCCATTTGCTAGGATGATCCTTTGTATCTCTATATAATTTATTTGATAGATCGAACCAGTCTATATGTGGATTGCCTATATCATCCCAAACAAAGGCACATGATATCCAATCAACAATAGGTATCTCTCTGTAATAGTCATATAACTCCGTAGGCCATTCACTATTTTCTCTATATTCAATACCATATCCTGAACCAAATCCAATATAGAATAACTCAAAAGATTTATGTTTAATAAGAAAATTCTCAAACATATTTATTTGCTTATATATCTTTCTCATATAGTCTTTGTATTTTTATTCAACATACCAGGAGTTCTAATAAATCTTTTTGTGAATAAAGAAACCCTAAGGCTCTTATCATTTACTATTCTATATTTAGGATAATGCTGTGATCCACATTTCTCTATTACTTCATATATCTTACCAACAGTGATGTGCATACTAGCACCCAGATTATCTATACATCTGACTCTCATATTGTTTTAATATTTTTAGGCAATTCATTTATAGCTTTGTAGATATACAAATATTTATCTCTATCAGATTTATGTGTATCAGGATTATTCCATAGACATGATGGTGCAAGTGAAGCTCTTAGATTCATGCAATCAGCAAATGCAATATGTTTAGATTTATTAAAACAACAACCAACACATGTTTTATGTTTTTGCTTCACTAATTTGTATTTCATATAGTCTTAGTATTTTTATTCAACGTATTAGGAGCTATCTTAAATCTAGATGACCAGAAAGACTCTATACAACCATTATCGCTCTTAACTCTATATAAGCAACCGAATGGATCTTCTTCTATTTTTAGTAACTCATATTTCTTACCATTAGTAAGACTTCTGAGTTCATCATTAACACATATCACATATTTCTTCATATAGTCCTTATTTTTTTGTTGAGGTTGAATTTTATATGAAAATAATTAGATATAGAATCAAGCTGAAAAGAAAACATAATGTTTTTTTCACACATAACAGATATATAACTGTTTTTTGCTCTTAATATCTTATAGGTATTTCCTTTTATGAAATATTCTCTAAGAACAGGAATACTTTTAGAATCCTTTTTATAAATTAATATCTGACCTTCTCTATATTTCATAATATATATTTATTTGTGGAGTAGAAGGGAGTCGAACCCCCTTACTTAGTCTTACATTATTTCAGTAAGCATTCAATTTCCAACAATCTACCCCATAAAAAAGCCCCTAGGGTAAGGGGCTTTCACATTCAAAATCAATCACATTAAAAAGGGAGATCGTCCTCCTTTTTCTTATTAGGAGTGATGGTTAAACCATCATCCTTCTTATCTTCATCCATGGCTATAGCCACAGGAGTAACCTTATCATACTCTGTTATCTTCATCTTAGTATTCTCGTCAGAGATAAGACTAGGATCTTCAAACATAGTAGGCCACGTAGGTAAAGTTGGTCTATTTTTCTTATCATAGACTAACTTAATACGCAACTCTTTCTTATGATAAGACTTGCCTATGTCAGCAATAATCCTATTACAGAACTCTCCAAATGACGCTACAGGCCCAGTTTCATAACTAGGTGACAATAACACATTAGTGAGATTCTTCATAGTCCTATTGAACTTATCAAGCTCCTTATCAAACGCAGCCTTGTCAGGCACATACATAGAACCAATTTTATTTGGGGGGAAATAAGATTTTCTAGCCACACAATTGTTTTTGTCTACTATCTCAACGTTTAACCATTCTGCCTTATCGGTCTTACGATATTCAATCTTATTGATATACCGTCCTCTACTAATAGCATTATCTTTAGTTACAACAATTGGAAGTAAACCTCCATCACCACTCTTAATTCCATATTCACTCATACGCAAATTGTTTTTTTAATTAATACTTATTCTTTCTTCTGTTTCGCTATTTACCTTCACATTCTTATCCTTACCTATCGCTATTCGCTTGTCGTTGACATATGCGAACTTATAATAGTTATGGGATATATCAAACTGTTCTCTGAACTCTTTTCCATAGGCACTCTCAGTGTTACATACTAATAGCTTAAACTCTGTCTTTCCTTCACCAAATAGTTCCTGTATAACAGCGATTGTAGAGTCATGGAGAGGTACACTACCAGATAATATATCGCCGTCTTTTTTCTCTAGAGAGATACTGCGAATATGATCAGGAGGAAATACATCTTTGACGTTTTCTAAGTCATCACATAACGAACCGTTTGTCTTCATAATAAGAAGTTCTTTTGGGGAGTTCTTCTTCTCTTCGTTTGTTGTCTCTATGATAATGATTTTAGCGTCATCATGATCTAGATCCATTGTCTCTAAGGCTTCTACATTAAATACTAGCCTCTTATCCTCAATTGTTACTTTTGGAAAAAATTCTTCTTTTTTCATAATTTAGTTTAAATAAATATTTGATCCCAATGATTAGTGAATACTCCTGTTTCTAAATCTTTCTCTATTAAAAGAAACGTCTT
>Ga0066599_100000002_pt1 | contig 54632 bp, 107 predicted proteins | sample InisedmetaG_FD_60065 | JGI IMG/M metagenome (GOLD analysis project Ga0066599, IMG submission 60065) | Freshwater pond sediment microbial communities from the University of Edinburgh, under environmental carbon perturbations - Initial sediment | ecosystem: Environmental > Aquatic > Freshwater...
AAAGTTATTGATATATGTAAACATATTGATTTTATTCCTACCAAAATAAGAATAAATCCTACAAGATATGGTGTTAGAAAAAATCCCTATATGCTTTTTGATAGGTGTTTTAATGATGGTAATTATTTTACTGTTTATTTAGAAGATGATATTATTCTTTCTCCAGATACTTTTGATTTAGCTAATTATTACTGTGAAAATTTTAAAGAGGATCAATATCTTTTATTATCATTTTGTAATTATCTTGAGAATGGAAATGATTGTAATAAGATTATTGAATATAATGATTTTATAGCTATCGGTTTTTGCTTTTTTTCTTATTCCTGGTATAATTGGATGAAACCATATTGGTTTGAGGATAGTATTACAGAAGGAATTGGTGGAGTTGGGTGGGATTGGTCTTTAAGATCAGTAATGAAGAAATTTAAATTGAAAACTTTGACTCCAAGCATTGCCAGGAGTAATCATATGGGAGTAATTGGAACTCATTGTGGACCTAAAACACACCAGAAATTATTTGGAAGTAAAATTCATTATACTGGTAGTGAATCTAATTTTTATTTAGAGGTTTAATATGGAAGGTATTATTAATGATCTTTCAAAAAAGAAAGTAGTTGATTATTTAAAAAATATAATTTCTGGAAAGATTTTATTACTTTTCCCTCATGGTCTTGGAGATTTAATATTATTTATGCCAATTGTAGAAGAATTAAAAAGAAGATTTCCAAGAGTAAATATTAAAATAGGGGGAGATGGGAAAAGAGGATTTGGAGATATAATAGGAGATAATTTTTTTTCTATTGATGGTTTTGGAGATTACAGAAAAATTTTAAGACAATTTAGTTATGTTTTTAATATTCAATATCCAGAACCAGATATGAAAAGAAGTGTTGTTACTATACAAAAACCATATTTGTGTAATTCTAAAGAAATTGGTTTAGAAGATTTTGTATGGAAACCTTACAGATTAAAAGTTGAATTGAAGAATGAAAATTCTAAAACTATAGGAGTTCATTTTTTCGGCAATACAAATTCAAGACATAAAAATCCTACAGAAACTTGTGCTTCAAGAATTTGTAAAGAAATAAAAGAAGTGGGTTATATACCATTTGAAGTTCATATGATTCATCATTTTACAAAGGATCAGAATCTATTTATTGGAAATAATCTTTTTGGAAAGGAGAACTCTTTAAGATCTGAGAAGCCAAATGTTCAAACTATGATTAATAAAATAGTAGAATGTAAATATTTTGTAGGTGTTGATTCTGGCCCTTTGTATTTGGCAGGTTCTATTTTAGGATTTGATAAAGTAATTGGTGTTCAAAAGTATTTAGAAATAGGAAGATATTTACCAATTGAAATTCCTAAAATAGATGTTAGGTATTATAAACCAAGATCAATATTTAATGAACTTAAAAGATTGGAGAATGGAAATGATTAAAAGATTATTATTGACTACCATAATTTGTTTGTTTGTTTTTGGATGTGCTACTCTCAAACCTACTATTCCTGCTGGTTGTGAGAATAGTCTTATTTATAAAAATGCACCCTGGTCTTTTGTAATGCTTACTGGAGCTATAGATGCTGCTTATATAATTTATACACAAAATCCAGAGTTGTATAAAAAAATTCAACAAGCAGCTAGAGAAGCAGAAGATACTTTAAACTCTTCTGGAATTATGACTTATGAAAGATTATCAAAAGTTCCAAATTTAACTCTTTTAATAACAAGTCAATTGTCTCTTATTTTTAGACCACAAGATACAATTGATACTTGTGATAAAAGAATTATTCTTGATTACTTGAAAATGATATAAGGAAAAATAAAATGAAATTTTCCCTTTGTGCTGGTGATATTTTCTTGTCTAAAAATCCAATGATATTTGGAAAAGCTATTTGTTTTATGGAAAGGCTTTGGTCAAAAGATCAACATGCTTTTTATGGTCATGCAGGAATTATTACCAGCACAAGAGGGAGAATTTTAGAAAGTTCTTGGAAAGTTCATATTGGGAATTTGAAACATTATGAAGGTGATAAAATAATTATTGCTAGATATAAATTTTTGAAAACAGATAAGTTTAAATTTGCTTTAGAAAAGATAGCTAGAAATCATTTAGGTCAAATTTATCCTGTCCACCGTCTTTTCTTACATGCTTTTAATGTGGCCCATTTTTTCCATTGGAAAAGATGTACTTGTGCAGAGCTAACAGTTAAGTTTCTTCATCTTCTTTGTAGAGATGAAAACTTATATGAATTTGAACATTGGTATGGTTGGACTCCTGATGATCTGCATGATGTATTTAGACGATGGACAGGACATTTTGATATTATCTTTGAAGGTGAATGGAATAGTTCCTATTTAAAATTTTAACTTACAGGAACCAAGGACAAGTTCTGATTCTTTAGGTAGTTCAACTTGAGTTTTTATTTTTTCTGCAATTTCTTCAAAGGTTTTATTTGATTTTAATTCTCCAACTTCCTCTGACCATCTTTCTTCCAAGAAATCTATTATTCTTTTTTGACTATTTATAGTATTCTTTAGATCTTGTATAGTATTAGACATTTTTTGTATTGTATCTTGTAGAGCAGCTTTAACTTCCTTATTATGCTTTATATTTTTCATAAGATGGTGAGAAAATAATCTAAGTTCTAAATTATAAATTTCTAAATGTTTTATTCTTAATTCATTTTTTAATGTATCTATTTCTTTGGATATTTGTATATCATTTAAATTATACATTTCATTAAACCAAATTTCTAACTTCTTTTCCATAATTTTTCTCCTTAGTAATTTTTCTAGGAAATGTGTAAGTACAAGCCAAGCATTTATACCAAGTTGTAATGAATCTTACCTCTAAAAATACAGATTTAAAATCTCTTAAAACATTGGTTTTTCCTTTACACTTTGGACACCTAATTAAATTTAGTTTATTCATTTTTTTTCTCTTTTCATTTTAAATAATAAGGTAATTTTTTTTATTTGAGCATCTGAAAATTTTATTTCCTCTCTTTCATTAAAATAGAACTTACATTTTTTACATGAAAAACCTTCCCATCTAAAATATGCTGCATGGTCTAAACAATTACCATAAAATATACAATTTACTTTTCTATGTTTGTCTGCCATTTCATATGTTTCTAATTCAAAATCTAACTTTTTTGGTTTTGGATAAATCAATTTATTCATAGATTATTTTCTTTAAATATTTTAAGAAATTCTTTTTCTGTTAAATCTCCAGGGTCTTTATCTTTAGGTAAAACTAAAAAATCAGAATCACAAAACAGTTTCATTTTTGTTTTATAATAATCATGCCAACTATCCCCATCTAGCATGAAAATAACTTTTTCTGGTTTATATTTTTCCAATAATTTTATTTGTTCATCTGTCATTATTTTTGAAAATGTACAGGTTACATTATACCTTCTACTATAATATTTTTCAAGAAATTTATAAGTGTTTATATAATCAAATATACCTTCTACTATTAGTATTGGTTTATTTTTTTCTATTCTATCTACTTTGTATAGATAATGATTTACCTCTCCCCTTTTTATATATTGACTTTGAGTGAAAGATCTAATTATATATCCAACTATTCTTCTTCTGTGAATAATTGGAATTAGAAGTTTTCCTTTGTAGGTTCCTTCTATTATTATTTTGAAATCATATTCTGTAAAGTCTTTTAATCTAAGATTTTTTTCTTTAGCAAAAGATGATATGAATGGAATATTTTTAAAAAAGCTTCTACCTATTGGAAGATAGACTATTTTTGGTAACTCTTTCTTTGTTTGTTTTCCTGGTTCCTCTATAGTTTTGGAAAGAATATTTTTTACTTTTTCTAAATTGTCAATGTATTCATCTGAATTAATATTTGTTTCTTCTAATATAAATTGTACTGCTTTTTTATGAGAAATATTTTTAATATCAGATACAAAAGAAATAAGGTTTCCAGAGTATTTACATTTCCAACAACTAAAAGTTTTGTTGTTTGTATTTATTGCAAAATGATTATCTGTATCACCACAATTCTCATTAAGACAAGGAGAGATGCCTATCCAACCAGTTCCAATGTTATCTCCTGACATTTTATAGTCAATATTATTTTCATCTAAGAATCTGTATAAATCAAATTCTTGAATTGCTTGATTTACTAATGCATAATTAGTAGTCAATTTAATTCACTCCCCTCATATATTTCCTTTAACCATTTTTTTCTACTATAAATATTTTTTCTTCTTTCACTATATTTAATAAAATATTTGTCATGTTTTCCTATTTGTTCATAAATATCTAGTAATAATAATTCATCTTTTATTTCTGTTTTTCTTCTACCCCTACCAATTTTTTGTTTTGTATTTGTAATAGATTTTCTAGCAGAACCTAAAACAACACAATCTACATTAGGAATGTTTGTTCCTGTAGAAAAAACAGGGGTAGCAATACAGAATTTTAATTTTCTGTTGTTTAATCTTTCTTTTATATCTTCTAGATCCTCTCTTTTTAATTTAGACCATGCAATTTCTGGTTTTGTATCTAGAAACTTTCTTGATAATCTTTTTAACATTTTAGCTTGTTCATATTCATCTACTAAAAGTAAACAAGATTGTGTATTTTTTTTGTTAAAGGCCCATCTAACCATCTTTAAAAGAAATATACATCTTTCTTCATTTAGTAAAACATTTTCTCTGTATAGATCATAGTCTATATTTTCCGGTTCACAATAGAATTTAAACATATAAGCATTAACTGGTGCTACTCTCTTCTTTGCTTGTTTATCTGTAACAGTTATTATTTTTTCTCCCAATTGGCTTGTTAAATGAAACCATTTACTCTTTCTAGCTGAAGAAATAGGAGTAGCAGTTAATCCATATCTATACCATGTGGAATGAAAGTTTTTTAATATTTCTTCTATAGCGTCTATTGCTAAATGACATTCATCTACAATAATTAAATCACAATATTTTCCTAGTTCTACTAAGTTTGGTATTTTCCTCATACTTTGATAAAGCATTACAGTAATTCTTTTTAATTCTTTTTTTCCATCCCCAAACAAACCTATTTTCATACCTAATAATTTTTGGAGTTCTCTTATTGTATTTCTAGCAATATCACCAGTTGGAACTACAATTATAGTTCTTGGTATATTGAATTTTTTTATTATTCCAGCAATTACTATTGTTTTCCCTGCTGCTGTAGGAGCTTCTATTACACCTGTTCTTTTTTCTTCTATGAGTTTTAATATTTTCTTTTGGTAATCTTCAAGTTCAATTTCTTTTAGGAAAACATCTTTTGTAAATTCTAAATAACTTTTTGTACTTTCTTTCATTGCTTTTACTTTTACTATATTCCTTTCTGCTTCTAATTTTCTTTTTATAAAAGGAACTAAACCAGTACCAAAAGAATTTGATCTTCTATCAAATGCAGATTTTTTAATAGAAACAAGTTTACCATCATATTGAGGAAGAACTGTTGTCTCAGTATAAGATAATAAATCATATAATGTTTCTTTATCAATTACTGTAGTAACTTTAGATATAGAAGCATTTTCTTCTATAATTAACATTTTAGTTTCCTTTTAATAATCAACATCTTCATTTTCTGAATCCTCTTTGAATAGGAGATTTTCTGTAGCTTCTCCTAATGCTATTTGACCTCTTGCTAGATCTCTTACAAGAGAAATATCTTGGTGTCTAGGTCCATGTCTATTCTCAGCAATATAAATTCTAGATACATTATATTTTTCTTCTGTTGGTGTTTGACAAATTGCTAATACAACATCACTATCAAATATAGGTTCAATAGCATCTGCTATTTCATTTGATCTAAATATTTTTGCTGTCATTGCTTTTCTATTACCTTGTTGTGCTGTGAAGATTATTTGGTGTCTTTTCTTTGATAATTCTTTTAATCCAAGTGTATTTTCAGCAATACGTTCTTTTTTATTTTGTCCTTTCTCAGTAGCCTTCATTATTCCTAAGTAATCAACTACTGTTACATCAAATATGTGTCCATGTGTTTGTTGTATCTTGTCTTGTATTAAATCTACCCCCATCCAATTAACTCTACCAGAAGAACAATCTGCAATGTATAAATCTCCCCCTAATCTTTGAATTGTATTTCTGGATTTTATTACTTTGTTTATATCATAAATTGAATCAACTTTCTTTTTAATCTTAACCCATTTCTCATTTTTAAATGTCATTGTTTCTATTGTTTCATGTTCTGTATTGCTAAAGAAACCAATACACTGATCGAATTTATCAACTATTTCTTGTTTACTCATTTCTCCTGTAACAAATAAAACTTTTAATCCTTGAAGCATAGCAGCTACAGATAGTTCAACAAGCATTGTTGTTTTGCCAAATTTTGCTGCACCTAAGATAGTTATCAACCAAGCTGGATTAAAACCACCAATTAGTTTATCCAAACCTGGAATTAAAGAACGCATTTTATAACTTTTGCCTTGTATCCTTTTTTCTATATATTCTGTATCATCAAAGAAATTGAAATACTCTTGTTTAATATCTTCTGTTGATTTTATTGCATCTATTATTACTTTTTCTGCTTGGTCATATTGTTTTATTTTTATTAGTTGTGCAAAGTTTACTGCTGCTTCTTCTAATTTGAAATGTTTTACTGCATTTTTAATTTCTCCCAATATAAATTCTGGATTAGAATGATCTATATCTCTTAATACTTTTATTACGTCCATTGATTTGTTGTAAAGTTCTTTAGATATTTGCTTCTTTTGGTATTCTATAATATCATAGAAATGATCTTCTGGTGCTTTGTTATATTCATCGTAGTAATCATATATTAATCTTATAAGAAACTTTTTTTCTTTTGTTTTAAATAAGTCTGGTTCAATTACTGGCCTAATTCTTTTTAAAAATTCTGTATCCAAAATTGATTGAAGGAGAATGTGATTGAGAAAATTTATATTAAAATCTAGTTCCACAGATTTCTCCTTATCGTTTTACTTTTTTATATTTATAAATATAAGAAAAAATAATTCTGGTTTTGTTTTACTTTGATAAATACAATATAATTTTTCTGGAATTTTACTTATAATATGATTTATAGTAGATATTAAATCTTCAAAATGTGTTGCTTCTATTTCTATTACAGTTGTTCCAACTGTTAATTGTATATCATCAATTGTCATTATTGCTCCTTATTTATATCTTATATTTCTAAATGGTTTATCTTTATACCCATCAAATAATTTATTTATAAATGTTAATTTTTTAAGAAATGATCTAAAACCCCTATCTTGACAATACTCTACAAAATAATCTATATCTATGCTAGTTTGTTTTTTTAACATTCTTCTATTTCTTTTTAACTTTCCCAATGTAGGATTTTGATTTTGTAAAGTGTAGAAAGGAAGTCTTGTTAATCTCAAGAAGAACTCTATTTTTTCTTCATTGTCTTCAATTAAATTCTCTTTTCTTTCTGGTATTTGTTCTCCTTTTATATATTTAATTGCTGTTTTTTGCCCAATTCCTTCTATACCTATTATATTATCAGACTTGCAACCACCTATAGATTTTACATTAGCCCAATCTGAAGGAGCTATTCCATAATTATTAATAAACCAATCTTCAGTTAATAGTTTTTTAGTTTTTGGATTGTATATAAGAACTCTATCTTCAAAAAGTAATTGATAAATGTCTTCATCTCCTGTAACTATGATAATTTTTAACTTTGGATTTTTTAGATGCTTTATTGTATATAAAGCAAAAAGATCATCTGCTTCCATTCCATTTTGTAAATAAGAAGCAAAACCTAATTTATTATATTCCTTTCTGATATTTTCAGATTCTTCTTTTATTATTCTAATTTGTTGTACCACATTTTTATTTGTTTGTCCATACCTTTTTTGTTTATACTCAGGATAAATTTCTCTTCTATATGATCTATCTGAATCCCACATTAAAATAATATTATCTGCTTTAAATTTTTTCTTTAAAGATATTAATGTACTAAAAAAACCATAATGAACTCCTGTTCTTACTTCATTATGGGTTAAATTAAATTGTGTAGTTAAAGTTCTATAACACAAATATTTACTATCTATTAGTAATTCTATTTTTTGTTTCATGTTATTCTCCAGTTTAAAAAATTGCAAGTTCTTTATCTTTATAATATCTTTTACATCTATTAACAAATCTTTCATATGCCTTTTTTATTCTTATATCTTTTGGTGGAGCTACTGGTTCAATACTTTGTATTTTTCTATAAGCCTCAATCCAACCAAAGTGGGGTCTAAAAAAATCCTTTGGATTACAGGAAGACCAACTTATTGCAACTATATTTTCATCTACTGGAATTGCAACAAACATTCCTTTTCTAATAATCCTTTTACATCCTTTGGCATTAAATGGACAAGGATATTTAGTTATTTTATAATATTGAACCAAATGTTTTTTATCTCTATTGAAATAATTTTCAATTTCCCTTATTGAATAATCAGAAAAATTCATTTTTATATCCTCCAAGATTTAATTTCTTCGTCTTGTTTTTTTCCATAGCAATAGTGATCTTTGTCACCACGAATTAAATGAACTAGATTATAAATTAATGCATTACTATTTCCTTCATCACTAGGAACTACTTGTTCAGTTACATTTTCTTTTACCCATTGTTCAAACCGTGTTTTTTCTATATCACTTAATTTCATCATCAATTATAATCCCCTCTTTTTTACCAGTTTCCAAATTTAGTCTTAAAAACATTCTTCTATGAATTTCTCTTGTAAGTAATTGGTAGATATTCCAATCCATTTTATTATCCTTGGCTAGTTTCCTTCTATCTTTTCTTGAAAGTCTTTTTCCTAAATGTAGTTCTTTAATAATATCCATTGGAACATGCTGTGTTGCTAGTTCTCTTCTTTTTGTTGCTGGTATTTCATGTTCTCCAATTTTAATTATTATTTCTTTTTCTTTTTGTTCTTGAATTGGTTGCATATTTTTTCCTTTTTATCAAAAATTTTTCTGTCCCAATTACGAGGATCTTGCCAACTTGTTGTTAGTATTTGGTCGAATCTTAATCCAGTTAATCTTTCTTCATTACAATCCATATATTTTCTACAAGGAATAAGAATAATTTCTCCTTCCCACATTTCAAATTCTTTTTCTGGGTTATATGACTCTTTTTCATATTCCCCTTTTTTATATTCAGAAAGTAAATTTCCTATAACAATAGAAAGAACTGCTGTACGTTCAAATTGTCCAACATTACTAACTGCAATAACCATTGATTTGGATATTACTTTAATAGCTCCTTCTCCATAAGCAAATTCTGATATAATATCTTTTTCTGATTCTTGCATACTTTTTCCTTTCAACCACATGAAGTGTAAAAGCACTCTGGATTAGTACATTGACCAGAACGACAACCAGAATCATGTGAAAGTGTGAATTTTTTACAAACTGGACACTCAGAATAGTAACAAACATTTGTTACTAATTCATGTGGTACTTTTTCTTTTAAAGTTTCATCACTTGCTTTTTTAATGTCAGTATAATAACTATCCATTATAATACCAATTGCATCAATAATACTTTCTGCTGCAAAAGGTGTTTCTTGATCTTCAAATAATCTAAACCAAAATTTATCTTCTCTTGTTCCTCTTAATAGAGAACTGATTTCATTGAAAGGAACTCCACTTTGTAAATTTTTAGATATTACTCTACCTAATGTATCCAATAAAAGGTTTTCTAGTTTACCTGATTTTCCTAGTCTTAGAAATGCCTCTAATGGTTTATTATTACTATCTTTATTTAAAGTTAAATATAATCTTCCATGTGGAGTTTCTATTTCAAATGTTTTCCCATCTCTTGTAACAGGTCTTTTATTATGTGATTTTGTTTGTTCTTTATGCTTCCCCCACAATTCTTCAAACTCTTTTTCATTTAATGTTAGTGTACCAATTCCACTATCTTTTTCAATTGTTGGTATTTTTATTTTCTTTTCTCCAAAATTTATAGGTTGCCAATCTAAACATTGATCTCTATAAATTGTAATTCCCTTTAATCCCAATCTCCAAGCAAGTACAAATATTTTTTCAATATCATGTTTTGTTGCATGATTAGGAAGATTACAAGTAGAAGAAATACCCAAGCTAATGTATCTTTGCCCTGCTGCTTGCATATTAAGTTTATCTAATGGATTAATATCATGTGCTGTAACAAATATTTCTTGAACATTTTTTGGTATATCTCCAATTCCTTTTATAGATCCATTATTTTTTATAATTCTTTTATATAAACTTTTTCTAGATTTTATTTTTGTATTTTCATCTAAGTGGTTTATGATAGAATTCTCTACATAGTTTTCAAATTCTGGATTTACAAATGTCATAATTTCATGTGATTCAGCTAATTCTTTTTGCCAAACAATAGCAGACAATGGTTCAAATGAATAAGAACAATCTGCTGATAATGCTGTTGTTCCTGTTGGTTGGCAAGTTGTCCATGTACAATTTCTAATACCATACTCATCAAATTTTCTTATAGTTTTTTTGGTACATCCATAATATAGAAGAAGATTTTTAAAATGTTTCCAATCATCTTCTGGAATTTTTATACCTCCTTTTTCTTTTGCTAATTTAATGGATGTTTTTATTGCTGTTTTAGTTAAACATTTACATATTTTTTTAAAGAGTTCTATAGCTTCATCACTATTATATGGAATTTCTAATTTTATAAATATATCTGCCAATCCCATTATTCCCAAACCAATAGGTCTAGTTGCTTTCATTTCTTCTTCAAATTTAGGATGTAAATAACTTGTTTTATCAATTACATTATCTAAAAATCTAACTCCTAGTTTTGTTAATCTTTCTAATTCTTCCCAATTAAAACCAATACTATTAGGATCTGTTTGGATTAAACAATTATTAAGATTGATTGCTCCTAATACACAAGCACTCCAATCTGGTAAAGGAACTTCTTGACAAGCATTTGCACAATTAATTTTTCCTCTACTTGGAAATGGATTGAATTTATTTGCAGTATCTATAAAGAGTAACCCTGGATCTCCTGTTTCCCATGCATTTTCTATTATTTTTTCCCACAAATCCTTTGATTGAATATACTGTTTAAAATCTGGATTATTATATTTTGAAATTGGATTTGGAGAAATACATTCAATATCTTTTTTAGGATCATCATTACAAATCATTGCCATAAAATTATCTGGTGCTAACATTGAAATATTAAATGATCTTAAAGATTTCTTATCTCTTTTTGAATCTAATATTTCTAATGTATCTGGATGGTCATGTCTAAATACAGCAAGATTAGCTGCTCTTCTATTTTTTCCACCAGCCATTACTGTTTGAGATACAATTTCTAATACTTGTAAATATGCTAGAGGACCAGAAGCTTGACCACTTGAAGAGATTGGACTTCCTTTTTCTCTTAAATTAGTAATGTTAATTCCAGCACCAGCACCACTAGCATAGATTCTAGAAAGAGTTCCCCACATATCAATAATTGAATCCATTGAATCTTCTAGTTTGTATATAAAACAAGCCATTAATTGTTGATCTAATGGATTTGTACTTGTTGTTCCAGCATTTATTAATGTGGGTGTATTTGGTCTAAAAGATTTTGTTCTTAATATTTCAAAAAATTCAATTTCTTCTGTATCATTATTAGAAATAAATTCAGCAACTCTACGATGAACATCATTTGGACGTTTTTCATCTAACTTTTTGTTAAAGTATAACTTTTGGTATATCTTTAAGGCATTTTCAGAATATTCCATTTTTTCTCCTACTGATTTCTAGCTAATGAAGCATTTGCCCACATTACAACTTCTTCTAGTTTTGTAAATGCTAAAGATTTTTCTCTACTGTCAGGACAAATATTATTAATTAAAATTCCAAATTATTTTGCTTTTTCTCTTATATCTATAAACTTCATAACATTTTCATCTTTTGGTGGATGATAAGTAAATATTTTTTCAATATTAGTCATTATCTTCTCCTTGAGCTTCTATAACTATCATTCCTTTTTCAATATAAACAATATAACCTTCTACTTTTTCTATTTCTTCTATAGAAATAGAAGTTTTACCATTATAGTTTTTTAATACAAGAGCCGATAATATTTGTCCATGAATATCCATTTGTTTTCCATCAATTTTTATATTTATTTTTTTCATTATCCTGTTCTCCTAAGAAATTCAAAAGTTTTTCTTTTTCTATCTCTATCTAGAGTACCTTCTATTGAAGCTGTTTTTCTATCTCTCATTAAATTATTTTGTCTTAGATATTTATTAACTGTATTTCTTCCAACTGATATTAATTGTGCTACCATGTCAACACTTAACCTTTGTCCTACATAAAGTTCATTTATTTTTTCTATTTGTTCTATTGTTAAAGTTGTTTTTTTTCCTTGCATAAATTTTCCTCTCAATCTTTTGGTTTAATTTCTATTTTTCCTTTTAGAATATGTTCATAAGATTTACTATTAACACCTTTTTTACCTACATTAAATAAATATTTTCCTAGTTTACTTAATGCATGATCTTCATCTTTTGCTTTCATATCCCCCAAAATATAAATTTGAAATTCTTTCATTTTTCCTCCTATTAATTGTTGGTTTGGTGATAGTATTTCAATTTCTGCTTTGAACATTTTTTTAACCCTTTATTTAGAATTGTATCCATTCATTAATTGTTTCATCTTCATGTGTTACTTCTTTAGGGTATAATTCACTACCACATTTTGGACAATTTCCAAAAAAGTATCTACAAGTTTCTACTTTTCTTTTTAATATTTTATCATATTTTATTCCAGTATCTACTAATCCTGCTTCTGATTCATAATCGTGAAGAGGTAGAGTGAGTTTATTTTTCCAATTACATTCTTTATTAGTACAACATAATTGTGTAAATGGATCATATTCTTCTATATCATATGTTTTTAGTTCATATCTTTTTGATTTATATCTTTTTAGTTTATATCTTTTCATTTGTTTTCCCCAATCTTTGTTTTAATACTTCCAATTGAAAATCGTAACAATGCAAACTTTTAGAGGTAAAAGATAGTGGTCCAGGGTTTATGCCTAGTTCACCTGCTACATACTCATTTAGCAATGTAAATCCCCCCATGTTAGTAGGCCATCCACCCCATAAATCCCAACTTCTATAAATTACTTTTGTTAATAAATAATCTTCTTCTGATTTATTAAAACCATGAGTAATACATTCACATTCAAAGCGTGTGTGATGTATATTATCTTTTATTATTCTTTCATATTGAAAAGGTTCATATTCAAATCCACAATTTTTACATTTATAGTTTATGTTTTTAATAATTCCAAAGTCTAATCCTCTTAAACATGGAGAAGTTTTTCTTTCTTGTTCAGTTTTGTAGGGAATATCATAAGCAAAATTAGATTCAGGATAACCAACTGTTAAATAACAATGTTCATTTCCAAAACCTTTTTCTTTGAAATGATTTATAATCCATTGAAGTTGGTTAGGTACATTTATTGGAAAATAGGCAACATCTAAACCATCATAAAATCTTATTCCTCCTGGTGGATAATAATTTCCACCAACTATAAATGTTGCATATTTATAATCTTCATTATCTTTTATTTTTCCATTCATTAAGTAATCAGCAAAATACATTTCAATATCATGGTCTGTAGTTGGTGCTGGTAGATTACTTCCTTCAGGCATAATAGGTGCTAAGGGTTTTTCGTGGGGTAAATGAATAAATCCTGAAACATCATCAAATGATAATCTTGTAGCTTCTTTATAAGAACCTTCTGTAATAAATTTCTTTCTTCCATTATCATGTAAAGCTTGAAGTAGTTGGAACCAAGTGTCACCTAGAGTTGTTCCCTCAATAAAAACTGGTTTACAAATTGACATAATTAATCTCCCTTAGAATTTTGGATTTGATAATTTGGGGTCTTGTCTAGGTCCACCTGGATCTTTTTCTAAAGAAATAATAATTTTTCCTTTTTTAATTATAATTAATTGTGTTATATCCACCCATTGAAGTTCTTGAATTATACCATCTTTAGCTGGTCCTGCAATTCCAATTCTAGAACATCCATTCATCCAATCTGTTCTTGCAACTGCAATTCCGGTAAGTCCACTAATAAGATCATTTATTTCATCACCAAATTCAATTTGTTTTTCTTTCATTAAATTCCCCCCTTTCTTTTTTCAATACTTCTGGTGGTTTTGAAATTAAATTCTTTTCAACTAAAAAATCAATAAGCATTTTATAAATTTGTGATTCTGTTGACAATTCCATTATTGAATTTAAACCTATTTTACTTATTGAATCTGCTTCTTCTTTTGTCTGTTTACAATCAAAATATCCACATCCAAATGGTGAAAGTGAATGAATTAAACATTTTTCATCTTCTGTAAAGAAAATACAATAACCTTTTTCATTTCTTCTTGGAACTAATGTAGGGATTCTAAAAATTTCTTCTCCTTTCTGAACTATAGCTCCTGCTGAAGCTAGTAAAAAGGTTTCTGCAAAATATAATATATTTTCATAACCTAACAAGCTACAAATTGTAGTTATATCTGTTGGTACTAGATAACCTGGAAGGGTTTTGCAATTCCATTTGCATCTGTTACAATCACAAGAATTTCTTTTAAAATCCATATTTATTACCAGCTCCCTGTTGTTGTAGAAGTTGTAGAAGTATAGACTGTATTACCATAATTACTGGTATAAGTTCTTATTATAATAGATGGACGTTGAATTATTTTTGATTGTATTCTTATTTTCATAACTTCATCTACAATATGATTTATTATTTTCATTTTCTCTAAATTATTTGGATTGAAATCAGGATGATATTTCTTTGCTAATAGTTTTCTTTGTTTTTTTACTAATTTTTTAAAACTTTCTAATTTCTTTTTAGCATCTTCTATTGAAAGTTGTTCTTTAAAGAATTGGGTTTCCTCTTTTGGTATTTCTAGATGTAAATGAATATTTTCAAGTGTTACTGGCATTTAAGTCTCCACATTTAGGACAAACATTTTTATTTGATATAAATCTTCCACACTTTTTACACTTCCAATCTTTTACATCTTGTTTATAATTTTTCTTTTCTTGTTCTGTCATATTTTTCCAACCACCATAATTAACAAAAGATTCTGGTCTGTGATGCTTAAAAATATGTTCTGCTACTAAAAATTGATTTTCAGATTTATATCCTGTATAGGCTACAAAATATTCTTGTTCAATTGAATCAAATGGAGCATAATGAATTTTACCATTTTGAGAGAATACAAGTTTTGCTACTTTGTGTGATTTTATGTTAGTAAAATAATTTTGTTCATCATCATATTTTGCTTCTACTATTGTACCAGTTCTTAAATTAGTATAACCAATATAATACATATAATATGGTTTTTCAGAATGATCTTCTTCCAATAAAATTCTTTTATCATTAAATTTTTCAATATAAACTATTTTAGTAACTTTTACCACATCACCAATCCTGAATTTCTTGTGCATATCTTTTACTCCATTTTCCTTTAGTTGTCAATAGAAATTATATTGTCTGCTGATTCTATAACTTCTTCTTTGTGAGTAATAATTATTTGTTGCATTTTAAAACGATCAGTTATTTCTTTTAAAATAATACCCACTTTGGGTAAAAAATATTTAGATAAGTTTTTAAATGGTTCATCTGAAAATATAATTGGTTCTGTTCCTTCCAAAGACCATGATGCCATTCTTAAAGCATAAGAAAAAATATCTACTTCTCCAACTGCTGTTACATCTCTTCTTATTTCCATTAATATGCCTTTCTTTTCAAGATAGAGAAAGGCTTCCTGTTGGTCATTCCTTGTTTTTATAACTATTTTAGCTTTGAATTTTTTACCAAAAAGACTTTGTAATAATAATGTAACAGAATTTTCTAAATAATCTTTAGTTTTTTGAATTGTATTTTGAGCTACAAACATTACAGTTTGCTTTGCTTTTTCATGGTTTTCTATTTCACTTTTTATTCTTCTTATTCTCACAAAAGAATCTTTATATTTTCTTTTTGCTCTAGAAAGTTCTGCATCTTTTCTTTCTATTTTTGTTATTAAAGAATTTAAATCTATCATAACAATTCCTGTTCTTTTATTTCTTCCATTATACTCTCAAATTCAGTTTCAATTTCTTCCTCTTCTGATTTCAATTCTTTTGTTTCTGCTTTGATATAAATTTCTCCTTCTTCTGTTGATTTACAACCATATTCATCTTTAAGCTTTTTTAAGTAAAAGTTTCTTTCTGCTAATTTTTCTTGTAAATTCTCCTTCTTTCGGTTTAAGGATTTTAAAGTTTGTTGGAGATCTTCTTGCATAATTTTCAATTTCATATTCATAATCCTTTCCAAAAACATCTATTAATGTTGTTCTAATTACTTGTTCTACTTTTCTTTCTATTCCAGGTTGCATTATTATTTCAAGTAGATCAACAATGAATTTTGTTTTATAATCTATATTCATTGATTTTAAACTAAAAATAAAATCCTCCAATCCAGAAACTAATGTAGATTTATCTCTAGTTTCTTCTAAATGATCTTCTGAAATAACTTCTTCAGATGGTTTGGCACACTTCAATGGAATAAGATCATAATCATATTTTCCAAGATTCTTTTTCAATATAACAACACTTGGAAAAGTATTTATTTCATCTTCATTTGCCCTTCTTCTTGTAAGAGTTCCAGGGTTTATAAAAAGAGTATTTCCTTGTTCAAAAATCCCTCTTTTATGCCAATGACCACTTATAACTACTTCCATACCACTAAATTTTGGATTATCAGAATAAACATAATGTTCTTCATTATGTTCTTTAACAAATGGTGGAGGTTTCCTTTTACTCTTAGATTCTATTACTGCTTTATGCATAATAACTATTTTTTTGTTAGTTATTAATCCTATGCTATCTCTAGATCTAATTTGTTCTATTCCTATCCCCCAATCTAAATATTGAATTATTTTTGTTGAAAGTACATGCTGAACAAATGGATGAACATCAATCAAGAATCCTGTTGGTGTATTTCTACTTGATTCTAAATTATGAAAAAATAAATCATGGTTTCCATAAATAGTATAAAAAGGTCTTGTAATTACAGATGTTAAAATTCCAAGTATTCCTAATCCTATTTGTGGTGTATCTACTAAATCTCCAACATTAATAATAGGACATTTGTATCTTTCTGATAAATTCATTACTTCTTTTAATTTTCTAAATTGTGTATCTACTAAATCATCCTTTCTACATGGTGGATTTCTACCTGAAATATGTACATCACCCAAAATTAAATATTCATTAACCATTTTAGTTCCTTATTTTTTGATTGCATGTTGGACAAATTTTTAATATCTTCAATAGTTTGTTATGTTCTTTCTCCAAAGAAGATATTTCTTCTTGCAACTTTTCTATGGTTTCCTCATTCTCATTTATAGATTTTAATGTTTCTCGAAGTGCTTGTAGATGATCTAATCGTGTTATTACTTCAGAATTTACAATCAATAACTCTTCTAGTTTGTGTATGGATGGATTATATTTTTCCAAATCCAAATTATTTAATTCCCATAATTTAACAATTGTCCCTCTCAAATTTTTTAGAAATTTTGATTTTTCAATTCCTTTATTTATTTTTTCTAATAGTGATATTGCTAACTTTTCAATCTCTTGTATTTTTTCTAAAGTAATTTTTATATCAGAAATAGATATAATTTTATCAATTATTCTTTTAAGTTCTTCAACCATTTTAATTCTTTTATCATACTTATTTTTTCTTTTATTTAATTTTCCCAATTTTTCCTTTATTTCTGGAACTCCTTTTAATTTATCCATTTCTTGTTTAGCTTCTTGTTTCATCAAAATTTGTACTTTTTTATCAGAATTTAATTTTCCAGTTTTCTTTTTTAAATCATCAATAATTTTTTCATAGTGTTCTGTTCCAGACAAATCATTTATATATTTTGCAACATTCCCTGGTGAATCAAAAATTAGAAAATGTTTGTTTAATTGTCTTTGCCAATTAATAGGTTTCAAATTAAATAAATTTTTAATTGGTGGTGGTACTTTTGTTCCAAATGCATTAAATGATTCTTTATATCCATTCATAAAAAGAATGTATTCTTTTGGTTTTCTTATAATCTTAAATTTATCAGTAGTAACAGTGATTCTATAATTTGGACTATTGAAAATTTTTGTAGCATTTAATGGATGATTGTTAATTACTAAAGCTAATGCTCTAAAAATGGTACTTTTACCTGCTCCTGTTTCTCCTGTTATTATATTTAAACCATCTGTTAGATTTACTGTTAGTTCTTTATGATTCCCAAAATTTTGTAATTTAATCTGTTTAATTATCATACGATTTCCTTATAAATAATGGACAATTTTCATCTTTATTTAATATTTCCATTTTAAGTAATTTATTTTTTCTTAATTTTCCTGATTTTAATGTAGGACTAGCTTTTACTTCACAATTTTTTCTTTTACTGAATTTACAAAAACTACAATCTATTTTCATAATTTAATTATTTCCAATATCTAAAAACTTACAAAGTATTTCATTTTCTGCTTCTTGTAATAAAACTAAGGAATCTCCTTTTATTGTATCTTCTCTTATTGATTCTAAAACATCAACTATAGTTAAATATATTTCTGTTTCAATATTTATTTTTAACCATTCTACATCTTTTTCTATTTGTAAATATAGTAATCCATCTTCCTCTACAATTTTATTTACAGACCATCCATTTGTAGAAAAGTTTTTATGTATTGTGTGTACAAATTCTAAATTATTATGATAGAAAGACATTTTATCTTTTATCCTTAGTTCTATACATAAGAAAAACTACAAATAGTGTTCCTACTATAGCTGGAAGTATTACTTGAAGAAAAAAGTTTAACATATAAATTACTCCTTACTAATAAATTGTACTGGTAATTTCCATATTGGTAATTTCTTCAAGAAAGGCTTTACTTCCCTTTCCCATGATAACCCACCACAACCACATCCAGGTCTAGGAATTATAACTCTTTTCCATTTAAGAGCTTCCATTTGAGTTTGAAGACTGAAACAAGATTCTCTTATTAATTCTAAATCAGATTTATTGTATGGTGAATTTTTTGTTGGAAATGAAACTAAATAAGTCCCTGCATCTTTGTGTACAATACTTGCTCCATCACCAAATCTTAAAGAGATTGCAATTGCTTCTGGTAATTCTGGATATAGTTCTTTTGCTTCTTTTGCAATTCCTTTTCCCATTATATTTTTACCATTAACTACTTTTCTATTTGTACAAATACAAATTGCATTTGCTTTTCCAATATAATTCCAAATATCTCCTGTTATTTCTTTTGGTAAATCTCTTTTTAGTTCAATTTTTTTTGGTTTCTCTTTTTGAAAATATTTTTTAAACCGGATTAAATATTTCTTTGACTGTGGTTCCATTCTCAATAATTTGATTCTTGTAGTTTTCTTTTTCAGTTTTAAGCGTTTCATTATATTCATCCCATATTTGTTTGAATATTGATTCAAATGGTTCTTTTACTTTTTTCAATTCTCTCCATTCATTATTTAAATTAAGTATATAAAATTCTGTCATTGTTCTTGGATTTTTTGTTTCCATATAACAATCTGGATAAATTGTAATCTTAAATTTATTTCCATATAATTCTATTTCTTTTGGACCGTATATAAATGCATGATGTATTGGAAGAAAAGTTACTACTGAATTATTTTTCTTTCTTACTATTAATTTTATTGGTTCATCATTTTTGATTATATAAGCTAATGTTCTTGAAATTGTTAATTTCTTTACAAATACTAATTCTCGTTTTTTCACTATTTCAACTATTTCCCTCATTGTTAGATTCACATGGTCGTATCTTTGTACAAGACGTTCCTTTGAGTGCTGGTTTAGAGCTTTCTTCACCACGTTTCCAACTCCCTTCTAAACATTTTTCAATGTATGAATTAAATCCTAAAGTAATATAATTCATAAAATCTTTTAAATTAATTATTATTAATCGTTTATCTTTTAATAATTTTATTTTTATAAATATACCTACAAAATTTTTCAAGTAGTAATATTTATAATATCCAGTTAAACTTTCAAAAAGTGTTTCTGTAAAACAAACACAAGCAGATCTATTATTTCTTCTAAAAAATAAAATGGGTATTCTATTAGTTTTTCTTGCTTCTTTTTTTGTTTGTTTCCAGAAATCTAAGATCATGGGTGTACCTTGTCTTGAATCTAAAATATCTAAAACATCCCATCTTGTTGAACTCTTTTGTTTACTTTTCTTATTTTTCCATGATTTTGAATAGCCTGACTTACACTCCATGTTCCAGAGATCAATTAATGGTTTTCCTCTAGGATCAGAAAAACTTAAATCAGAATGTTGAAATGAAGTTTGTTTTCCTTTTTTTGCTCTTACAGTGGCCCTACCACCACTTGCTGAAGTAGGACAAAAAATAGATTCTATTTCATTTTTAATCCAAATTATATCTAATAGTTTACAAACTTCCCATTCTAGTTTTTTCCCTTTTCTTTTCCCGTGTCCTGGTTTAGCCATTTTTAGTGTCTCGCTTCTTCTATTTTTGGTTTTAGTTCTTCTCCAGATTTTTCTTTTTGAATTTCTTCTAAATTTTCAACTGCTTTTTCTGCTTTTGTTTTAATTTCAACTAACATTTGTATTGTAAAACTTTTTAAATTTCCTAGTTGTGCATATAGATTTAAAACTAAAAATGCTAATACAAGAAGACACATTGCCACTTCCCATTCTCCCCTTGTAGCTAATCTAGCAAGAAGAAAACAATAACCTATTAAAATAAATATTATTGTTGTTCCAATAAAAAAGTTTCTATTTGTCATTTTATCCCCATTTCGGCTTGCGCTTTAGTTCTGAATCTTCTTCAATATCATCCCAAGTTTTCTGAGCCATTTTAGATGCTCTTTCAAATTCTTTTGGATTTTTTTCAAAGTATTGAATTAGATTTTCTTTGTAATAACTTTTATCTTTAAATGTTATATAACCATTTTTAGATCTTTCTAATATTTTATTACTACAAAGAAAATCAATAACTGAACCATAATTATCAAGACCATATTTAAAAATCACATCAAATTTTGCTTTCCTAAATGGTTTTCCTACTTTGTTTTTAGATACAAATGCTTCTACTGATATTCCTTGTATAATTCCTTTTCTTTCTATTCTATCTTCTTCATTTAACCAAAATACTTGAGAACCATAATAGTCTAAAGCTCTACCACCAGATCTTTTAGATTTTCTTCCATATCTTGCCATTAAATCATCTCTTAATTGGGAAATAATAAATAAGATACAATTAGTTTCTTTTAAATCTTGTGATACATTTCTAAACATTTCACTCATATATTTTGCTTTTGTTGCTCCGTAACTACCCCTTATTTTTTCTTCCTCTTCTCCCTCTTTTGATTTCTTTTTCAAAATCTTCTTAAATCTCTTTTGTTCAGCCTCATCACTCAAAGAATCAAGAGAATCTAAAACGTAAAATATAATATCATAATTTTTTGATTCATCAATATGAGAATATAATTTTTGGTGAAATTCTTCTACAGTTCTAGATGATTCCCAAATAATATCATCTAAAGGCATACCAAATTGTTCTCCTAAATCATAATCAAAAGCTGCTTCTGGTTCATCATAAATGATTTTTACTTTTTTACCTTTTTTCAAATGTTCATTATACCAAATTCCATTTATTGCTTCACAAGCTAAAAGGGTTTTACCACTTGAATAATCACCAACACAATTAACTACTCTTCCAATTCCATAACCTTTATCTTTATTTCCAGTTAAAGCAAGATTTAACATAACATCACCAGAAGATATAAATTTCTTTGGTGGGTGTTTTTCTGGTTTTAGAATGTTTCTTGTAGAAAGTTGTTTTCTTAATGATGTTTTATTTTTCAATTTTGGTTTCATATTATTCCTCTAATATTATATTTGTTATATCTACTGAGGTAGCACTTTCTCTTAATTTTTCTAATCCTTCTCCAAAAGAAGATAAATCTTCTAAGTCAACCATATAATATACACACTCTATAGTAATAACTAACCTCTTATTTTTATTTTTTCTAGCTTCTTTTAATTGTTCTTGTTTTTGTTCTTCTGTTCTAACATCAGCCATTGTCATTTTAATTTTCCTTATATTCAGAATGTTTGTAATAATGAAAAATTGAGAAAATAATAAGGTATCTGATTTTTTTATTACTCTTTCTTATGTGTCTTGGAATTTTCATAAAAAATATAAAATCTAGTATAAGTAATAATATATAAAATATAGTTGCAATCCAAAAAAATACATTTTCATAGAACATATTTTCCCTTCCAGGGGTGAGATTTCTCCCACCCCTTGTAGTAGATCTTAATCTAATTCTTCAGACAATTCTTCATAATAAGTAACAATTGCTTCTACCATTTCATCTTTGTCCATGTCTTCATCTATTTGATCTTCAATTCCTTTTCTTTCACACCAAGCTAGAATTTTCTTTTCACTCAATTCAGATAATTCTTCTTCTAGTTCTTCTAAATCAGGAATATCCTTTTGCCTTTGTTTTCTTTTAGAAACTGCTTTTCTTGAAGCTTCTAATTTAGAAGCACTCTTACCAGAAGGTTTCATTCTACCTTTAGGTTCTTCATTTTCATCTTCATCTTCATCTGATTCTTCATGTTCAAGACCCTCTTCAGATTTCATTGATTCTTCTACTTCTTCATAAGTTGGAAAATGTAAAAGAACTTCAATAATATGTTTTCCTTGTTCTTCAGCATATTCTAAAATTTCAGTTAATTTCTCTTGAATTTCTTCAGGGATTTCATCATCCCGTTCAAGTAATTCAAAAGAAGTAAATTTGGGAAACTTCCCATCTTTTGATTCTGTAATTGCTTTCTTAAAATAAACAGTTCTACCTCCTGTAGTTCCAAAAGCAACAATATCAAGAATTGTTTGTTTCTTTTTATCTTTTACAAGATTTTGTATCTCAAGATGAATTGCCTTTTTGCTGGCATTAAAAACACTAATTTTATACTCAGGATTTTTATCTTCTTTAAATTCTGCTGTTCTATCCCAAATCAAATAAATTGCTCTATCTGAAGGGTACAGCGATTTAATATATTTGGTAGTTGTTTGTTCAATTCTATAAAGTTTCTTTTGTTTACCACATCTATAACATGGTTTTGGAACATCTCTTCTTTGTGTACAAACAAAATTGTCAAGATTTAATCCAACATTATTATGGATTGAACATTCATAACAATAAGGTTTATTTTTCTTGAAAGACAAAGGTAAGATCTCAATAAAATTATCTCCAAGATTACCTTTAAATTCTTCAATCTCTAATTCTTCCAGTATATCTTTATTAAATGGAGACTTGCCAGAACTTAGTTTTGAACGCTTTTCCCTATTTTCATAAATACTTTGTAAAACTCCTTTATCTCTTTTTTCAAATCTACTTTGTTTTTCTTTCTTTACTTTCTTTTTTAATTTTCTCATACCTAATCCTTTCTGTTTTTCTTTGATTTTTGTACTTCCACATCACCAAAATAATTTGCTAAATACAGTTCAATTGCACTCTTAATATTATATGTTCTATCTCTTGTTGCATCTTTAATAAGGTTCCATGTATCATGTTCTTCTTGAGCATTTAGAAACTTCTTGAATTGTTTTTGCCAAGTTTTATTAGATGGTATTGCCATTTTCAAAATTGTATCTGTAACTTTTCCTTTCTCTAAACCATAATGAGTTGGATTATCCTTAATATCTTTTGCAATATCAAATTCTAGAATCTTTAAATTTGTTTTCTCCTGTTCCATTATTTTCTTTTTACGAGAATAGATTTTGGCATGTTTTCTTAAAAGATTTGGTTGTTTTTGAACTTCAGTATGTAGGTTGTATAAATCAATTTCTAATTCTTTTATTACTTCATCATCATCTCCTTCTTCTATGGTTGTTTTATCAAATACCATTTCTTCCATTTGTTCATAAGTAGTTTTCTTTTTTCCTAATGTTAATTTTCTCATATTTCCCTTTCCAAAATAATTACCCTATGGTTAATATTTCTACCAACCATAGGGTAATTTATTTACTTCCTGAATGTGATCTTTCTTTTAAAAGATTCAATAGAACCTTCCAGAATTTCTTTTACTTCATCCATTTTGGTTTCAACTTCCTTTCTAAGATCATCACTTTTCTTTAGATCTTTTGCATCAATGTCAACCATAACTTCCCGTGCATTTTCTACCAATGTTTGTAAAACACCATCTTGAAAGATATTTTTGTTTTTCAATTCAGAAAAGAAAATATCAATCTTTTCCAATGTACTTTGTTTAAGCCTTCTTTTTTCTCCTGTATTTTGTCCTCTTAAAGTATTAACAATTGTTGTGATAGTTTTAAGAAAAGATTCTCTTAAAAATAAAACACTTTCTTTTCTAATATCTTCCATTGTATCTTTGTATTTTTGAACCTCTTGACGGTACAATTCAGGATTAATTGACTTTAATTCTCCAGGTACACCCATTGAAATTATCCTATAGGATAATCCAAATTTACTACCAATATTATCTGGATAATCTGCATCATCAAACAATCCTTTTGGTTCCAGTTCCTTTCTAGCCTTTGCTTTATATTTGTCAAAATCATTTTCTAATTCTTCAATCAATCCTTGCAAATCTTCAATAATAATATCAATCTTTTCTGATACTGTTTCAAGATAATTTGCAGGAATAAAGAAAACACCACCACCAATATTTGCCAAAGCATAAGTCTTGACTGTATTTCTTGCTTTGGTTAAACAATACTGAATCCCTTCCAGAGCAGTCTTAGAAATCAAAGACTTATTTGCTCTTACCCAATCATATAAATCTGTATCTTCTTGTAATTTTTCAATAGGAATTTTCTTTTGATTTCCCCAGGAATGTACTGTTAATACAAACAATAAACCTCTAGCTTCTTCTGTTTTCATTTCATTTTCCCCTCACATTTTCTATTTTATTTGTACTCTGAATTTGTAATTTTGTCAAGTGATTTCTTAGGGGGATTTCTCCCCCTGTAATTACTCTCAGCCACATAAAGGTAAGTGCTTAACACAATTAACTTTTACACCTTCAGTTTCTTTTTGATAATACGCTGGTGTTAGTTGTTTAAAAGTTTCTGTTCCTAACAATTCCTTTAGAAATTCAGATTCTTTTATACAACTTTTTCCTGTAAATCCTTGAGTTTCAATTTTTACTTCACCATCATTATAAATATCAACTACAATTTTCCTCATTTTTAATCCTTTCTACGGAATATATATTTCAATTCTAGTCTTTGTTCTATTTCCATCTACAAGGTTCTTTTGTTCTTTTACTGTATAATTTTTCATTAAAGCTGCTTTTCTTGTAACTTGTTCAGTATATTTTTGTTTCAATAAACCACCACTATTACCAATTTTTTCTCCAAGACCACCAGAGTAAAAAGGATCAAATTGTAAATTATAACCTATTCCTTTTACTTCTTGATCTTTAATAACTCCAACTTGATATTTACAATCTGGAAAACTAACATTATGGTCACATGGAGTAAATGCATTTCCATAATATGTAAATGTTTTTGTATCTCTATTTAGTTTCCCTCCTAATTCATTTGCTGCTTTTCCCAAACAAAGTAAATCTTTTATAACTAAATCAATTTTGCTAAGGTGTGACATAATTTTTCTCCAATGCTATTAAGATTGTTTTTGTGGATAGTAAATAAATTCTCCATCATCAATAGTAAGAAAACCTCCACCACGACAAGGAATTGTCCAATATGTATCTGATATTCCACATCTTACAATTACTAATTTTCCAGTTTCTTTATTTTTTGCTTTACATCTTCTAGTTAATCCCCCTTTTGGGTATGTCATAGATTCTGGTTCTATCCAAGTTCCATTTTCTCCAAACCACGGTTTTTCAATTTTACCAAAACAATTAGAATCTCTTGGAAGTTTTGACATTTTAATAATCCTCTTCTTCATCTTTTATTGTTCTGGTAATTTTGGCCTTGAAGTCTTCATCCAATACAGGTTTAGTTGATACCTTTCTTAAATCCAATTTCCTTTTCTTGAAATTAATTTTGTCTGATACTCCATTTGCCCTCCTAATTGTTTGTCCATATTCAGAAATCATTTTAACTTCATTTGCTTTTGTTTTCTTAATAATTGGAATACTTTCAATACAATGATCTAAATCTTCAAAATGTGAATCTTTTGCTAATTGTTCAATTTCTGAACCTGTCCACCCTTCCAATCTTTCAATTGTTCTTTCATCATTTGGAATATTACTTTTCCACTTTCTATTCATAATATCAATGATCTCTTTTCTTTCTAATTCATTAGGAAAGTTTACAAAGAAAAGAGCATCCCATCTACCCGCTCTTAAAAACTCAGGTGGCAATCCTTCAATTCTATTTACAGTTGCTACCAACACTGCTTCTGATTTTCTTTCTTGACTCCAACTCAAGAAATGTCCTAATTGACCTTGTGAAACTCCTGAACTATCAGTTAATTGTCCAGAAGCACCAGCAAAACCTTTTTCAATTTCATCAATTAGGATAATTGCTTTTCCTAATGCATCTGCCATTTTTGTAAATGTTCTTGTTTTCTTTTCTGTTTCTCCAACAATCCCCCCCTTCATTGCTCCAATATCTGCAACTGCTAAAGGCCAATTGAAAATACTAGCTAATACTTTTGCAAATAAAGTTTTACCAGTTCCAGGGATACCAATTAGCAATATTGATCTTAACTTTGGTAGATTTTCATTTCCTTTTTCCCAAGCTTTCAATCTATTAAAAACATATTTCTTAGCATTTTCTAAACCACCTAAATTCTCCAATGGTTCCGGTTCAATAATATCCATAAAACCAGTTTTTCTAACCATTGATCTTTTCATTTGAATAAGGGATTCTCTATTCAAACTTTGATTCTCTATCAATTGCAATGAAACAGCATTTTCCCCTTCTTCCAGAGACAAACCTAAACATGCATCTGGAATTGAATCATCAAATTCTACATCGACTTGTTCTGTAAGCTCTCTTACTACAGTTTCAAATTCATCACGGCTAGGAAGAGGAAATTCCAATACAGTAATCATCTTTTCTAGCTGTGGTGGAAGTTGTGAGTTTGTTCCAACAATACATAAGGTAGTTTGATTGTTTTTTAATACTTGAGTATAATTCAAAAGATTTTGAATAATCTCAAAATTCTGAAGAAAAGGATCATAATTTTCTAGTACAACTAAAGTTTGTTTATAGTTAGTTGCACAATGTTTAAGTATTGAAATAGGATCTGAATATTGTTCTCCATTTTCAATGCTTAAACCATCTACCATGTTCCAAGTTAATTTAACAACTGGTTCCTCTACAATAAGATTTTTAACAGCACGTTTAATTTCAAATGTTTCTACATACAAAAAAGGAAAACCACTTAAAACGTAATTAGTTAGATCAAGTTGCATTATTCTTATTCCTTTCCATTCAAAATCATTTGATTTTCATCTTCAATGTTTCTAAGAACCAAATCAATTGCATTTTCCAATGACACTGAACTTTTTGCATTTATTGCTAGATCATTTGTTGTTTCAATTTCCCAATATTGATTGTAGAAATTATAATCAATCTTTAACTTTAAATCTTTAATAATTTGAAAATAATCTTTTTCCATTTTATTCTCCTTTTACTATTTTAACTTTTTGTGGATAGTAAAAATAACCTTTTGCTCTTTCATTAAGTTCTCTACAATACTTGTTTGCTTGTTTTCTAGTACCATCAAAAACACAATGTATTTCCCTTCTTGTATTACCTGGAACAACATAATAAATAGTTTTCATCATAATTACAATCATTTCCCTAATCTCCTTCCTTTTAGAGTTCTTTTAAATTCCCTTCTTCTTTCTTCTTTTAGTTCTTCCCTAACAATATCCATTGGTAAATCTGTAATTCCAGTTTCATCTAGTATAATATTTCTTTGTATTTTGTCAAGTGAATTTTTTAATTCTTTAAACTCTTCTGAATCAATAATTGTTAATTGTGTTAAATCTTCTGTATCATATTCAGAACCAATTTCCATTCCATATTTAACAAAATCATATTGTCCTAGTGGTACTCTTATTTCTCGAAAATACCTGAATGATCTTTTCATTTTTATTTCCTTATATAATTAGCTACTGCTAAAGCTAAATTTTTATGTTCTTCTAATATACAATTTACAGTTGGAGTTTCTAAATGCTTTTTTACTGAATATTTACTTCCATAATAAAGTTTCCCATTTTCTTTCCACCAAGCTACAGCACATTTTAAAACTTCAGCAATTTCAAGATTTCTATCTCTTTCCATATTTTTTCCTTTCTAAGAAAGACTTAAAGTTCTCTCACCCTTTTCTTCAATTTTATCAATTTCTTCTATCCAATATCTAGGTTTGGTTTGTCTTCCTGTTAATATTTTTAAATTTTTCATCTCCAATCTATCTATTTCTTTTACGTCAGTAAAATAATAATGTGTAACAACTAAATCTCCACAATCTCTTTTTATTTCTTTCAATCTTCCAATTAATCTACTAATTTTCATTCTTTATTCTCCAATTTTTTTACTCTAATTTCTAGTTTAACTACCCAAAAAATCATACAGACCATCCAAACAAATTCTAAAATTGGTTTTATTTTGGGATTCCAAATCCAATCAATCATAGTCATGTTTCTTTCCTTTACATTTGGGTTCAATTCTACCCTTTACTCTAAATTGATTATCTAAAATTCTATAATCACCATCACTCCATCTTTCAATTTTACCAACTCTTTCATATCTATTGTTATAAATTACTCCTTCTTTTATAAATCCTTTTTTATTATATTTGGTATCGTAAATGTCATCTTCTGATATACTTATATCACACTTTATAAATAAAGCAAGCAAAAAGATTATAAATAGCAATATTTTTTTCATATTGAGAAATCCCTATAAATAGTAGTTGTTTTTCCTTCACATACTTCCAAACATCTTTTTTTATAGCCATTACCAATATTAATTCCATTGTAAAGCAAATAAGCCTGTGACCAATTTTTACTGGTATATTTTGTTTTGTAGCTTCCTTTTCCTTTTCCAATTTGAATTTTATAACATAAAAATTTAGGAAGAGATTTTATAAACATTGGTATTTTATTTTTCATTTTCTTTTTCCTCTTTCATATATTGGTTGATTTCTTGTGCTTCGATAAACAACTCTTGAAAACATAAACTACAATCAGAATGTTCTTCTATTCCAACATTTTTTCTATAATTTTCATTATGACAATTACAATTACATTTTATTCTGTGTTTTTCCATTCTTCTCCAACCTCTTCATAGGTTTTATTATATAATTCTTCTAATTGTTCACATCTATAAATAGTACATGCTGTAATATAGCTTATTTCATACCACTTATGGTTTCCACTTAAAACATCTAACAAAGCAAATTGTAATTCTTTTATTTTTTTATCTTTAATATCAAAAACTTTTTCAACCTGATCTGCAATTTCTCCCATTTAATTCTCCTTGCACATTGATAAGGTTTTCATGTTCATCCAATTCTTTCCAACACTCCATTCAGTTGCTAATTCAACTTTCTTTGGAATTGGTAAATTATGATTAATCATTTCATAATCAACTAATTCCATTAATTCCAATGCTTCTTTTTTGTAAAACATAAAGAATATAGAATCATGTATTTGGGTACACATATAACTTTTCAAATTGCTTTGTAGTAGTTTCTCTTCAATTCTAATAATAGCATCTAGGAGAATATGGAAACTACAAGATTGAATTGGAAAGTTAAATATTTCATTTTGTGTTAATGGATAATTCCTTCTAAATCCTAATGGAGTTTCTATATAACCATTTCCATAATAGAATTGTAATTGATCTTCTTGCCATTCTTTTAAACCTTTATATCTATTGAAAAATTCTTTTTGTGCTTCTGCAAAATGCTTTTCTGAATATTCAATATAAAATTGATTCCAAGGATCTTTATTGTAAGGAGATCCTTTCCTATATTTTTCTCTTACAAAGTTTTTATAAACATCAAACTTTCTAAATTCTCTTGCTATAGATATATTGCTAGCACCATAAATATTTGCAAATGTCCAATTGTTTTTTACAATATATCTTTCATCATCATGTAACTTTTTTACTTCTGGTAATTCATAATTCCATCCAAATATAACATTAGTCCAATGACTATGCATATCTAAATCTTCATTTAAATCTTTTAATAATTGTTTATCACCACTTAAATTACCTGCTGTTTTAACTTCAGCACCTTCATAATCAACTTCTGCTAATAACCAATCTGGTCCTAAAGGAATAATTGGTTTTCTTAAAATCTTCCAACTCATTCCTTTTTTTATATCTCCATGTTTAGGTTGATTTTGAATATTTGGACTTGAACCAGAACTTCTTACAGTTTCAGTAGTATTTAACCATAAATCAGGGTGTATAAAACTTGTTCTAAAACCTTTATATCTTATTCCTTCTTGAACCCATCTTCTCAATTCAGCAAGATAGTTATTTTTAGCCTTTTCTAGTTTCCTATATTCCAATAACAAACTACAAAATTTAATCTTCTCTTTTTCAGCATAATGTAGAATGACAGATTCATCTACACTTGCTTTCTTTTCACCGGATTTACCCCCTGCTGTTTCTTTTATTGGTTGAAGATTTAAATGATTGAATAGAAAATCTGAAACTTGCTGTGGACTACTTAGATTAAACATCTTTTTTCCTCATAGTCAATTTTCTTTTAATTGTTGTAATTATATTTATTGGTTCCTCTTCATCATCTGTATCATTTTTCTTTGGCTTTGTAAATACTTTATTCTTATTTTTTTCTAAATAACTTATAATATCTGGAAGATTTTCAATTTGGTCATATGTTTTTCTTAATTCACTATCAAGTAATTCTTCTAAAGTATCCAATTCAAATTCATCAACTGGCAATCCATTCCATGACATATTTGCAAATACTTCATGGCCTTTTAAGATAAAGTCATAACACCATCTAAACTTTTCAGTTTTATCTAACCAATTATCTAACAATTCATAATTGGCAAATGATGTTATTGAATCTAATCCAGAATATTGAATAAGATCATCTGGTGGACATAAATGAATTGTATTCTTTTTATCATTCTTATTTTTTATTTCTAAATACTTTTTTACTTTCTTATTATATTTTGGTAATCCAAATCTAACAAGGTTTTGAAAATCAAGAGAAGTGCAACCACCCCGTTCATCAATAACATGAGTAGCCAGCATTGTATCAAATGTATTTCTAATTATATTTCCTCTTGGATTTAAATGATCTTTAAACGCAAAATCTCTTGGATTACTATCTTTAAATACCCAACGTCTAGTTACCAATTCTTCATATTTTACATTTTGAATTATAGTTAAAAGATCTTCTCTATTCAATAAATCAAAAACTTTATTTTTAAGTTTTGGAATTGGATCTTCATATCTTGGAATATAAATAACCCAAGCTTTTTTTCCAATTGCAAATGACATACACCAAACTTCAAAATTATCATCATAAGGTTTTAAATTGGTAGTTTCATAATCAAAAGAAAACTTTCCTGATTCTTCTATTTGCTTTTGCATTTTATCAAAATCATCTATATCTCTAATTTGTTTTATAGTTATTCCTGAAAGAACCTTTCTTTTCTTTAGAAAATTATTTACATATTTTCTTTTATGCAATAATCTTTTATATGAATCAAATATTCTTTTTAAATCTTTTTCTAATACAATTGCATTGCCAGGATTTCTTAAAATATTTGCCGGATGATTAGTACAAAATACTAAACAATTAAATTCATAGTTAGGAATAATTCTGTTTCTCAGTTTTGTTATGCCTTGTTTTTCTCCAAATAGATTCAACACTGAATTAGATGCTACTTCACCCAAACAGATAATTACATTTGGTTTTAATTGTAATAGTTTTTCTTTTAATTTTGTTCGGCAACATCTAACATAGGTTTCTGACATTTTATTATTTGGAGGTCTACAAGCAACAGCATTAATAATACTACAATGTTTAATATAATTTCTTTTTATTGTTGATCTTAATAATTGTCCTGATCTACCAACAAAATTTATTCCTCTTTGTTGCTCTTCTTCCCCTGGTGCTTCACCAACAAAAACTAAACCATTTGGTTGTGGATTTCCTATTTCAGTTATTCCTATTGGTTTATTTGTAGAAGATTTTAAACCACATTTATTACAATCATAAATTACTTTCTTTTTAGTTTCCCCCTCTGGAATATCAAAATAAAAATTTCCTTTTGATTCTATTTCTTTTGGTATTCCTATAATCCTTTTTAATGTAGTTTTCATATTTTTCCTATAAACAAAAAAAGGGGGATTTCTCCCCCTTTCTTTAGATTGTTGGAAGTTGATTGTTACTCCATATCTTCTTTGATAATTTCAATCAACTGCTTTGTACGTTTACGGGCATAGATCTTATCCTTACCCTTTTCAATGAAAACAGGGACCATCTTCTTAATAATAAAGTCATCATCCCTGCCCTTCTCAAGCATACGTTCTACCATTTGATAAGGAGTTTCTTCTTCCTCATCTTCTTCATCAACTTCAACTATCTTCTTTGCGGGGCGACCACGTTTCTTTGTTTCTGAATCCTTTTTACTTTTTACCGTGTCTTCATCAGGTGTCAATTCCTCAATAAGTCTTTCACCCAACTTCTTAACACTCTTCTTTTCCATTACACCAACTTTAATTTCAAGTTCCTTTGCAATTCCCAAAAGACCATCAAGATCTTTTGTTTTAACCATACTTAAAACCAAAGACTGATTAATTTCTACTGGTTCCTCTACTTCAGGAAATCCATCTTCTTCTACTTTTTCAACCATAAGAGCAATGGTAGCCTTTTTAGTAACGCCAGGTTTAATTTTCAAACCAAGCTTCTTAGCTGCTGATTTCAATTTACCAATAGGCATTGCTTCCCACTCTTCTGTTAATTCATCAATATCAACTTCAGATTCCTTTTTGGCTTTCTTTTTCTTTTTAAAATCCAAAGGCTTTTCATCTTCATCTTCTTCTACAACCTTCTTTTTCTTTTTAAAATCCAAAGCCTTTTTAGGTGTGGGTGTTTCCTCTTCATCATCTTCTAGTTCTGCATCATGCCCCAATGCTTCAAGCATATTCTTCTTCAGTGTTCCAAACTTAATCTTTCCCCTAATTGAAACACTTTCAAAGAGATCTTCATTTTCTTTATAGATTGTTTTCAAATCATCAACATCTTCTGCATCTGCAATTGCACTTGCAACTTCAAAAGTTTCCTCTGTTTCTTTTTCATCTCCACCAGTTTTTTCTTCAATAAATTCAATCATTGCTTCTTGCAATTCATCGAAGTTTTTCATCTTAGAAAACTTCTCAGGAAAAACTTCATATTGATCCATTACTTTCCTGAGTTCTTTAATTGTTTCACACTCTTCAACTTGATCTTGAATTTCTTCCCAATTAGTTTCCGGTTTCTTAGACTTCTTTTCTTTCTTTACTGGCTTTTCATCTTCATCTTCATCTACAACCTTCTTCTTAGATTTCTTTTCTTTCTTTGTTGGCTTTTCATCTTCCTCATCTTCTTCAAACAAAGCCTCATCCAATCCTTCATACCATTCTACAAATTCATCACTGTAATTCGCTTCAGGATCAATTTCAGCAATGATAGATTTACACATTTCCTCTTCATCCAAACCCTTGAGTTCAGAAACATCCAGACCAACTTCTTTTGCAAACTTCTTCAATTCTTTCATTTCCATAAAAATAGTCTCCAGTGATAGTTTTGTAATGTTTGTTAGTTTAATTGCAATTTCAAGTTCATTAGCTGTAGCTCTTCTACGATTTTCTTTAATACATTTTACATAATACAAGTAAATAAATGCCCTACTTAAAAGTAATTTTTCCCCCCTTCCATATTTTATTAACGCTCTTTGAATTACTGGATAATCAGAGACACCCAATATCTTTAGGCGACCACTGTTTATCATTCTAAAAATTTCTATTCTTCTTTTTAAGTCGTACAGGTAAGCTTTCCAAACAGGTAAATAAACAAATCTAACCATAATTCCCTTTTTTCATAAATCCCCTCTAACAGTTTTTATTTTTGTTTCCCTCCAATTGAATTGTTGATTATGTTATAAACTAGCCAATACAAAAAGTCAAGCAAAAAATTCAATGTTTCTCAATTCGCTTGTAGATGATCTAATAGATTTTAATTTTTATATTCTTCAATGTTATAACTATTTTCAATACTCAGAAATTCCTCTTCAGTTATAAGAGGATAAAGTTCTTTTAATTTATTATATTTATTTCTTAATTGGTCAAAGAAATCTGCTTTTATTACTATTTCTTTAAAATCTTCTTTCATTAGTTTTGTTGTTACAGTATCTAAAGCCTTTTCAAATTTTGTTTTCCTTGTTTCTGGTTCGTAATTATTAATTAAATGATAAAGAATAAATTCATCTTTTACTGATCTATTATATTCATTTTTAACATCAGCTCTTAGAGAAATTATACCAAGTTCTCTAAGAAGTTTTATTATTCTATGTTTATCTTTTATCCCTTCATCTTTCCAATAATCTTTTATTATATTTTTAGAATTAATATAATAATTATAGGGTAATAATGCTGCCATTTCATAAAGATTTTCAATTTTATCTTGTTGTGCTTTTTTCATATTGGTAAAAATATCTTTATTTATTTGTGCAAGTTTTTCAAAGTAATAAGCAAATTTATTCATACGTCTTACCCTTCCATTTTTCATTTTATAATTCTCAAATTTTAGTTTTCTACTTTTTGAAATACATTTACAATACTTCTTTTGATCTTCTTTTCTAACTTCAGAAACATCATCTTCCATTTTCAACTTTCCTTTCTTACAAGCTAATGTTTCTCAATTCGCTTGTAGATGATCTTATCGGTCATGGTATTCTTCTAATTCACTTTGTTTAATGAATACAGGAAACAATGAATCAATCTTTATTCTCACTCTACGGTGTAAATGCAATATGCTATAAGCAATTTTTCCTTTCCTTTTTGTTTTCCATTTAAGTTTATTATAATTCCAATCTACTCCATTTGCAAGCAAAATCTCACCCTTTTGTAATTCAGGATGTTTATTACTATGAACACCCTTTAACATTAATCTTTTAGGTTTTTTAATTTTCTTTTGTTTCATTTTCTATCCTTTGAAATTATCTTTTTGTTGTCTATATTCTACCCAACATCCAGACAAATATTTCTTATTATCATCTTCATATTTTCTATTCTTTTGAAAATACCAACCAACAGGATTAGGAGAACCATCTGGAGAATCTACATAAATTTTGCTAGTACATTTTCCATATTCACTAACTAAAAACTTAAACAATTTTCCTTTCTCATTTATATTGTAATCAGTTTTATACCAATCAATTTCATTTACTCTATAATGTTCTGTTTCATTTACCCATGTTTCTTTAATCCAAATGTTATTATTCATTTTACTTTATCCTCTATATTAAAAGTTTTTAATTCATTTAAAATTTTATTTGCTTCACGAATTAAATAATTTTCTAATGGTTCATATTCTTCTGTTTCCTCATTTTGTTTTCGTTCATCATCATCAGAGTTCCATATTTGAAAACCAAGAAAGTTTATTATTACACAATAACCATCAGTTTTCATTTCAAATAAAGAACCTAGAAGAAAACTATCTTCTGTAATTTGTTCTTCAAATATTTCATTAACCTTTTGAAGAGAATCTAATACCTCATTTAAAAATCCTTTATATATCATTATATGAAATCCTTTCTATTAATCTAAATGATTTTGTAAGAATAACAATTGGATAAAATTCACTTGAAAATATATTAGTTTCTTTATGTTCTACAATTCCTTCAGCATATTGAATTTTATAAAGAGAAAACCTTGAATATGGAAAATCATAAATCATAGCTTTATAAAATTCTCTAGCTTCATTTATATCTTTTATAATACAAAATCCTACTTCTTGATTCCAAACATCTTTTTTCCAATTAATCCAACCACAAATTCCATTTTCTTTTTTATCTTTTGAAATTGGAATTTTATAAACATGAAATGGTGGATATAAGTTATTTTCTTCAGTACAAATATTTTCAAACAACTTGTAAGCAATTCCATAAACTTTTGTTCTTATAGATTCTGGATGAATTGTATTGCACATTATTTTATCCTTTCTATTCAACTGCTACAATAAAAGATTCTCTAATATCCCATTTAAGTTCTTGTTGATTAAATTTTTTACCAAGTGATTCTTCATTTAAAAGCATATAACTAAATGGTTCTTCTTTTGGATAAGCACCTAAAACAGATAAACATGACAAAGTTATTTGAACAACAATATAAGTTTTATCTTCTATAATTCTTTTTGTATAATTTTCCATTATCTTTACTAACTGACCAATTTGAAATTTTGGTTTTGGAAATGTTTCTGAGAATTTCATAATTTCAATTTCCTTTCATTTCATAAGTTCTAACAAGTTATAATCCCCTTCATAATACCTTGCCATTTTCTTTAGTTTCTGATGATAATAGTTTGCAAGCAATTCCCAACCTTGACTGACCAAAGCGTAAGGACGGCCAAATATAGGTGCTTTTTCATCATATAACCAGACAAACAAATCCGGCCTATATTGTTCTGTTATATCTTTAATATCATTTAACCATTCTTGAGGAACAGCATAATCAAAAACTTTTCCTGTTAAAAACAAATCTTGTTTACACAAATCTTCTTTTGTCATTTTCAATTTCCTTTCTTATTTTACAAATTGCTTAACATAATTTATAAACATATCTCCACTCATTTCATTTACATGACAAATAATATTTTGTTTTTTATCTTGATTTTTATAAGACCAATCACAACCGCAAATCACATTTCCCTTACAATTTAAATAAATTGGAATATCTCTTATTTCTAAATCTTCTTGTGAATCATCAATAATATCTTCAAGTGTATAACTAGAATTTATCAATTCATGTTTATTATCTCTACCACCAATTCCATTTTCTTTTGCCCTGCCTTCATTTATTGTATTATCTATTGTATTATCTCCATATCTTTTACGTTCATATTTTGCACTTGTAAACTTAAACACTTCTAATTTCTTTATATTTTCTTTTGTTATTTCATCATGGTAATAGTCATTACTATAACTCAATGCAGAAATTTCGTTCTCATCACAATAGCAATATAATCTCATTACTGCAAGCAAAAAATCATTAGTTACAACTTTTGCATTTGTAGCTATGTAAAAATTACCAATACCAACTTTATATTTCTTAGCCATATCAACTATTGTATTAATTTTATGTGGTGCAATGCTAGGCTCACCACCTGAAATTGTTAAACTAGAAATATAACCAACTTTTGAAAAGAAAGTTTCAATATCATAATCATATATTTCTTTATTTTGTGCTTTTCCTCTTAAACAATGTCCACACTCCATGTTACATTTTCTTGTTATCTCAATTATGACATTGTTAATATCAAGTTTCATGTTTTAATTTCCTTTCATTTATCAACAAAAAACATTGTTTTTTCTTCGTTGTTTGGTTCAACAATAATCATAGGAAGCATTTCTTCAATATCAGTATAATACAAAAAGCCAGTTGATAAACTTATACTAACAATATATTTTTCAAATTCATATTTAATTTCTGGAAATAGTATTTTTCTTTTATTTTCTTCTAAATGAATTGCCATATATATTTCTTTTGAATTGTAGTGTCTCCAACACGCCCCTGGTTGTGGAATTTTAATAGTATTAATAAATTGAACTCTCATTTTCAATTTCCTTTCTATTTGGTTACAATTTCAAATAATTCTTTTTGTAATATATTAATTTCTAATCTGTCATAATATGAATAATTATATTCACTACCAATAAAATGATTGAATTGACTTAGATATTGATTTCCCATATTTTCATAACACTTTTTTATACGTTCTGAATTGAATTTTCTTTTTAATGATTCAAATTTTTTTCTTATACTAGAAATACTTTTCATTTTCAATTTCCTTTCACTACAAGGCAATTGCAATGTTTCTCAATTGCCTTGTAGTTGATCTAATAGGTTTTTTAAGAATATTTTAAACCACTTTCATGCAAAATTTCTAAAATTGGAATTTCCGTTTGATATTTTTCTACAAAATCTTCCATACTCAAATTCATATCAAAATCTTCATTTAACCTTTTTGCAAATTTTATTACATTCTTTAAACTACCTTGTAAATCACCACCAAAATTATAACCTGATTTATGAGTTACACACCATTTATTTGTAAAATAACTATAAATTTGTGTTGGTTTTCCATTAGGCCAACTATGTTCCATCCACAATTGTTTATGAACAAACAAATTTCCAACTTGAATTGCTTTTACAGTTGTATAAAATATTTCACTATTCCAAAAGTAAGAAACATTTGCAAAACCAAACTTGTATCTACCATCATTAAAATAATTTTCTACAGGTTTTCCAATTTTCTTTTCCATTTTCAATTTCCTTTCTGAGATTTTAATGTTTCTCAAACAGCTTGTAATAGATCAAATAGGAAAATCACAATAACCAATTGACCAAACTCTTAATTCACCATCAGAAACTTTAGTTGTTTTAAATTCAGCTTCTAACAAATCAGGTAAAACTTCATTTTTTAGAAAATATTCAATTTCTTGATAAACAAAATCTTCATCTGGTTTGTAATAATTTTTCCATTGTCTTTCAGCACCTACAATTTTTGAAATTTCAAAATTCAATGGGATAATAACAGTATCAAAAATACTTGTTGGTATACCAAAAATTCCTAACAAATCCTTTTTGATAATATCCCATTTTATATGATATTGTTCATATCCATTGTGATAGCCGTTCTGATCCATACTATAGCGACTATAAATCATTTTTAATTGTTTATTCTTATTTACATAGTCAATTGAAACTTTATTATAAAATTTTTCTGTTAATGTTTCAAAAAAGGCAATGGTATCCACTGCCTTTACTTCATATTCAGTGTTTTTCATTTTATTTCTCCATTTGTATAAAACTTGTAGAATGAAAAATAACTACTTCATAATCATCATGTTCAAAAATACCATTTTCAATATATTTTTCTATTTCAAAAAATTCAACTCTGTCTGGATAATTGTCTGATACAATTTTTATAAATAATTCCTCTGCTTGTTTGTTTCCCTCAAGACTTTCCTCAAAAGAAACAAGATTCATAATACAACCGCCAGTTAATTCAATTACATTTACAGTTTGAATCATTTTCTTTTCCTTTTTTAATGTTTCTCAATTTGCTTGTAGTTGATCTAAATACAATGCGATGCAACAGCTTCACCACCAATTTCAATTTCATTAGGTAGAGGTTTTAAAAGAACTTGTACTTCTTTTTTACAAACAAAACAACTTGAAATGAAATTTCCTTTTTCTAATTTTGTAAATCTTTCCATTTCGTGACCTCTAAATCCACATGCTTCTAGTGTCTCTTTTTTCAATCTTCGTTCTTTTGTCATTTTCATTTTCCTTTCATTTTGCTTGTAATAAATCAAATAATATAAATGTTTTTTTCTTATAATCCTTTTGATTATAAGAATGATTATATCATTTGACCTATTTTTTAAAACAAGATTATTAATTGACTGGATATTTTTCAATCCAGTCAAGTCTATAATCTTATTTTAATTCAATGTCAAACAAAATATTTGTTTAAAATGAAAGTGAAGAACAATCCTGCTAGTATATAAGACATTTTTATCCTTTTCAGTTAATATCCTAATCCTTTTCCTAATAGCATAATCATTAAAAACAAAATGACTATACCAACAAATCCAAGAATATCCTGAGTAATTGTTTGTGGTTTATAGTACGTTTTTCCTTTGTACTTGTTTTTGTATCTCATTTTGGATTTCCTTTCTTCTAGAAACTAATTTATTTCTGATATAAAAACATGGATAACGACTACTTTTATTAAAACTTTGTAAAACATCAAAAGAACAAACATCAAAATCAAATGTTTCTGATACAAAATCCTCTCTTTTCTTCAATATTTTTGGTTTTTCCTTTCTTATTTCTTTTGGTGAAATGAAAACTGCTTCACCTTTCTCATATAAATGTTTTGCTTTTACTTTATTTATTCTAATATATAAAAAGTTTCCTTTTACTTGAGTTCTTTTCAGCATTTTGGATTTCCTTTCATTTCATATTGTTGTATAAATATGAATTATTTCATTATATGCTTTATCTAATGAAAAATCCTGTGATTCAGAAAGATTTTCTCCACTTTTAATCCTTTCTTTTATTTTTTGAACCATTTCATTAATACCATCAAGAGTTTCAATTAGATTTTCTCTATAAACCACCATTTCTGACATTTTGTTTTTCCTTTCTCAGAATATGTTTCTAATCAAAAAATAAAAACCTTGTTCAGTCACTTCAGATTCAATATATCTATGATCTTTTGTAATTGTTTCTTTTTTATTCATTGAAATATCATCAATTTTTTTTGTAAAGATATAAAGTGAAGTTTCATCACCAGTTAAAACAAGTTTCAAACCTTCATTAGAAAATGTCATTTGTACTTTCATTTGTTTTCCTTTCTTTTGTTAGTTTTTCACATTGTAAACATCATCTTCAGTTAAAATCTGCATCAATACTCGTTTTGTTTTCATAAAAGGATAGAAATAAACTCTACCCATTTTGTATAAGTCTTTTTTCTCCAAAACTTCAAACATGGTAGCATCTTTTTCATTACTACACAAACAAAATTTATCACAAAATTGTTTTCTTTTTTCTGAGTTTAAATAAATGAAGTTGATTGATAATTCATCAAACTTCACTTGTTCCAAGATGTTATACTTCCCATTTTTCAATTTTCTAATCTGTGAAATGTAAAATGGCATTTTCATTTTCCTTTCATTTTGTAGGTTTTACAATTTTAAGACACAAAAAAAGGCCATAAATAGTCTATAAATAGACTATAAATGACCTTATTTTATATCTTAACAATATGAAGTTAGCAGTCGGTCAAAACCACTAACAAAAAGTCAAGATATAACTGTACTACAAAACCAATTTATATTCCTTTTGACATTTTGAGCCTTTTTTGTCTTTTCTATTCTCTTTTGAATATGTTTGAAAATAGAAATCAATTTTCTTCCGGCTTTTCCAGTATGACATTCAAATTTTATATCAATATCATTTCTGGAAAATGAAAAATAACTTGAATAATCACGAATTGAAAAAGTCACATTGTAACTTAAAGTATGATTTTTCAATTCTGCCAAAATAACTCTTGCTGCTGTTTTTTCAAATTGTGTCATTTTCTTGTTCCTTTCATGTTAGTTGTTTTTATTTTGTTACTCACTTCTACGTTACAAATCATTTTCCATTATTTCAATCTGCTAATTTATCCAAAACTAACAGATTGAATAATGAAAATTAATCAATTGAGATAAGACAAATTTCTCTATGGGTAGAATCAAGAATCATTTGATCCACTTGAGAAATTTTTCCTCCATTTATAACTTTTTCTTTGAGTTTGTTTGCAATAAAACTGATGTTTTCCAAAACTGCAATGATATTTTCTTCTTTTTCAAACAAATCTTCCATTGTTTTTTTCCTTTCTTCTCTGAGAGAATTGTAAAATTTCAAGTCTACACTGAGCCGCATACATAACAAGTCGTTTGTGTTCCTCTTTTGTTTTTGGTTTTAGATTACTAGGTAAGGTTTGTACATCTTTTAAAGCGAGTTTTGTCAAATCTTGAGCAGTCATTTCATTTTCCTTTCTTATAACGATCTGCTATTTGTTCAATTCTTTTCATAATGTCAAACAAATCTTCTGCATTTGTATTAAAACCAAAATAATCTGTTACATCTTCATAAAAACCTTGTCCTTTGTAAACTCTGATATTTGTTCTTGATAATTGTTGTAATGCTCCACAAAAATCATCCATAGAAATTGAAATTTCAAATCCTCTAAAGATGATTTTTGTACAAAATTGTTCTTGAGTTAATGGTTTTGGTGAGTAAATCATGGTTTTAATCCTTTTCTAGTTAGTTGTTAGTTGAAACAAATGTAAACTTCTTTTCTCAGTGAAAATTTCTTCTTATTTCTTCTAATTTTAGCAAATCCATGAATTAAACCATCTTTTTCTAATTGATTTGTAGCTTTCATCTTTTTTGTAACAGGAATAAACTTGAATTGTTCATCCTCAAAACAAGATTCAGATTCAGGTAAAAGAAAAATTGAATCTAAATCTTTTTCAGTTGGTTCTTTTAATTCAATTGAAATTTTGTAACCATTTTCTTGATATTTTCTTAAATAAACCCTGCTATCCAATATTTCTTGACTAATTTGTTTCTTTTTCTTCTTCTTAAAATTGATTTTCTTAAAACTTGGAATTTCTGATCTTTTCAATGTAAATTTCATTTGTTTTTCCTTTCTTGTTAGTTGTTAGTTTAAAACCATTATCAAAGGATGTTAATTTATCCAAAACTAACATCCTTTTTTATTTAGTTGTTTCTGTTTTGTTCACTTTCTGTTAGCCAATATTACAAACTGCTAATTTATCCAAAACTAACAGTTTGTATAATGACTCACGGGCAGTGAGTTAGTTACAATTTACAGATTTTCAATTGGAAAATCAACTTCAATTCCATTTGTAAGAGTAACCTTAACTCCCACAAACATTTTCCAATTCAAATCTTCTTGAGGAAACATTTCATTTACCATTTGTTCAATTTCATGTTCTTTCATTTCAATTGTAAATTCCATTTTCTTGTTCACTTTCTGTTAGTTGTTAGTTTCAATCCTTACTTTCATTATCAGTATATAATAGTTTTTAATCTATGTCAATCAAATATTCTTTTTTCAATACAAAAAAGTAATGTTTCTCATTTACCTTGTAATTGATCTAATAGGTTTTCATTTACAAATATCAATGTTTTTCAATTGCCTTGTAGTTGATCTAATTACAAATTAAAAAATCCTTTGATTATTTTTCTTCCATGATATATATGTACCTGGATGACTTATAAATATTGATGCAGATATTCCTATATATTGATAAATAGAAATGAATTACAAATTGAAATGAAATGAAAACAAAAAAAGGTTAAAATGAGGTTTTATTAGGTATATTGTGCGGTCCAATTAGGTATATTATACCTGATTTTGCAATAAAATCAATCAAATAAAACAATCTGTTAAAACCTAATTGAAAAGGTTTTGACTGATTGAAAAGGGTAGAAAGTGAATTGAAAAACAATAATTCACTTTTTTTGATTTTGATTATAGAAAAACATCATTTTTTGCTTGACAGTTTTTCCGCTATATAATAATGGTTGAATCGTAACACGAAACATTGATTCTGCTTGATTGGCAAGCAGAACGAAAAAACGCAACAAACAAAATGGAAGGAAAAGAAAAAATGAACTTCAAAAAATCAACAAAAGAAGCAATGGTTCCAATGGAAAAAAATCTCAGTACATTGGAGAATTTACTTGTCAATCGTTTCGACTTGCAACTTGCAAAAACTAATACCCTTGCCGAACAATATATTATTTTGAGTCAGCGAATAGCAGTCATCGAAACGACTGCAAAGGAAACAAATGACTTGATTAAAACATTGTTTGGTAAGGTGTCATCACTGGAAAAGAGTTTAGGTGATACAAGAAAAAACGAAGTTGCAAAGGAACTTGCTGGCAATGTTATTCCGCACACTGCTACCAGCAAAAAGATTAAAGGTTTAACAATAAATGAAGATAGATTTTTGGAACTCAGAGAAGAAATGACCCAAGAGGATTATCCAGACTTTGAAAGGTTTTATTCTATAGTTAAAACATGGTGCAAAAAGGATGCGTGGAAAACATTCGGTAAGAAAAGTATGCAAGCGCAAGCAAAGGAACTTTGGGATAATGAAGTTTCGAAGCTTGACCCAATGAGTCAGGAACTAGACGAAACACCATATAAGTTTCCTGAAAAATCAGTTGAAACGAAAGCACAAAGCCAAACTGAAATATGGTCGAGTACAATGGGTATCGACAAAACACTGCTTGACAAAGCCGTTAGTGGAGTCAGGCAATGCACAGAGGACGAACTAGAAATCAAGTCCGTATTGGAGTTTCTGAAAGTGGACTTGCATAGTCCTTCAATTAAAGCTTTCAGCAAGTGGATTTTGAGTTTGTGCAAGACCGGCTAATAATCACTAGACCGGCTAATAATCACTCCAAACCACCATTAAAATTACGGGTAGCAGTCATTAGATTGCTACCCGTAACCTTTTCTGAAAGGATATTAAGCTAATGAGAATAGACTTCAAAAAACGCCCAAAATCGACTAGCAAGCAGTCACCTCCTGGCAAGCAGTCACCTCCTGGCAAGCAGTCACCTAATCTTCCCATGTTAGCAAGTGACTATTCGCCATATTCAGGCATGATTTTGACAAAGGTGGGATTAATTAAAGAAATCAAGTCGAGAATGTACAAGTTTTTGTTTAATTGGATATGCAGTCAAGTCGCAATGAGTACGAACCACAAAGATCTTTTTTCCGTGATAGAAGCAAAAACAATTGCAAGTGAATTAAACAAAGTTTTTAATAAAGTTATGACACTTGCAAGCGATAAAGAAAATAGAACAACAAAAAAAGAACTTCAATTGTTAGTTATAAATTCATGTAAGGATATTGCCTCTTGCATGATAAATGAATTAAGTTTGTTAGATATTGACTTATAATAACAATCAACTGAAAACAAGTGACTTATGTTTATTAGAAGCTTTATTTATAAGTCACTTGTTTTCATTTCAATTGTATTTGTTTTCATTTCATTTCAATTGTACTTCAATCGAGCCGACCTTATAAATATTTTTTTTTGTTATATGTGCATGTACCCCCGCTCCAAATTTTTCACTAAAAATTATATTTGAAAACCTTTTTCTATTAACTACTAACATCTACCCCCACTCCAAAAATTTTACCAAAATTTATATTTCAAAAACTAATTTCTATATTTCTTATTCTATCTATAATATATGATACCAACTAATAATCTACACTACTTTTATATAAAACTTTTCTCTCATTTGTTTAGTTATCATTTCAAGATTACTTATATAGGTATTGTATGTTAGTTTTCTTTCTATTGCATCTGCACTCATACCAATTACTAATTTACAAAACTTACAATACTCTAAATGTTTTTCTTCATTATTTGTTATTGAATTTAAAATATCATTATTCATAATTTATTTTCTTTCTAAAATTTTATAAATTAAAAAAAGTTTAGTTTTCATGTTTCATTCCTCTAGGTCAAAAAGTAACCTCTACTAGAAAAGTTTAATCAAGAATTATAATTTGTATTAGAAAAGTAATTTGTTAAAAAATATTTTATAAAAAAGTTTAAGCTTTTGGTATGGTTTTTGACCAGTAAACTGAAACTACTTTTGAGAAAACTTTTTACTAATTACAATTTTTATTAAAAAAGTAATTTTATAGAAAACCTTACTTTTTGACATAGAAAGTAAGAAATTTTTAAACTTTTCTTAAAGTAAGTTTTCTTTTTAAGATTATTACTTGTTGTTTTTCTACTTCACAAGTTTTAACTTTTTGAATAATACCCAAAGGCTGTTTTACACCAGCAATAACTGGTTCTAAAAGTTCTAATGGATTCCATCCTTTTTCAATTAGTAAAGAATTTAACTCTGCTGATACTTGGTGTGGTTCAGAATTTAAAAACATTCTTTGATGATGAACAAAAATTTTGATACTAGCTGTTATTCTTCCTGAAGAAATTCTTCTTCTAGTTCCATCATTAAATACAAAATCATTATGTTCATAATGAAATTCAAAATTTAATAGTTCTCCATTTATTTCTCTACTCATACCATTTTCATCATCTATAATAAAACTTAAATTATTATGAGAAAAAAATTCACTAAAAGAACTTTCATCATTAACAGTACATTCAAAATTTAATTCTAAATGAGAAAAATTTTGATTAAAATGTAATTCAGTTATTCTACCTAATGGAGAGAATGAATTGTCTGGATCTTTAAGTATCATTTTTACACCTTAATGTTAGTTTTCTTTTTAATGGATAAGTAGATTCTACTAAAACTTTATTTGGAGAATCTGTTAAAAACATATTTTTGATTTCAAAAGTAAATGATAAAAAAGAATATATAACTTCTATTATTTTTCCATAAAGTACCCACTCTTCTCCTTCCTTTGTTGTAAGTCTAAAAGTAACAAAATGATTAACTCTATTTGAAATAAAAGAAGAATCATAATCATAAATCTCATATTGAGGAATAAATTCAATTCTCATTAAATCTTTTGTTAAAAACTTACATTTAACATTTCCTAATCTTTGCTGAGAATCATATTTTACAATTGGATCATTTGTTAATAAATGTTTTGAATAAAGATATTCTAATTCTCCTTCTTTTATTTTCTTACTTATCAAAGTCATCATATGATTCATTATGATTTACTCGCTTCAATAATTGATTTAATATTCCAAGGTTTATTATACTCTTCTTCCCATTTCTTTTTGTCTTCTTCATTATACTCTTTTAATTTATAAAACTTATCATTAATTACTGTTTCATTTATTTGTAAGATTTTTGCTGGAAAAATATAAGATGAACACATACAGGAAGGACATTGACTTTCTTCTTCAAATACTTCATCACATTCAACACATAGTTTTGCTCTAGAGAATTTCATTTAATCTCCTTCTTCTAATGCTCTAATTTCTTCATTATCTGGTAAAACCTTTCCACCTACTACTTTAGGAACTAATTCCCAATGTTTTAGATTTGCTATTTCTATTAAAGCTTCTTCTCTTGATTTATTCCAAGCCATTTCTGCTATTCTTCTTAATGCAAAAGCACTCATTTCTACAAAGTTTCTTCTTGCTTCAAAACTTATTGTTCCCCACCATTCATTAAATGTCATTTTATTTTATCCCAAAATAAATAAATAATTTGAATTAATAAAACTATACTTCCACCAATTAATTGAAAAACAACTGCTTTTTTATAAGAATATTTTTTATTAACAGTAAGAGAAATAAAATAAATACTTGTAAGTGTTATTGCTACATAAAATATACTAATCAATTTTCTTTTTCCTTCCTCTCTTTCCTCCATGTTCTCCCATACCAGTAATTGTATCTACAATATTAAAAGGAGCATTTGAATTAGTTGCTTTTAAACCAGCAATACAATCTATTCTATTTTTGTAGCCATCACCAGCACTACTAGCAATTATATTTCCATTACTAGAAATTAATCTCCATCTCCATTCATTTTTTGCATCTTTATAAACTTCAAATCTTGCATCTCTCATTTTCATATTAACTCCTTTGCTTCTTCAAATAAACAATCTTTTTCCATCATCAATGATAAATGTTTTGCTCTATTTTTTACTTGAGTTGCCCATTTACTTTTTAACATTTCTTTTGCTGCTAATTTATAATTTCCTTCTTCAATTAATTTTAATGTTTTCTTAAATTTCAATAATCCTGATATTCCTAAATTAAAAGCCATATCAACTAAAACATCTTGTCTATTTATTGTAATATTTTTAAACCAACATAATTTTTTTCTTAAATCTGCTTCAGTATAAGAAATATCATTTTCCAATAAATAATAAACTTCTTCAGTTGATAAACCTTTATCTTCAAGATTTCTTCCAACTCCTATTGTTGGTTTTCCTGCTGGACAAATATATAATTTATTTTTAAAACCTTCATGTTCTATTAACATCTGATTTATTTGTAAATTAAAATCTATCATTTCTTATCCTTAAAAAGTAATGGGGGATTTCTCCCCCATACAATCATCATTTAGGTTTTTTTAAATAATCAATCTCCTTTTATGGATTAGCTGCTACCTTATCAGCTAATTTCTGACGTTCAGTAGCAAATTCAGTAGCAAATGTTTGAGCTTGTTCCAACGTAACAGCATCTTGTACACCAGCTACCAATTTATCAATTAATACTAATACAGAAGCAACTACACCTTTAGTTGCTTCTACTTCAGCCGAAATTACATCAAAACCTAAACTCATTTTATACTCCATTAATATTAGGTGAATTAGTAAATTGTCCACTTTTTTGTGTAATTCATCATCACGGAATAACCAAGATAAAATCAATAGAATAACCCCCTTTCCTTATTTATTATAGTTTCTTTCTCCTTTCTATATTTATTTAGTTCTTTGCGACTCATTACATTTCTGTACCTTTTCTGTTCCCTTCTATACCTTTTCACTTCCTATTCATACCATTCATTACCTTTTCATTTCCCTTTTGCTCTATACACTACCTTTACCCATCCCCACAGTTTAGCTTACTACCGTTTCCCTTTGAAACGATTCAACTCGTAACCATTTCTTTTCTAGTCGAAACCCTTCTGCTCTCCACTTTAACTATTCGTTACTTTTCTTTTCTGATCCTTACAATTACATATTCTTTCCCTTCTGCTCTCCACTTTAACTAAACGATACCTTTCTTCTCCAATCCTCACAATTACATATTCTTTCCCTTCCAGACCTTTCGTTTCTCCGCTTTCTCGTTTCGTTACTATTCTATACCTTTTCTTTTTATAACTTCCCTTTTATTTTTTCCCTCCTTTTTTCTTTTTACTAATTTTACCATTAGAAATTGTTTCCCATGTAAAACTTCCATTACCACCACCACGCCAACAACCAATTCCTTGATCTCCACCATAATCAAGAATTGATTCTATTTTATCCCAAGTTAATTCACTATGTTTATATAAACGTAAAATAAATTCAATTGAGGTTCCTTCATTAACATAATCAGAACAAGCTAAAGATATTCTTTGTCCTCTAGCTGTTTGTCCTATCATTGGACGTTCTATTTGTCCATCTGGTTTTTCTTTAATCCAAATAAATCTTGGATAGACAAATAAAAAATCTACAACTTTGGATCTTAATGCTTTAACTTTTAACATATTTTTACATACATTTGCTGCGTGTTTTAAAAATCCCTTAATTTGATAATTAACAAAATAAATACCTTCTTCATCTGTATGAAAAATAGTTTTACTTTTGCGTTTTTCTGTAGTTTCTTCTGGAAGCATTTCTAACTCTTCTTCCAAGTTTTCTGATTCTTGTCCTATGAATTGTGTATATAATTCTTTATTCTCTGGTGACATTGCTAGACATGGAGTTGTAAAAGTTATTTTAAATTTTCTTTCCTCAAATTCCAATCCCATAATTTTTTCCCTCACTTGTACTATAACTTTATTTTTACAGAAAGTCAACTAGCTATTTTTTTAAAATCAATTGGTTTTTGTCTTACTGATTTTAATATTTCTTCTATTGGTAAATCACATTCTGGAGAAATTTTATAAACTATGGTTTCATAAACTAACATACACTTTTTACATTTATAAATATGACTATTTTTAGTTGTAGTTGGTATATAATTCATAAAACCATAACATTTAAGACATTGATTCATTTCTTTTTCAATCTCCTTTTCTTACTTTTACTTTTGTCATAAGATGATCTTATATAATCATATGTAGAAAATAAAATACAATGTTTATTGTACAAACTTTCTTCTTTAAACAATGTAGAATATAAAATAAGAATCAAATGACTTTTTATTAAAATAATTCTGTGTATTTTTGGATCTCTTTCTTCTATAAGATTAGAATAATTTTCTTTTCTAGATTCAGATAAATAAAACCAATTTGATACACTTTCTGGTCCTGGGATATTTGATTCAGAACCACTACCATAACAAACACATTCTTGTAGAAAACTTATTGCATCTTTTGTATTATCTATTCTTCTTAAAGAAAATTTATTACTTCTTTTTTTGCTTACTCTTTTTAGTTTTCTTCTTTTGGTTTTCTCTACGATCTCTTTCTTCAGGATTATTCTTATCGGTTTTGATTTTCTTTTTATCTTTATTCTTTTTGTCATTCATTATTTACTCCTTAAATTTGCTTTTTTTAAATTTGCTTTTTTTAAATTTGCTTTTTTTGATATACCAAGGGATTCCATAATTCGTTTTTCAAGTTCAGATTTCATTGGGACAATTCCATTTAATGTTCTACTCAAAATAGTTTCAGATGGCGATCCTCCAAGAGCTTTTCGTAACTTCCACAATGGAATTTTTTGTTCTTTAATTATTTTATATAAAGGATGTTCAATTATTTCAATATCTGATATTAATTTCATTACTTACTCCTTTCTTATATTTCTTAAATTAGGATCAGCATTAGGTAGTGGTTCTCTTATATTGAATTGATGTTTAGCCAAAGCTTTTGATGTTATTAAAAACATTTCTTTTCCTTCTTTAGTTGTAATATCTGGAGAAAGAAGATAAAAAAACTCTTTTAGATCAAAATAATCTTTCTCTTCTGAAAATTCAATTGGTTTTTCATAACCACTACTAAAAATAATTTTTATTGATTTATATAGATCAATGAATTGTATTAATTCTACTGATCTTAAATCAATAACTGTTTCTTTTATTCTTATTAACATATTTATTCTTCTCCTTCTATGAGTTCTATTCTTCCTCTATGAAGGGCAGTAAAAAATTCTATTGTTGGATGTTTTTCTCTAGTAAGTTCTAATGCTTTTTCAAGAGTAGAAGCAACAACGTGACAATGAATATTATCTTTCCAGGTTTTTTTTGGATCTTCAGATCTTTTGCTTCCCTGTATTTCCCAATATATTTTATTTTTCATTTTTGTCCTTTTATGGGGGGTTTCCCCCCCTATTTCTTAATTGATTATTCTGTTTCCTCAGTATCTTCATCAACAGCTTCTTCGTCTGCAACTATGACTTCTGGTTCAAGAGGAATGTATTTTCCAAATTCTTTTTTCCATCTTGATACACTCAAAGGAACTCCTGTTTTCTCATTGCAAATATAACAAGTTTTCCATTGTCCATTAGAAATTGTAAAAGTTATTTCTTCCTCTTCACCATCTTCAGAGTAAGTAGAAAAATATAAACAACCACTATCAATGCTTATAGTATCTGCAAAGACATAAATTTCTTCTTGTTCACTTATGGCTTTATATACTTTAATACAATAACAATTTACACCCCAATCTTCTGCTTCTTTAAATTGTGATTTATCCATTATTTCTCCTTTAAAGTGGTTGAATTACAAAACCTGTTTTTTCTTTTCTAATTTTACTGTGAGTTAAAAATAATTTGTTAAAGTTCTGTTTCTTTTTTAAATTTATTTTCTTTATTATATACCCTCCTAGTTTTTTAGTTTGTTTAATTTTTAAAATATCCCCTTCTATTATTAAATTTAAACCTAGTACATGAAGAATTTCTCTGTTTATTTCTTGTATCACCCCCATTTCTATTAAAGCTAATAGATCTATTTCTGTACAGGTTTCCTCCATAGATAACGATAGTATTCCTTGTTTTGCAAAATTAATTATTTGTTCTTTTAGTATTATTCTTATATCATTGTCAAAAGATTTTCTTGGAAACTTTTTTACTATTCTTCCCCTCTTACATTTAATACATTTTTTTATTTCTTTTATCTTTTCTTCTTGTTCTTCATCAAAATTTTTCTCAGGTGGATTTTTTGCTAATTCTTGTCTTTTTATACAACTTTTAGTTGTTATAATTGAATTATTCTTTTTGCATTTCATTCCCCCCTCCACCAATAACTTCTCTATTTAATTTCTTTCTTTTGGTTGGGAGAAATGTTGATATTCTATCAAATTCACTATTTAATACTATTGGTTCTACAAAACATCTTATTTTTTGATATATTTCTTTGGTTATTTTGTTTTCAAAAAAGATTTTCTTATCAAAATAGGAAGCAATAGTAATTTTCATTATTGATTGTATTGATAAGTTACTATTTGTTCCATTTAGAATTAATATAGCATGAGAACTTAATATTAATTCTATTTCTTTGTTAAATACCGCTTTTTCTAGGAGAACAACATAATTGTTGTTTGGATCTCTAGATCTTATTTGTTTAATTGCATTAATGTCAATATCTTTACCATCAAAATGAATAATTAATGGTATATTTGTTAATATATGTTTTAATTCTAGTAATTTTTCAATGTCTTTTGTTGTTGGAGAAAAAGATTCTTCGATTACAAATATTCTCATTTCCCCCCCTGTTATAAAAAGAGGGTATAGAACTTTTTACAGTAAACTATACCCTCCTTCTGTGAAAATAAAAAATGTTGCTTGTTTTATTCTACTTCTGATTCTACTTTTCCCTTAGATTCTTGTAAAATAACTCTAAACTCTTTGCAAAGTTTAGTAATATTCATACAATGTTGCCTTGCAACTTTAATGGAAGACTTGTTAGCATAATCAACAAATTTATTTACAGCTAATCGGAGTTCTTTCATTTCAGATTCAAGATCAGAGTAATAATCTGTAATAGAATCTTGAACCTTTTCAGGAACAGAATATGTTACTCCTACAGGTCTTCCTCTTTTCTTTTCAACTTTCTTTTTACTTTTCTTTTCTGGTTCTTTTTCCTTTGTAGATTTTACTACTTTTTTCTTAGGCAATTCTTCTTCCTTAACAATTTTCTTAAAAACTTTCTTTTTACTTCCTGCAACTGGCCTAGGCATAATCTTTTTCCTTTTTTAGTTTTTAAATTAATGTTATTAACAAAATTACCAGCAAAATTACTCTTCTTCCTTTGTTTTATTTTCTTTCTGTAAATTTAATACACCAATTGGAATATTACTTTCTTTTTTAAAAATTAATACTTTGTTTGTTGTTTCCTTTCCTAAAAATTTTTTTAATTTAAAAAAATGTAGTTCTCCTTTTAGTTTTGTGAAGTAGTTATAATAAATAATGTCTGCAAAATGATCTCCAAAAACAACTTTACTTCCATTTACTACTGGTTGTGTTTCTATGTCAAGAGAAAAAGTTAAATTCTCTTTATCAAAGGAAAATTTTTTATATTTTATATTTAACTTTGGTAATTTTTTTAAACCAAAGTGAGCAAAGTTTTTATTATCAGTGAAAGCATATCCAGAGAAGAAAAGCCTATCACTATCAAAAATAGATTCTTCTTTCTTTTTTAGCTTTACTTTTTTAGTAGTCTTCATCTCTGTATTCAACTCCAGCATATTCTCGTCCTATTTCATCTTTAACATCTTGAAAATATTGTTGTAGAGAATATTTATTTTTTTTATCAGAACAATATTTTTCAATTTTATAACAAATAAGTTTTCTCCAAAAAGCTTTTGGATTCCAAGTTGGACAAATTTCTTGTGGTCTAACTGCTTTGGAAAAATAACCACAACAACCATTTAAAACAGCTATTTTCTTAAAAAATCTATTAAAAGGACTTAAACCAATATAATGTTCACAAGATTCACAACAAGAAATCTTGAAAACAAAATCTAAACCAAAGTGTATTTTTAAGTGATTTGTGTATAAAAGTTCTATAAATTCATTGGAACCATCAACACTATTAAAATTTTCTTGTATTGTTTCTGCAATTCCTCCTAAAACATCATAAAGTTCTGCTCTTTCACGAAACCTATCTTTAACTTTTTTATTTAAAGGCCAAGACATAATTTAAAATCACCCCCTTCCGTTTTTCTTATTGTTAATTTTCTTTTAACAGAAGCTAAAAGAGAAGTCAAGCATTATTTTTATCTTTTTTATCCTCTCCAAAGGATTCATACCCTGGAGTGTTTCTAATGTAGCGAAAGAATTGACCTTTTACATCTCCACTTATTAAATAATTTATATTTGGAACCCAATCAGACTTATTACCTGTTATTTTGTAAGCATACTCAAAGTATTGGCTAATATAAGTATTTATGGTGAAATCACAAAGATTCAAAGTCAAATGATCTTTAACCATGTTATCAGAAAAAATTGAAAGTCTAGTTAAATTAGAATAAATTTCATCGTTAGCAAGTTTTTTAGATCCTTTGAAAAAATATTTTATTAGATACTTTTTTACTCTTTCAAGTGTTTTCTCATATTTGGAACCAATACCATAAATTTTATTAAATGCTTTTTCTTTTGGAAGCAAACAACTTTCAAACCAATCTTGATAAAAACTAGGAACAACTAAAAAGTTATCAAGAAATTTTATATTTGATTTTCTATATTTTAATTGAGGATGTTGTTTAGTTATATTTACAAAATTATCTATTGCTAGTTTAAAATTATCAGTAGTTATTTTATGAGTAAACATTCTATAAGTAATAGCAAGTCTAATAAGTTTAAATGTGTTGCTTTCTACACTATCCAAAGAAATTCTATGTTTTGCAAATCTATCTGTATCTGATAAATTCCAAGTTTTTATTATTTCCAATACATCTTCATTTTTTGCTGGCAATATATTTTTTTCTACAAGAGTTTCAAAACTTTTAAGCAACCATCTATGAGAATCAATATGGGTGAGAAAACTTTTTGGATCAATGTCATAATCGGAGAAAGTGACAAAATTCCTTTTTAGTACAAATCTTTTAGGTTT
>Ga0066599_100000003_pt1 | contig 42035 bp, 35 predicted proteins | sample InisedmetaG_FD_60065 | JGI IMG/M metagenome (GOLD analysis project Ga0066599, IMG submission 60065) | Freshwater pond sediment microbial communities from the University of Edinburgh, under environmental carbon perturbations - Initial sediment | ecosystem: Environmental > Aquatic > Freshwater >...
TATTGATTACCTTAGCAGACAGCCAAACTTGGATAGACCAAAAGTTTTAAAAATGCTTATTGAGTTTGAGCAATTTCATAAAGAATTAGACTTCGATCACTTATGTTTATTATTTCTTAAAGATATAACTACTGAGCAGGCAAAATCATTTTCCGGAGGTATTTATGACAGGGTTAACGGAGATCAAGTGTAGGCCAGAGATTATTGGACAAATACAAGGTATACTTTTAAGTCAAGCTTTATTATGTATTAACTGTGAAGTTATTTATTCAACCCCACCAACATCTAATAATTCCTCGTGCCCTAACTGCACATCCCAGTGTTATATTAGACTATCTGATATATTCAATAAACCTCCTGAGGAGAAAGTTGTCGCCCAGTAAACTTTTTTGTTTCATTTGGTTTTCACTTACGATAAAATGTATTTAACAATTGGCGATAAGTGAAAATTAAATCTTAGACGGGGAGGTGATGACAGTTGAAGAAATTGATCGTTTGGTAAAAAGATTGTCGCCTAGTGTTTTAATTTGTTTACATTGGTTTTCCACAGTAGTATAATTGCAGTACACTAAAAATTGAAAGGAGTACAAGCACCATGGCAAAAACAGTTAAGTATGATACCATTGAAGAGGTAGTAGCAGCAACAGGCGTTGAGCTCACCGAGAAGACACGTCCCTTCCTCGAGTCCTTCGTCAAGAAAGCTGCTGGTGCCGCAGGCGAGTCAGCTTCCGCAAAGAAAAAAGGTCTGCTTGAGCAGGCTGAATTGTTCGGTGTAACCGGACTGGATGCTGAGAATGAAAACTCAACCATGCTGCAGATCAAGATCATCACCCACCTGTTCGAAGAAGGCCGCACCGAAGAGATGAAAGAGTTTGCTGCTGCCAACAACCTGTACGTCACCGACGAAGGTCACATTCACCGTGTCCGTCAGGCAGTCAAGCCGATCGAGCAGCGTAATGCTGGCGTCAAGGAAGGTTCGGTTGGTTTCAATACCATCCAGCTGTTGAAAAATCCTGAGTTTGCCAACCTGACCGCCGCTGAACTGGCACTGAAGCAGGCTGAAGTTTATGGCCAGAATACAACTGCTGCATGTATTCAGTGGTACATCAACTACTGCCACAAGAAAAAAGCTGCTGCTGAAGAAGAAGGTAATGCTGATCTGGCTGCTGAGTTTGAAATCTGTGTACGTCAGCGTGCTGCACGTGCGACCAAGTCGGCTGAAGGCGGAGTTGTTCTGGGCGCCGAGCTGACCCTGGAAAAAGCTGCCAAGCCGCGTGGCTTCCAGAAAAAAGCAAAGCCTGCTGCCGAACTGGGCGATCAGATGGAACTTCAATCCTAAGATTATCCGGTAAGTAATACGAAGGACCCGTAGAAATGCGGGTCCTTTTCTTGCTTCCTCTGAAGTGAAATTAAATGAAGTTAAGATACTGTAAGTTTTTATGTGAGGAGGTAACTAGTATGAATATTGCAATAATACATTGCGATGGTTCCTATAGTAGATATTCTAAAAGAGGTAGTTACGGGGTTGTTATACAGTATAAGGGTAAAATTAAAGAATTTAGTGAAGTCTGTGAGGGTGTTACATCATCTACACGGGCTGAAATGCTAGGAGCTATTAGAGCTATAGAAGTTTATGGTCCTAGAGCTGACCGTATTAAAATACATACTGATTGCCAAGTACTGGTAGATGGTATTACAAAACATATGCCAAAATGGTTAGAAACAAATAGACTTGACACTATAGCTAATAAGGATTTATGGCTTAAAATAATAAGCTTAATTAAGCAGTATATAGTTGAATGGGTATGGGTAAAAGGACACTACACAGATATACATAATAACAGAGCTGATGCTTTAGCTAGAGAAGCCCTAGAGGGATAAGATGATACTTATTGGAACAGAAAAATTCTATACAGTAGAAGATGTCGTAGAATTATCTGGCTATCAGAAAAACACAATTTACAATTTTACTTTTGACAAGGTAATTAGCCCACCTGTTAAAGGTCTTATTGAAGCAGACTACCAGAGTCAAGGCTTGTATAGAGAGGTAGTATTTGCTGAACTTCAACGGTACAGAGATTTAAAACTCTCTGGACTTAAGAAGCGTGATATTATTGCACACATACAATCCGAGAGGGCTACGATAAATGAGTCACTATTACAGGTATTGGAAACCAGAGGGTAAAGCAGTATGGAAACTCTTTCAAGATTCAGAACAAGGAATACAAGATGTCATAAATAAAGGCGCACATTTTTATACTGTTCTTTCAATAGACCAGGATGTTGATAAGTTAGATGGCGAAACAAAAGTCAACTATAAAGGTCCTTTATACTTTGATATAGATAGTGATGATGAACATAAAAGTTTAGCCGACTGTAGAAAATTACTTTTATCTCTTTACAAAGATTATGGAGTTAACCTAAATCAGTTAACCATACATTGTACTGGCGGTAAGGGTTTTCATATTATTGTACCTGCGAAGATATTTTCAACTGGTAAAGCAAACCAGTACTTACCATATACGTATAAAAACATGGCTGTTACCTTTAGCCTGGAGTGGTTGGATTATTCAATCTATTCTGGTGGCAAAGGTAGAATGTGGCGTATTGAAAATATTAAGCGAACTAGTGGTAGGCACAAAGTACAACTTACAGCTACCCAAATATTTAGTTTAGATTTTGAAGAAATATTAGAACTAACTCAGTATCCAGGTAATCCTTCAGTTGAGGTTAAGAATGTTGATTTCTCGGCTGAACTATCAGCGTTATTTAAACGATCTGAGTATAAGCCACAAAAAATACAAGCGATTGGCTGTGAGAAACTTAAAGGCATTAGTGGTGACCCAGCTTGTGTTAGACATCTTCTTAAAGCTGAAAAACTTAAAGAAGGAAAAAGATTTAACCAGCTAATTATGGCCTTAGCAGCTTATGCTGTTGGTAAAGGTTGGTCTATAGATGATATAGAATCTAGATCAGAATTTATGCGGACTAATATAAAGTCATCTGCATATAAGACTGATAGAGATAAGTTATCACACATTAAAGCAATATTTAAGTTCTTTGCAGCTAGTGCTGATAATCCTCAGTACCAGTTTGCTTGTGTTCATATGCAGCATGTAGTTGACGTAGTGGGTGATGATTGCCCACAATGTCCACTCATGGCGCAAATTGAAGCGGATGAATATGACCCATTACTCGGTCTAATGGTTATTAACAACTGCTTCTATAAAAGATCTGAGACTGGTAAGACTCAGTTAACAACTTTCAATATTATGCCTACGGCTGTTATTGAGTATATTGATTCACACGATTCAGAATTTACTATGCATGCACAGCTTGTTTCAACTAACAATCTGAAAATGCCAATTGTATTTACTCAACCAGACTGGGGAAGTAAGTCAGCATTTATTAAGAAGTTACCACATCCTGACTTTGCTTACCTAGGAGGAGATACAGACGTGTCTAGATTATTCCATGTACTTGGACAAATAAATGTTCCAAAGAAAATAGGCGTTAGAACTATTGGTATGCACCCAGTTAATGGTAAATGGAACTTTGTTGCACATGAAGGCTCACTAGGACCTAATGGTGAAAGAGATGAACTTCTACTAGAATCTGACTACCCACTATACACTAAGCTAATATCAGAGACTGATCCAAATGCTAATGAAGTCAAAGAAATAATTGAGCACTTATTTAAGTTTAATGCTTTAGAAATAGTTGTTCCATTAGTTGGTTGGTTTATGTCTACCTTTTATAAAGAGCGGATATTCTCTTTTACAAGGCAGTTTCCATTACTGTTTATATTTGGTGCTGCTGGGTCTGGTAAGACACAAACTATTTTGGCAATGAAAAATATATACGCATTATCTAATGATAATATTAAATCAATAGCTGATGTAACAAACTTTACTTTGATTAAATCAGCAGCTTCAAATAATACTATACCATTAATGCTTGATGAGTATAAATCATCTACCTTTAGCCAGTTCCAAGTAAAGATGGTTTCTAAACTTATACGTGCAGCCTATAATAATGAAGCTGGTGAACGTGGTACTGCAGGTCAAAAGATTATGACCTATTACTATAAATCGCCAATTATTATTGCTGGTGAACAGACAGTATCAGAACCAGCCGCTAAAGACCGTATAATAGAAGTACATTTAACTAGGGCGATGTCTACCCCACATATGACTGATTTTGAAAACTTCAGAACTTTACCTCTAGGTAAACTAGGTAAACTTCTACTTACTAATGCTGTAAGAATTGAGCAAGATAAACTAAAGTCTTTATATGAAGAATGTTTTAAATCTGTACCTGAAGCATATAAAGATAGACCACGTGTTAATCAAGCTATAATGCTTTTAGGTCTTCGTCTTTTAGAAGAAGTAGTTAAACCTTATGGTGTTGATAATATTATTAGATATAATATTAAACACTACTGGGCAGGTAGAGTACAGCATATTGAAGAAGAAGTACAAATGTCTAACAAGTCTGATGTTGATAGAATACTTGAAGCCATCAATACAATGGCTGAAAATAATAGAACAGCATTATTTAGCGGCCAAGACTTTGTTATTGACGATGGTATTCTTAAACTTAACATGCGAGTTATATACGCAAACTTCGCAAAGTTTGCAGATGAGTATAAACTTGATGCAGATACACCTAACTATACATCTTTTATTAAACTAATAAAGAAAGAGCCATACTTTGTAAAAGACGATCAACCAACAAAGCTAGGCCAACATACAAGACTATGTATGTTCTTAAATGTAGAAAAGTTAAGATCAAAAAACTTAGTACTAACTGCATTAATTGAACCACCTAAAATTGAAGACGCTCCAGGAGAGCTCAAGCCATGAGACTAAAGTTTAAGATTAACCCAGAAACGGGCGAACCTCACAAACTTATGTCGTCACAGATGGAAACTTTAAAAACATACTGTAAGGAACCAAGATATCCTGATTGGTCTGAACCAGGAGCTGGTAAAACTTGGCCTGCAGCATGCATAGCGTTAGGTGCTATAGAGGATGGCTTGATTGATCATGCTATTATCGTTGCCCCAAAAGTAGTTCTCGGTGATTGGATAAAAGTATATAAAAATATAATAGATACAGACTTTAGAACCAACGTTGTTTTATACTATGCACCAAAGGCTATACTTCCACACATAACGCTTAAACCTATCATTGTTACTTCTTATGAGATGATTGTAAGTGACATGGAACGCTTTTTAAACTTAGCTCGCACTAAAAGAGTTGCTGTTATTTATGATGAAGCTCATAAGCTCAAAAATTATGAGTCTGGTAGAACAGAAAAATTAACTGAATTAGCGCATTTATCAACTCGTTGTCATTTACTATCTGGTACACCACTAACTAATGGTATGAAAAATGCTTTTTCATACCTAAATATTCTTTGGCCAGGACAGTATTATAACTCTTGGCGGATATTTAAACTGAGACATTTAGTATACTCTAAGCACAATAAACATACTATCATTGCTTATAAAAATTCAGAGGAAATAGAAAAAATATTCTCAACTAGAGCAGTTAGATATCTAAAACGTGAAATTATGGATCTACCTCCAATCACGTATAAAACTGTCCTCTTAGATTGGGAGCCTAAACAAAAAGCTTACTATAAGAAACTTATGAAAGAGGAAATTATAGAGCTTGAAGATAGGTTTATAGAAGCAACAGATGTTGGCTCTAGACTAGTTAGATTCCATCAAATAATAACACATCCAGAACAATTAGGTTTAATGGATGCACATTCTACTAGATGGACTCAGATAGATGATGATCTTGAATCAATAGGCGTTGAAGACCGTAAAGTAGTTATCTTTGCCCATTATAGGGCTACTATTAAGAAGTTAGTAGAGAAGTATAAGCACTATAATCCTGCTGTAATATTTGGCGGTACAACTGATGTTGAAGAACAAAAAAGGAAATTCAATGAAGATGATAGCTGTCGTTTATTTATTGCTCATCCTAAGTCGGCCGGTATTGGAATCAATCTCACAGTATCAAGTCATGTTATATTCTTTGAATATACTTATGATTTAGATGACTTTGATCAAGCTGTAGCTCGAGTTGATAGACCTGGACAAAGATGGCCAGTAACAATTCTAATGTATGCTATCAGGGGATCTTTAGAAGAAAAAAGAATTATTCCTGCGCTCATACATAAGAAAAAGTTTAGTATGGCAATGTTACAAGATCCTGAAGAATTTATGAAATTTATCTCTTTTGATGAAGATCTAGAGGATATGTTTTAACCACTAGTATTTATTTGTTTACAAAGTATTCCACATGCCATATAATAATATCATTAATGTAAAGGTAATCCTATGAATTTTAGTTTGAAGGCATTTACCGATATTCTTGATGCCTACCCTGAGCACCAAGTTATGAATGTTATACTTGAACAGTATGATAACCCAGTTAAGGGTGTACTATTCAATGAGAAGTTTATACCAATGTCGGAAATGATGATGCTTGGTTATACCGGGTTTAAGAAGTTTTTATACGTACTCTATGAAACAGATGAATTCTTTTTAGAATCCTGTTTACAAGAATTACGGGCATTAACCCTAACGCTGAAAGGCGATGTGGGATAGCAGCAAGCAGGCTTCTTAGAAGTCTGAATTTTATTTTTAGTAAGGAGATACACAATGGCTGATGAAATGGCAATTCAGGACATGGAAGTAGTTAACGGGACAGCTGTACCGCAGAAGAAATCTGAGGTTCAGTCTATGAACAATGAGTTTGAGGGCATTGGCACCACTGGTTGGGCCAAGCGTTTGGTTCCTGAGGGTAACCAAATTATGTTCAAAGACTCTAACCCACAGAAGACTGTTGACAGTGTTACGATTACACTGCTTGGCGGTCGTGCTGTTAAGATGCTCTTCATTGAAGAGTCTCAGACAATGATTAAATCGTATGACGGTAAGCAAACAACTGACGGTGAGCCAATCAGTATGTACCCAGGTCTTCGTGACTGTTTTGAACTTGACTTCATGTATATGGATGATGAGTCAGGTGAAGAGATTGCGCATCAAATTAACTGCTCACCTACTAGCCGGTATGCTCTTGATGACTATGCTAAGCAGTTAGCAAAAATCGGTAAGAAGCTTACAGAAGTAGAAACAATTGTTACAGTTGTTCGTGCAGTCAACAAGCAGAACATCCGTTACTCTAAGTTCCAGTTTACTTGTAAGGAACTGATGGACGCTAAAAAACCTGCTTAACAGCTAGTTTGTGTCCTAAGTAAGGGTCGGTTGACTAGCCCGAACGTATAAACCCTAACACATCATTTTGATACTGGGTGAGGACGTAGGACAGCAACCGACCCTTTTCTTTACGTGGAGAAAGGAGATAACTATGCAAGGACCTAGTTCAGATCAATTGGCCTATATGTTAACTAGAGGCACATTCAGTCGTGATCGTAATGACGGGAAGCCTGAACCAAGTGTTGATGTAGTAAATAGATATAGATGTGAACATCCTGCTGAATGTAAATATATGTCCAATCCTGAAATAATACGGAGATACTTCACATGAAAGTTTTACTTGTTGATGCAAATAACTTGGCGTATCGTAACTTCTATGCACAGAATCTTAAGACTAAGTCTGGTCTAAATACTGGCATGATATACGGCTTTATTAATAGTATGCTATCTGTTATTAAAGATATTAATGCCGATGTTATTTTATATGTTTGGGACCCTCCTGGTGGAAGTGAGTACAGGTTAAATCTGTATAGAATGTATAAAGGTAATAGGGAATCAAAAGGTCCAGAGTTCTATGATGAAATGGAAACACTTAAAGGTATTTTAACAGCTTTAGGTTGTACTCAAATAATAAAGCCTGGAGTAGAAACTGATGATGTCATAGGCTTCTTAGCTATGGATCATTATAAAGATCACACAGTTTATATTTATTCAAATGATAAAGATATGCTTCAATTAGTTAGCGACCGTGTTGCAGTTTACATGCCTGATAAGGGTCTGTTACACATGAATGAAAATGGTCAAATTCCTATTAAAGAACAGAATAAAGTTATTTGGATTCGTCCTGACCAAGTACCTGATTTTAAAGCATTAGTCGGTGATGCTAGCGATAACTATCCTGGTTTACCAGGATTTGGTATTGGTGCAGCTATTACTTACTTTAATTCAAATGAAAGTGTTCAACCTCTATTAGATAACACTGCACATATAGGTAATTTAAGAAGTAATGTTTTATCATCAATACTTGCAAACAGAGGTATGATACCTCTTTGGCGTCAACTAGCTACTATCAATATAGAAGAGGGTAGGATCTTAGTTCCAGCAAGACCTTCAAAAAACCCTGAGATGGTTACAGCTTTATTTGAACAATTAGAATTTAACCAGTTTAAAGCTCTGGGTGAAATAGTATATCGTATAGGGGGTTATTGATGTCAGAAACAGAAGATGTCCAAGAAGCTGGGCTTCGTCTCTCAACAACTATTGAGAGACCAGGATATGTTCATATTACATGCATGCGTGAATATGAGGATCTAATTCGCAGTATTAGCACCACTAAAAAGTTATCATTTGACTATGAGACATCAGATGAAGGTAATATAAACTATGCCCAGATCGCTGATAAGAAACGACCCATTGACTTTTATAAGTCAACTATCTCTGGCGCTTCTTTTAGGACTAGCGATGGTAAGTGTTATTACCTGTCGATTGACCATATCAATAGCTTTAACATGCCTGCACAAGCTGTTGCTGACGCCCTTAGGGCGAAGCCTTATGACGCTCCTATTTGTGCTCATAACTTAGGATTTGAATGGACAGTATCTAAGCAGTGTCTTGGTCTTGATATGCGAGACTTAGGACCTCTTAGAGATACCATGGTAGCGGCTAAGGTTCTTGATAGTAACCAAGCTGTAGGTTTAAAAGATCTTACAAGACGTAACTTTAAAATAGTTCAGCAATCATATGACTCTGTAACCAAAGGCTTAAAGATGAATGAGGTTTCATCTGAAAGAATCTATTGGTATGGTTGTGATGACTCTGAGTTCCAATGGGACTTAGACGAACTCTTCATGAAACAACTTGAGTCAGTTGGGCTTGTCACGTATTTCGAAAATATTGAAATGCCAATAGTGCCTATTATAGCAGAGATGGCTTTACGTGGAGCGCTGGCTGATGAAGAGCTAATTGAAACACGTGGTAAAGAAGCTATCCGTCAAATGATGGCCATTGAATCTCAGATGAAAGATATGCTTGGTCATTCTATTAATCTTGCTTCTCCAAAGCAAGTAGGTAATCTTTTATACACAACTCTCGGTTTACCTAGGCCTCCATATGCTACATCAGACAGTGCTTCAGATAAAGAAAGTCTTTATTGGAACATTGATCTTCACCCTGCGGTAAGAACCATTCTGGAGTATCGTAAATATGAAACCAGAAATAAGCTTTACTACAAACCATACCCGCTACTCATTAATCCAGCAACAGGTCATATACACTCTCAACTACGACAGACTGTGGCAGTCACAGGTAGGTTTAGTTCTTCCGGACCAAACCTTCAGCAGTTGGCGAAACGCGGTGATGGTGCAGAAGTCAGGGAAATGTTTGTCCCCCCTGCAGGTTATGATAAAATTATGTCCTGTGATATGTCCCAGGTTGAATTGGTAATTGCTGGACACCGGTCTAAAAGTAAAGTGCTTATGGATACTTATGGCCCAGTCCGTGGCGATGTTCATACAGCAACTTGTATGGCTGTTTTTAACATTACTGCAGAGGAAGCTAAACTTAATAAAACATACCGTGCAGCAGGTAAAACCACTAACTTCTGTTTAATCTATGGTGGTGCTGCAAAACGAGTTTATCGCCAAATTAAACTTGACTTAGCTAAGATGGGTATGGGCTGTCCATTTAGTCTTCGTGATGTTGAGCAGATGATAATGGCATACTTTAGACTCTATCCAGAGATTAGAGAGATGCAAAAGAATGATGTAGCTTATGCCCAAGTAAATGGTTATGTTAAATCATTATTTGGTCGTCGTTTCTATCTTCCTGATATTCATGCAAGAGAGTCATGGAAACGGTCTGATGCTGAGCGAGCTGCAACTAACTATCCTATTCAAGGTACATGTGCAGAGCTTCTCAAAAAAGCAATTATCAATATCTACAATGAAAGAATACCAGTTGAAGACGCAGTAATGTGGGCTAGCATTCATGATGAGAATGTCTTTTATGTAAAAGATAGCGCTCTTAAAGATGTAGCCCATGTTGTACATAAGCATATGGCATATACTCCGCCTGGTATGAGAACTAGTATGGAATCAGAAGTATCTATCGGTTTAAACTTTGGACAAATGAAAGACATAAACTTGGAGGAATTATAATATGGGAGATGTAAATATCTGTAGTGGTATAGAGATACCTGAAATTAATGTAGCCGATCCTTTTACAGAGATGGCTATACTTCAACGGCGATTACAGCTTAGACTTAATCCTAATTGTTACGATAATAACTCAGCCGCTATAGCAGCACAAAAGATTATTTTTTGGCACTTCTGTATAGCCGCTGAATGTAAAGAGCTTTTAGATTGGTTTTTACCTGAGAATCATTCATCTATGCCTATTATAGATGTCAATAAAGAAATACAAATGGAAGCAATAGATATACTCCATTTTGTAATGAACGTAGCCTATGAGTTAAAATATACCCCAGAAGAAATAGGCGCTATAGAAAATGACTTAAATTTAGAGTCGTATGATATACGACCAGATAGGTGTGAGTCATTTTGTTCTAGTTTAATCATGAGTGTTATTTCACTAGTGGAAGTTCTTCCATGGAAAACTTGGAAAACTTATGAAGAACTAACTGTTGAAGATGTAAAACCACTAGTTACAGAAGATTTTGCCAAGATATATAAATCTTCTTTACAGCTTTGTTGTGCAACAGGTTTGTCTAGACAAGACATAATAAATGTTTATTTTGCAAAGAATGCTGAAAATCATAATAGGCAAGATAATGGCTACTGATATTGATATAATGAATAGAAAAGATAAGAATGGATACTATCTATCAGTGGCTATGCAAATAGCCACTGGTTCTAAATGTCCGGAGGGTAAACAACATGGGTGTATTGCGGTTAAGCATAATCGTATTGTTAGCACTGGTTATAATGGAGCGCCTGGTGGTCAGGCACATTGTAGTCCGTGTAAGCTTGATGAGTACAAGCGAATGCACAGAGGTAAAAAAGATTTTACAGTTTGCCCCGCAGTACATGCTGAGATCAATTGTATTATTACTTCTAGCCTTATTGGCACTAGTATTGTGGGATCCATCTTCTATGTAACAAAGCGTCCATGTAATGATTGCTTAAAAGCATTACAAAATATGCAACTCACAGGTGTAGTATATATGGATGATATGACTGGCAACCATTGGATTTTAGTAGGACCAGACCTACAAACGGAGGTACAAATTGAATACTGATGATGTTCAACTAGATAGCTTTAGAGCCGCAGCAGCCCCAGAAATAGTAAAGCTCGCTAAACATTTTAATGTTAAAGAACCACAAGCTGTAGAAGCTTATGGCCACTTAATGCTTTTAACTAAACAAAATACAGCTATCTTATTTGATGACTGCATAAAGTTAGTTAAGGGTATGCTTATGAAGACCCCTGAAAAACTTACATACGAAGAATCTAGAATAGGTCTTTGCTTAGGTTTACTTCGGGTAAAACAAAAGCCATTCCTTAGCGATCCTAAACTTCAGGTTGGTCGTAACGAACCATGTCCTTGTGGAAGTGGTGCAAAGTTCAAACGATGTTGTTTAGATGCAGCAAAAAAGCATAATCTCGAACGGCATAAGTCTCAAGTCACTGGACTGTAATAGTCGAACGAATACTAGTCTAAAGTCACGTAGATTCTATAAGACTGAAACTGCGTTACGAAAGTAGGTCAAGTAGTTTATAAAGGCCAGTATATAACGCTGGTTCTTAAATATGCGATATGGAGTGTACATGAAGAACATAAACGTATTATTGATCACTAAGCCAGACTTTGATGTTCCTGCAGTTATAGGCGGACTTGCCTCACTGACACAACATAAAAAAGTCTTTACACCAACATCTCATGCAACTGGTCTTAAGATAATGAAAGCATTAGTAGAAATGGGGCACACTTCCTTATTGGAGTGTGCTGATTTTGGTTTTATCTTCGAGTCCACTTCACGTGTCTTTCTAGCACAAATTACTCGCCACCGCGTAGCCTCTTATACATCAGGGTCCCAGCAGTATCAAGACCACGATAACTTTCCATATATTATTCCTGATTCAATCTTAGAGAACCATGATGCCCTAATGAAGTATAATGGTCTTATGGAGACAATAAATAAATACTATATTGATCTTAAAGATATGGTTGGTAAAGATGATGCAAGATACGTTCTTCCAGGAGCTGCGTCTAATCATCTTTATGGTAAGTTTAATCTTCGCGAGATTGTTTGTGCTGTTATGCCTCAGCGCATTTGTAGAAGGAATACACCTGAGTCGCAAGTTAATATCCAGAAAATGGTTCAGGCAATGATTGCTGAGGGCTTTGAAGACTGCGTAAGATTCGGTGGTTGCGCATGTGTTACTGAAGGTAAGTGTGACCAAGGTAAGATGTGCTGCGGTAAGCCATTTAAATCCTGGGAAGAGATGGTAGGTATATGAAGATCGTAGCTACGTCTGTTCATAGTCTATGTCTTGAGCATGACTATATGTTATTTCTTGTGCCTTTGCCGCTTATCGGTAATAAGAGAGCTACATATGTTGATCGCTGTGGAGTAACACACAGGGTCTTAGGTAAATCTGTATATGGTGTACAGATCAGACAAATAGTTGATGAATATGTAATATCGGAATTAGAAAAAAAGCGATAAAAGTACGTCAGGATCAGCTGTTTAAGGAATTTCATTGTATGTGAAACAACGTTATAAGGGTGTTCGAGTATAGTTAACTATCTTACCTTATAACGTTGTTTCAAGACTTAGGAGAATGGTATATGCAAATAACGGTGACTACCAATGAAGCAAAATACTTTCTTCTAAAGCATTTAGGACTTGAAGCAGAGTATCGTAAGGATATGGACTTCTTAATTACACCTCATAAAGTGGAGATTGTGAATGAATCCAAATTGGAAGAAAGCTCAGGACAAAGTTAATTCACAGCTTAAGTCCTTTATGGATTCACGTAAAGACTTCTACTTTAAACGATTTACTGATACTTATGAAGCTGGTGGTAAAGTAGTTCAAAGCCAACCTTCAGACTTATGGTTTATCTATCAGAGTATTTTTGCTATCTGTGAAATTAAATCTTCTGAGTATGCAGATAAGTTTTACTTTAAAGATATTCGGCCATCACAGTGGGTAGGAGCATTAAGAGTTTTACACTCTGGTGGTCGTTCTATGTTTCTAATTGCTAAGCTTCCTGAATGGCAATGGTACTTCGCTCCCGGTCGGTTAATGTTACAAGTTAGGGACTCTGGTGAAAAAGGAATCTTTTGGGACCAGATGACCCCAATTAAACTAACCGCGGAGGTAATTATCAATGACTGCCTACAAAGTAGTAAATAGTAAACCATATCATAAGTATATAGAGTTTGATAATTACATAGTTATTCTTATAACTAAACGTTCAAAGGAAGTATTTGAAGTATTAGTAGATAAAGCTGACTGGGAATTAGTTAAAGACTACGCAATAAATGTACAAAAAGGAGGTAAGAATTATTACGCTAGGATTCTTGACTCTACTGGAACTAGTTATATGTTACACCGTGTGCTTCTTAATGTACCAGAAGACCTACTAGTAGATCATGTAGACTGTAATGGTCTTAATAACAGAAGGGATAATTTAAGACCAGCTACTAGGTCAGAAAACGGTACAAATAGAATCTCTGAAATGTCAAACACTACGTATGGTAAAGGAGTATCAGCTGTAGGTTCTTTATTTCAGGCTAAGATACAGGTAGATGGTAAAAGACACTCTCTTGGATACTTTAAATCACCAGATAAAGCTTTAGACGCTGTCTCTACTTTTAATGCTCAAAATGTGCCATTTTCACAAGAAGCATTAAAACTAAAGGAGGCAACAAATGAGTGTCTTAAGGAAAGTAACTGATCTGTTACAAGGTAAAGCCGGCATCAATCAGAACCGTTCACCCAAGTGGCAGAAGGTAAGGAATGAACACCTCAAGAAACATCCAATATGTGTTGTATGCGGAAGCAAAGTAAAGGTAGAAGTACATCATATTAACCCATTTCATTTGCACCCAGAACAAGAACTTGACCCTAACAATTTAATCTCACTATGTGAAACAGCAACACACGGTATTATCTGCCATCTTCTTATAGGCCATCTCGGTAACTATAAGTCTATTAATGATAATGTAGTGTATGATGCTGCGGAATGGAATAAAAAACTGGAGTCTAGACCATGACAGAAAGACAAATGTTAGAAGAAGAAATACACACAATTAAAGACATAACCGTTAAAGAGTTTGTACTTAAAGCTATGAAAGAAGTACCAGAATCTTTTTGGAGTATTCCTGCAAGTTCTACTGGTAAACATCACCCTGAGCAATCTAATGGTGAAGGTGGACTAGTACGCCATATCCTTGCTGGTCTTTACTTTGTACGAGAGTTATGTATTCCTTATGCAGCTACATCAGAAGAGAAAGACTGCTGTGTAGCTGCTATGATCCTCCATGATGTAGGTAAAGCAATTAATGAACCACACGATATAGTATGGACTACTAAGCTTCGTTGGTTAGCTGGTAATAGTGAAGACTCTCTTATACTAGAAACTATACGTGCGGTACGTTGGCACATGGGTCCTTGGTCTACTGGTGCCACTATGTGCCATCATGATGAGAGAGGATTTAAGAAGTTTCCTGAAGGCTTTACAAGAGTTGAACAAATAGTACACCTTGCAGACTACGCAGCTTCACGGAAGCGCGTCACACTAACTAAACTTGGGAGCTAATTATGGGATGCTGGAAATGTGAATGTGGTTATAGAAACTGTGATATAGATGAATGTCAGAATCCTAAGTGCTCATGTAAAGGTTCAGTAAAACATGAAGTACACGAACAACAACTCAAGAAGAATCTTGAAGGTATAGTTACTGGTACTTACCCCTGTGCTTCAGATGCAGATCATAAAAACTTTATCAGAGAGGACATTTAATGTACGGAGTCATTGGAGATGCACACAATGGTTTCAAGGCCTATGACTCTCCTCGGCGAACCGAGGAGGGTATATGGGTCTTTGAAAAAGCTATAGAACTCCTATATAATGCAGGAGTTCGTACAATCTACTTACCAGGAGACTTAATAGATGATACCGTCTGGCCTAACTGGGTTGAGAAGCGAGTCCTTTATTTATTTAGGATTTACCCTGATGTTAAATTTATTATTCTTGGTGGCAATCATGACTCAACCAAGACGTACACTTCTGTTTCCGCACTGGATGTTCTGGAAGAAAGAAATAACGTTGTTGTTATTAATGATTTTAAACTTCGTGAGTTTAATGTTGATAGCTCTAGGGTTCTTGCGATCCCTCATATGAAGTCTCAGCGTGAGTTCAAAGAATCAATAATGGGACTCACAGGAGAGTACGACATAGCGATGCTACATGCTATGGTTTACTCAAAGCTTGACTTAGGACCTAATGACTTGAACATTGATTCTGAAATGATGGAAAAGCTTCAGAAGCATTGTAAGAGAATTTGGATTGGACATCAACATAGTCCGGTTATCCTTAGCGATCAGACTGTGATTACCGGTTCTACCTTTGAATTAAACTTTGGCGAGATAGGTCCTCGCTATGTTTACGTGGTTAAGGATGATGAGCTTGAGCTTATTCAGATTCCACAGCCACGATTAATGGAGCGGATCGACATTACTTGGGCGGGTATTAACGATTTACTTGATAGACTATCTAACCTTGATAAAGGTACTATCTATAAAGTTGTCGTACAAGGTATACCCCCATCAGAGTACTCTGCTTGTCTAGCCGCTATTGATACCGTGTGTAGTGGATTTGAAGGCGACATGATTTATGACCTAATTAAAGTAGGTCATGAAGAGATTGAAATTAGCACTATAGATGCTTCATTTGATTTGGTGCATGAATTTAAGAACTTCTGTGATGATAACAATCATGACTATGATGGGCTAGTTGGTAACTTAACAGATGCTATAGCAGATCTTGCATCGGAAGATGAGGACTTACAGTTATGAAAATCAAAGAAGAACGAAATAGGATTACTATAGAACCGACAACGCCAGTTGAAGAAGCCTATATGGAAGAGGTTCTTAATCTTCGTAAAGCTGACGATACATGTACTGCTAGACGAGTAAATGCTATGGGTTTAGGATGTATGGCATACCTAGAAATTAGTAAAGATAAGAATAGAGAAAAGGTAGAAGCTAGACCTTGGCAACCTAGAACTCTTGAAGAACATCTTAGTGGTAGTAGTGAAGTTCCTAAGATAGCCGGCTCAGTAGCCAAGTTTGCTAAAAGAATGTATAAATATGCTAGTACAATGCAGGAGATGTTCCCTACAGTAAATGATCTTAAAATGAGACTAACAGAAGCACGTAGGGAAAAAGCTTGGGGCGAAGTAGCAATAATTGCAATGTTATTAGAGGAGGTACACCATTATGTTGAAGAAGCTAAAACTAACAAACTTTAGGCAGCATAACGATACCACCATTGATTTTATCCCAGGTATAAATACAATAGTAGGAGCTAATAATGCGGGTAAAAGCACTATACCTGAAGCCATCGAGTTTGCCTTGTACGGGGCTAAAGCTTTACGTGATACTGGTAGTTCGTGGATTACGGATGGCTGTAGCTCTGGTAGCACTATCCTTTTGCTTGATATTGGATCTGATATTTATAAAGTTGGTAGAGATGCCAATGCTGCAAAAGTTTTCAAAAATAATGAGCTTGAAGCAGATTATAAAGCTAATGTTACTAAATACATTGGACAACTTACAGGTGTTAATCAAGCTGGCTTCAGACTGGGACACTATGTTAGACAGAAGGAGCTTGCAGCGTTCAGTGCCCTTAGACCAGGGAAGCGCCAAGAAACAATAGAGAAAATGCTCAAGATCCACGCTGTCGATAAGGTTCTCACTACTCTAAAGGAATCTTCTGATTTACTAGATAGTAAATTAAAAGGCTTACTTGCAGCAGCCCAGGATGCTGATAAGCTCAGCGATGACTTGATGGAAGCTGAAATTGAAAGGGCCAAGTTAACTCCTCTTCATGTGGATGAGACAGTGGTGGATTCGCTTCGCAGCACATTGGCTACAGTGCGTGAAGAGTTGGCTACTATTACGGCTCAGCAATCTGAGATAAACAACTTACGCACAGCGTTGTTAAACTACGATCATACTATGAATCAATTTGATTCTGCTGAGATGGCGCTCAACTTATTTGAACCAGAAGCCGGTAGTCTTGAAGAGCTAAGTAGGAAGCTGAAGGAACTACAGGCAACTGAAGTTCTTAAAGCGAAGATGTCTGTTATACGTGAAGAGCTTGATCGGGAACTGGTAGTTTACGAAGCAGTAGAGAAGCCAACTAGACCTATAGAAGTTGAATCTGCGATTTCCGCTGCTGAATCTAACTTAGCAGCCGTGAGGAAGTTAAGTGGGCTTACTGTATGTCCTACATGCTTAACGGAGATCGCAGATGTTGATAAGCTTATAAAATCTCTTGAAGATACACTCGGTCAAGCCAAAACAGATGGCGAGCCTATTATCGCTGCTTATAATTCGGCGCTAGCCGAGTATTCGCGCCTGGACGCATTGCATAAAGCATATAATGTAGAATTAAATAGAAGAAATGAACTCGCATCTACGTTTGTAGAAGTAGAATTTTCAGAGGCACAAAAACAAGAAGTAGAAGTTGAAATTTCTAAAATAAGAGAAAGTAATTCAAAGCATGTAGAATTAAAGCATAATTATGATATGTTTCTCTTAAAGAAAGAACAACTTGAAAAATCAAAAAATAGACTAGATGAACTTGAAGTAAATTTTTCGGCAGAAAATCTAGTAGCTATAAACCATAAAGTAACTGAACTAACTGTAGAACTTAATACAGAAAATGTTAAACTTAAGCAACAAAAAGACCTAGCTACGTCCATTTTACAGGACATAGCTAGGTTAGACGGACGGATCCAAGAGTTACAAAAGTCTGTTGATTCTGCTAATACATTAAGACAAACAATAGCTGATACTGCAGAGCAGGTTGCACAGATAAAATATAAGTATGAGGTTTATCAAAAGTTTAAAAAATATTTAACAGCTAAGATTAGACCATTAATAGGAACAGTAGCGGAAACATTATTTCATAAAGTTACAAAAAATAGGTACGCATCTTACCAACTAAGTAATGATTATGAAGTAATAATAAATACACATCAAGGTTTTGTACGAAAGCTTTCAACAATATCTGGGTCTGAAAATGATCTTGCAAATTTATGCCTTCGTTTAGCTATAGCTACACTTAGAAGTAATCGCCTAGTAGGAAATTTAGGCTTCATTATTTTAGACGAAATATCCTCTTCTTTTGATGAAGAGCGTACTAAGCAAACATTAGAAGGCTTACTAGAGTTAAAAGATATAATTCCTCAAATAATTAATATTACGCATAAGCCAGTAGAAATGAAGTTTGCAGATCAATTAATAACAGTTAAAGAAGTTAATAATAGGGCTACTATAGTTTAATATGCATATCTAGTTGACAGGGTCCAAACCATGGCACCGGGTCTATACTTCGACCCGGTGTTTGTTTACTCCACCAATAAGCCATAGCTTTAGCCGCACTAAATGCCATCATACTATTACCCTGATAGCCACTTCCTGGTTTGCCTATTTCATACGCCCTATTCTCTAAGTAATAGTTATTTAATATATATGCTCTAGTTTTAGTATTATATTCTGTAGAATATACAAACAATGAGTAATAAATTTGCTTAGGATTAGTTCTTGATAATCTCATATCTCCAAATGCTATAGCATCTGCTTGTATCATTTCTTGTGCTTCATTTATATAGAATCCATTTTGTGCCATTGGATACATGCCGTATTCTGATATTAAGCCTAACGATATATCAAATCCAGGGTAATAATATCCTATAGTACCTAATACAGTATGATTAGCTTGCATTGTTACTTTAGGACAACTAGAATCATTAACTGCATAATCTACGGTTATATTTTCTCGAGCCTCATGTGAAAAAACCTCCACTACCAGTGGTGATTGAGTCATTTGACCATCCCAGCCTGTTGCCCCCCATTTAGATGCGTAAGGACCTATACCAGCTATTATTAAAACTGGCCTAGCTGTATCAGCGGCTATACTACCGTTTAACGGGTATTTATCACCTGCGTATGATACTAAAAATGTTTCCATCCATCCATTATAACCACTAACAGCCCAACTTTTAGTACCACGTTGACCACCTTGGTAAGAAAACCATTTTTCATATGGAAATGGAAAGTTACCTATTTTTTTATCTAATGTGTTCATCCATCGTACATTTTTACTTTCCCAGTAGGCAATACTTTTAACCCAAGACGGTATTGTTTGATGCTGCTTTACTCTATTAGCAACATCTAAAGCTATAGGATGTATATCAGTTCTTAACCCTAAATTAAGCGCTTGACAAACTCCAGGTGTACCACTTACACCAGTGCTTAATTGTCTAGAGACTAAATGATATACTACCCATAAATCTAAGGCATTAACATGTTTACGTTTCCAGTCCCATGAATAATAATCATTTGGTACACTTGGTGGATTCCATAAAACCCAACTAGAAGTTTCTGGGCTAAATGTAGGCTGTGATTCTCCAACTGTTTCATATATTAAATCTAAATAGGATGAATCTTTAGCTATAGAGCTATATATTCCAGTATCACTATTATAACTCATAGGAGCCTGTAGGTATAGATGCCCAACAACTTTTGTTATACCACCAAACTTTATTCCTGGTATACTAGCTATCAATCTACTACTTCCATATGCTTGCTCTGATAGGTCTCCTGCTAAAAACTTAGAATAAAAATCAGAATCAGTTCTTAACTTTTTACCCATTGCAGTTTCTACAAATAGAGTTGAAGTAAATCTTTCTGCATAGCTATACGGCAATTGAAGTACTAGTTCATAATATTGTTGAACAAAAAAAGTATACGGTACAAGATCAGATGCGGCTAACTTTGCTGTAGTATAACCTATCTTACTGCCTTTAAACCCAAACTTACCATCACTCTCTGGTGGTGGAGGTATTACTTCAGTAACTAATATACTGTCTATTATTGTAGGATCAGATATATTAATCTTTAACTCAACTATTTCAAAAGTATAACTATCAATATTATGCTTTAAAATTCCACCAGATACTAGTTCATTAGAGCCAGAACGTTTAATTAATTTTTTACCTGTAAAAGTACTCACTGTAACATTAGGTTTACTTCTAACGGCAAATATCTTATTTTGATGAACTATAAAATCAGTATATCCACGTATAACTCTTAGTTTAGTTTGAACACTACCACTATGTGTAACATTAAGTTTAGTTACTACGCCATTAGTTATACCTACCGCTACTATATATGAATCTATTGTGTAACCCATTGCGTCATCATCATTATTTGAATAATGTCTTGGTTGTTCAAAATGATTTTTAGACCTAATATCAGCAAATTTAAATACTCCTATGTATATGTAATCTGCATTATGGAGTATTTTACCAAAACACCATAAATCATCTTCTGGTAATACTGTTGATAAATTAATACTCTTAATAGCTGTACCTGTAGCACCATCACCTTCTAAACTTTCTTTATCTACGTATAAGGCTATGGTTAACTTTTTTGCAGACTTACTAATCTTTGCTACCTGTGTAGAAGATATAGCTATTTGTCTATTTTGATCTGTTAAAATACTGGTAGTATTAAATGTTATACCATTACAAAATTTTCTATACTTAGAAGATTGTGATGGTGTAAATGGATTAGCTGATGTTTGATCTCCACCAGTACTTGCTGTTATAAAATCTCTAAGCCAAGGACATACATATGATTCATTACCTGCCCAAGTAACATACCCATCTGTTTGTCCGTAACCTTCATCAAACTGTGTTAAAACTTTTTTCTTTTTAATCTCAGTAGCTATACTCGATACAGTCTGTGTACTTGATATAGTACCATTATTACCACACAAGCTATCAACACGCTCAGCAATAAGCTTATCTATACCTTTATACGCAGATGAATTTAAAGTACCTTTTTCTTTTGCTTCTATAAAGACTTTAATTCTAGAGTCTATTCTACCATAAATATTCTTTTGACTTGTAGAATATACTCTACTAGTTATTCTATTATCAATGTAGTCTTTTATATTAGACATAGTACTCCCCAGTTATAGACGCAGTAACCCCAGATACTGATACTGATTTAACCCTAAAGGTACCGTTATCAATTTCTACTGGTAATGACATACTATCACCTATATTAGGTAACTGTGGTGGTAATAAAATACTAGTTGTTGCTCTTCTAACTCTTGAACCAGATTCACCGTCAAACATACTTATACACGCATTTAAAGCTGTCTCATAGTCTGTTCTTAGTTCTTGTAAAGTAATTAAAGACTCATTTTTAGTTCTTCCTAAGACAGTATTATAAAATATAATTTTCTTTAGCATGTCTTTTAAATATTGTATAGTGACAGTATTATTTGGGTCTAGTTTTTTGATGCATCTAAAAATAAGCGTTAACTTACTTTCTAAACATCTTAACTTCCTTTGTAACTGTCGTTTAAGTTTATCTGTAGATTCATACGCTGTTAATGATAAATTACCTACAGCCTCTCTAAATGGTAATTTTACAATACTATTAGACTCATATATAACTCCTATAGGATTACCTATAGAAGCTGTACCAGATAAACTATCAACATTATACGCGTAAATAAACTTAGGGTAGCCAGCAAGTAATGACTTTTCTTTAGGGTCATACATGCCTATAGGTGTTTGACTGGCAGCTAAAGCTCTTAAATCTAATAGAGCTTTTTTAAGCGTAGAAGTTAAACTATTTTCATCAAAATAAGGGTCTAAAAGACTAGAATTGATTGTTTCACCAGTAGATAAACGTGCTAAGCTATATGGAGTAGTCTGATTAGGTGGTACATAATTTGATGGTGCTATGTACATATCCATACCTTCAATGGGGCCATAAAAATATGGTCCTCCAATACCACCACCTGTATTAGTTGGCATTGCTTGAACTAATTGTACTTGACCAGAATCTGAAATTAATCTACCATAAATATCTATTGCACCTTTATATTTAAGATTAAAAGAAACCTCTTCGGTTAAAATTTCTACCCTAGCTGTATACTGATGATCCAAACAAAGCTCATTTATTTCTGTATCGGTAGGATCAGAATTATCTCCAGCAGCTCTTTTCTTACGTATTAAAGCACCTACTACTTCATTGTAAAATGAAGGACTAACTGTAAATCTTAAAAATGGAACATATTCTTTTGATGTAGTACTACTTTGCTTACTTTCTTTTACTATAACTTCCCTAGTTTCAACATCATAAAGTATATGGTAACAGTCATCAAATTTATTTGGTGTAGCCGCAGATGCTGCTGCTAAAGCTCTAAATTCAGTAACAGAGGGTAGACCTAGACTACTAAGATTAGCTAGATATCCTCTTCCATATACAGTACAATTAGTTGGTATATTATAAAGCCGTACGTAAAAACTAGTACCTACTGCAACACTTCTTAATCCTCTTTTATAACCTCGTTTCACTGTACCTACACCACCATTAGGGGTAGTTTCAGTTGTTACTTCTCTTAAAAGTTCTTCATAAAAATATCTAGACTGTTTCTTTTTAAATAAAGTACTTGTATTAGCATCAACAAAAGTTTCATTAACTGCATCAAAGTACCAATAATCCCAATATATACTCTCTATTTGAATTCTTGACGGCACTTCTTGTACAGTTTTTCCGAATGTAAATTCTATGGCATTAGTTACTTCTCTTGTAGATACATTATCTATATTATTATTAGCTGGTATGTCTAAAATTGCAGCACGAAGGGTAGCTAGTTCTTTAGCTATTTGTATTAAATTACTTCCAAAAGATTTTAACTCAGTATTTAACTCAGTTACAACATCATAAGATATTAAGTTATCACCAGTTATACTTATATGCCCAGTACCGAGTTTAGAAGAAAGATACGTTGTATCACCGCCTACAATTACATATTTATCTTCAGATGAAATATATTCTACAGTGCCAAATATTAAACCAGCTATGTCATTTAAACAATCTATAGTCTTACCTGAAAATACATATTCTTCTACTAAGAGATCATAACCTCGTAATTCTATATTTACTGTAGTTATATATGGTAGTATATCAGATAGTAAGTATGGTTGAAATGTACAGTCATTAATTGATCTAAAAACTGATAACATTTTCTTTGCATTTTTATTCCCTAAATCTGCTGATACTAAAGAACCTACATTACTTCTAGATCCTGTAATACCTATTTTATTAACTACACCTTTAACTCCTTGTATAGTTACTTCATCATTAATACTTTTATCTGGAGTATTATTGGTATCAGTATACCCAACTGTACCACCATTTGGATACGTAGATACGTCTAGTTTAACCAGCTTGTTAACATCATCAATGCCAGTAATATTTACCTTCTCAACTCTAGCGTCTGCCATATAAAGGCTCCTATGGTACTAATCTAAATACTGTAGCTATTTCCACTGACTCAGATTGTCCTGCTGAAACTACAGCACTGGCTACACTATTCACAGTTAACTCTTGCATACTTCCATAGACTAATTCACCATCATAGCCTATGAAATATGGTATTGCAGTATAGATTAATCGTTCTTGTAATTTTGCAGTATTAATCTCAGACTTATCTATAAATCCATATATAGGATTTTGCGCAAATCTATTTGTTGTTGCATCTTTATTATATGTTATAGCCTCTATAGATAAGTCTAATACTGCACGTTTAACTTCTGCAGGTGTTGCTTCTGGATACATACTTAAAAATAGAGCACAAAGACCAGCTAGATTAGGTGTTGCAACTGAAGTACCTTGCCATCTAGACCAATTACCAGTCATAGTGCTAAATATATCTACACCTGGTGAATATACATCCACGTGTGGACCATAATTAGTAAAGCTTGCAGGCATTAAAGCTTCATCAGAAGCCCCTACTAAAATTCCTAATGCTGTGTACGGTGATGAATTATGAACTACATTATCATTTCCTGCGGCTATACATACTATGGCCCCTTCATTGACCATAGCTGTAACACAAGAATCATAAGCTATTACAGGATTATTAGTAGCAGAACCTAAACTTAAATTAACTACTATAGGATAAGGTTTAGGAGCTGCAGCATCTTTCTTAGCTATTATATAGTCTAATATAGCTGTTAATCCAGCTAAAGTTCTATTAGATAGATTACCCCTATCATCACTAATATCTAAACATGTTACTCCGGTTATTTTTGCTTTATTAGCCACTCCACTAATGGTGCCTGCAGCAGCATGAGCGCAAGCTGTACCATGACCATCTATTAAAGGATTATTACTATCCCATGCTCCATACTCATCTATATAAATATCTGCGTAAGCATTAAAAGCTATACTAGCCCTACCTGCTATATCTTCTGCGTAAATATTTAACTGTGTATCACCTATGATTATATCAACACCTTCACCTTCTACTGTAGCTGTATATGTATCAGCTGCTTCTTCTACGGGTTTTAAATCATAAAAACCAAGTATTCCATCTGTTACATGAGACCAAAATACTATCATATTATCATAATATTTCTTTATCTTAACAGTGTATAAAGGTAAAAAATTTTCTATCATATAATATTGTAGTTCTATATTATCTGTTAATAAATTATAGCCTATATAGACATCCTCATCTAGAGGTGCTGAACTATTAGTAGAGAATACTGTAGCCACAGTTCCATTACTTGTCTCTAGCTCATAATTATATACTATTTTATTATATACTAGTTTATTTTGTGTAGAAGTTATAATTATTTTATTGCATACATTTATATACTCTACTCCAATTATTCCATATAAAGTGTCAACCATTTCTAATTTAAAACCACTTAATACACCATAAGAACTAAACATTCTATTGGATAATTGTTTCAAATGCCACTGATTATTAGAAGCCACATCTCTTTTGATAAACTGTGTAGAATGTGGTACAGCTATTTCTACCTTAGATAAGTCATATACTCTGTGATCTAATCTATATTTTTCAGCTTCTTCTTCTGTTAGTTCTACTTCCATAAAACCTAAACTTTCAAAGTAATTAAGCAGTTTAGGTCCAAGCTCATACTTTAATTCTTTTATATGCTGTAAATGATGTAAACGTTCAGTTTCAGAACTAAACTTCTGTACACCATGAATACGGCTACCAGCTGTTAGTATAAGGTTATATTTATTTTTCATATAATTTAAACCCCGCAGTTAATGGCTCTGGTATCATAAGGTCTTTTACTTTAAGTGTAAAAGTATTATCATCATGTAATACTTCTTCTATTTCCAATGACTTAGAATATTCAGAAACTCCAACACTTTCAATTATAGGATTTATAACTGAATGTAGTCTATTACCATAGACTACTTGTTCACACTTACCAACTCTAACTGGATATAATAAAGCGTCTGATGTAGGGTTTGTCATCTCACTATAGTATCCCCTCTCTAGCTCTATGTACACAGTACTAGTTCGTTCTACTACATTTAAGTTTAACTGAGATGTTATTGGTGCTAACCTAGCATGCATGATACTTCTATATAGTTCATATGGAAGTAGTTGTTCACCCTTTTTCATATCATATGGAGTAATCCAGTTACTAATAACTGTAGTCCAATCAATTTGTTGTAATTCTTCAAAATAAAGCTTATTATTTAGCCGCGTTAATACGCAGCCTAAAGTAGTATTAAATCTAATAAACAGTATAGGTATACCTATAGTAGTTATATTTACTACTTTCATAGACTGTATATTAATAGTTTTAACTTGTCTGTCTGATGTAATTACGTATATATCATAAGAATTAAACACCATAAATTCTAGAATATCAGCCTCACCTAAATTAAAGTAAGTAGTTAAGTTTATAACTTTTAATGGTTCATCTTCTCTGAATAAATAATATGCACTATTACTTACTTTCTGACATAGGTGCCAAATATAAGTATCTTTAACTATAAAATATTTATAGTGATCTATTTTGGTTATATCATAATCCATCGTCTCTAGGTTAAACTTAACTAGTTTATTATACACAGAAGTATCAGTAAAGTTTTTATTATACTCAGAATAATATATTACTGGATACTCTGAATAAATAACCTTTGAACCATTATATGTTAGAATTGTATTAAAGGTAGATGGGACTTTAACATCTACTGAATAAATGTTACGTTCAGTCACACCCCTAGAACCTTGTAATAAAAATATACCTTTATACCTGAATAAGATTTTATCTATGTATAAACTAGTTGGTGTGAATACTTCATTTATATAGTTTAATCCTGCTAAAGATACGTCTGCTTGATCTTCTACTCGTTTTAGATTATTAATCTGTAAAAAATTCCAAAATTCACCCACTTGAGTTATTAGTTGGTTACCCTCTACACTGGCTGGCATAATATATGGCATACTATATGTAGGGTCTAAAAATAAATCAACATTAGTAGGAGGAAGTATAGAATCTACATTATGATATCTAATACTAGTTAATGTTATATTATCAAAATTGTACGTATATAGTAATTTATCAGTAGGACTATAGAAAGTAAATTTATCTTCATAGTATAAATGAGCTAATGTATCTTTACTTAGCCATTCCCCATTAACATCTTTTAAGAAATTATCGGCTACAGTAACTCGCTTATAACCTGCTTTGTGTGATTCAATACAAACCATAGAGCTATTATACATATTAATTAATTTATTACTAATCATTATATGATAATTAGTTTGCATTAAACTTGGGTATTTATATCTAAAAAAATTAAAAAATCCATTTAAAGAATAAAAAGTATTTTCTCCGCCATAGTTTAATAAAAATGTACCACCAAATAACTCTATATCTGTTGTTATAAATGCAGATAAATTTTGTATTTTAAGCTTAGTTGATACTTTATTGCTATATTCTACAACGCTACTGCCAGTCAATAAAGCTATGCTAAGACTTTTATGCTTAGAAGTACAGAAACTATTTTTAACTTTATTAATACCATAAGATATAGATTGACTACTTGAATATAAAGATATTTGATCAGATTTGTGCTCTAATAATTTAATACTTTTAGTTACTTTAGGTGAATAACTTAGAGTAAACCCTGTAGTTGGTAGAACTATATTATTAGATATATGGGTTAAAAAAGCTAAAGCAGTATGGCTTTTTACACTATACGTGGCTATATTCCATGATAATCCACCTATTGTTATAGTATTAGATATATGCTGTGGAAGCCTAAGAGACCTTTTTGTAATATCTTTAGTTATATACTGTAAAATTTGAACGTCATTTCTCTGGGCGTATTCGTCAGATACATACGCAACACTAAGTATCGGATCAAAAAACATAAATCGACGCCTAGGCTGGTTTGTTAACGGGTAAGTAGTAATCTGTTTATAGACTGCCACTTCTAGTGTGTATGCAGGCATAGCTACCCCTAGTTAATTATAGTGAATTGTGGCACTAATGCTGGGTTATACGTACCTAGATTAAACGTAGCGTCTGGCACTAAAACCCCATTTTGATTGGCGTCATATAAACTAAACACAGTGTTAGTAGCATTCTTAATAGTATACATTAATCTATTAGTATAGTACAACTGACAAATCTCATTATCAACAGGAACAACAACTGTAAAATACTTAACAGTTTTAGTAGTTACATCTATCTCTGCCATACGACCAGATTGTTTATTTAATACACAGTATATTTTTGAAGCTGAAGAATTATAGTTACAAACATACGCATGTACGTATACTTCACCTGAATCACTTATTGGAAATTCATTTAGGTCTAAAATTTTATACTCACTAAATGTTAAACCATCTTGAGAATCTACTAAGATACTGTTTAAAGGTCCACTATAATCTTTTCCACCAAAAAATATGCCACCAGCTTTATACTTATATACTTTTTCAGATGAAACCCAAGTATTTAAGTAGTAAGTAAAATCACCATGACTAGGTATAGTAAGTATCCTAGTCTGTTTAATACATCTCCACATTAACTGATGGCTAACGTCTTCCTGTGTAACTATAGCTATACTGTAACAAGTTGGAGTTGGCCTGGCATGTATGTCATCTATTAATTTTACAGCCTTACTTAAATCGGGTGTACTAGTAAAAGTTTCACTAGCGTAGAACTCTTGTGCCTTGTATGTAATAAAATCATGTATATAACTAGTGTTCTCAGGATAATCTATAGGATTAAACCACTCAGTGTCATAAAATGGTGGTGGGAATGGAGCTAAAGTCTGTAATGCTAAATGCCTTCCATGCTTTCTTATATAACCCCAAGATGTATTTAATGGATTATAGTTAGATATTGTAGCTGTAAATGTAGTTAAACTACTTATGCCAGTTAAAGCAGGTGATTGATTAAAACCACTATTATATACAGTAGAAGAAGATACACCAGTAGGTACTTCTAATTCTACTAACTGTATATTAGCCATATTAGAGCCATTACCATTACAAGTTATTGTTAAAGTATACGTATCATCATCGTTTATCTTATAACCGAATGTATTTAATGATAGAATTGTCTGATCAAAATTATTGCTACTAACTAAGTTACTATCAAATATAACTTGATTAGCGCTATTTTGAAGCTTTATTTTACCTACAATACCAGCTGCTGTAGATAGAAATTTAAGCTTAATAATACCAGCATAAAGGGCTGTTGATAACACAACATCAGCTGGAGCGGAATTATTCCATGATTTTGTAGCCACCTGACTTGGTGTAACTTCATCTAATAGTCTAGCCAAATATACACAGCTGGTGGAAGGGTCGTAACTATACGCACAGAGATTTCCTTCTGGTAATGGTCCGCCTGAAATAGTTACAGCATTAATAGCGATTGTCATAAAAACTCCTTATATAGTATATTCTACGCCGCTCAATCTTATTGTATTAAATGGTCTATAACTAACGCCATTTACAATGCCACTTTCTCTTATATTTACTTTTACAGTAGATAGATTAGTTATTGGTGGAAGTTCTAAGGTACTTTTCCATTTATTTGGTTCAGTGTCTATATTAAACTCTAAGGTACCAGGTGTATACTTATACAAAGGTTGTAAAACAGAGCTAGAATAGTCATAACTATCATGTACCACTACATACTGTAATATACCAGTATATGCTCTAGGAACACGGTATGTGGTAACATAGTTTGCTGTTTCAGAATACGGTTTTATAGAAATTAGTTCTGGAGAATGGTATCTAAACGCATCAGTGAATAGGTAATATGTACTTCCAGCTGGTATATGTACACCATTCATAAAAATTTCTGCATTTGATATATCTTTAAGCTCTAAAAATCCACCAGAAGGGCTATGAACATAATAATACCCGCCACCGGCTAAATCAGCTGGATTAAATGTTACATCACCAGGTATAGTTCTAATATCCTTAGCTTTATATATAGTTAAGCTTTCAGCGTTATCTCCAGATGTACCTGAGCTTGTATACCATAAATATTCTTCAGGTGCATAATATGGATGCTCTAAATTAGCCGTAGCTTGTGGAAAACCATACCTTACACTACTATTTGAAATATCTGTATCTACTAGCTTAATACTACCATCTATAACTGGTGTATTAACATTGCTTGCTGTTAATACTACACCCCTAGTAGTGCATATAGACCCTTCTCCAAAATAGTTTAAAATTAATGGATTATCACTAAATATCTTATATAAAGTTGGATGGGTAAGGTATGTACTTCCATCACGTATGAAGTAGACACTTAGTTTTTTGGACATAGAGTGTTTTACTACACTAGCATTGTGCATAACCCCATTACGATAACCACCAGCAACAGAGTCATAAAATTCTGAAAAATAAAAATCAGCCAGATCATATGGTGATCTAGACAGAATAACTAAATTATCATAATACTTAGTGGGGTCTGTTAGTTTAAACCACACACTAATTTCTAAATGTTCACATGTATTTGCACTTTGTATAAACTTCGCATGTAAAGAATTTCTTGCTATACCTATAACATGCCCTGTATTTCTATCTGTAGTACCTTGACCGAAAAGGTAATCACTAGAATATGGCCAATATGTACTTACCATACATGAACTATCACTAGGTCTACTTATAGGTAAAGATGTTACTGTGTTATTTAAAATATCATATGAAGCTACACTTACAGTGTACAGTCTTGCAAAGGACTCAATTATTTGGTTTTGTGTGTTATAAATTCTTGTCACACCGCTAAAAACAATATACTCTATAGAAGATACATCTATATCTGTATCAAATGAAGCTATTATGGTATTTTTATTCACTATACCAGGTCTATCAAAATATAGAGCATAATTATCAAAGTTATTTACATCAGTAGAAGGGTATACTTTTCCTAAAATCTCTTGTGTACAACTACTATCTGTATACATCTTAATATTTGGAAGTTTAAAAACATCCGTCCATGTAAGTACATCACTAAAGCTTCTTGAAGTAGTAGCTTGTGTAGTATTACTTTGTGTTAAATACTCTGGTGGATCTTGAAAAGTAAATACTGTTCCATCTGGCTCAGCGAACCTTACATAACCAAGTTTAAAGTATGGATCTGCAATTTCTAAAACTTTAAGTATGAACTTCCTATTCATATTTTTAAACTGTAATGTAGCCGATACCTCTTCACCTATTTGTAAAACCTGACTAGGTGGTAAAGTATTCGGCTGTAGTATACCACTAATATACCATACATTTCTTTCATATGAATTATCATATAAACTGTGTAATTCTTTTATATGACTAGAAGTATTAGTTACTTCATAAGACCAATTATATAGATCAGATGATGCAATTAGCTTACCATCTTTACCACCAAGATATATTCTATAATAAAAATCACACGCCGATAAAATATCAATATTTAAATTAGTTACTATTAAAGTCCAATCTAAAAGGTTAGTAGAAACAAATATTTGATCATTACCAGCTAACACTGTTTTACCACTAGTGCTATCCCGTATAATTACTTTTAAACTACTAGTAGAACCTATATCAATTTGTTCCCAAGCTTCACCTTTATTAGTTGAATAATACACTACCCCATTATCACCTATAACCACTAACTTATTTAAATTACTATCATAATGTATTCTATTTAAATTATTTACACCTAATTGTAACTCTGTCCATACAGTATATGTATCATCTGAATAAGCTAGATAACCATTTTCACCAACTACTATTACTCTACTATGTGTTCCATCTACATCTGTGTATGTGATTTTAATAAGATCATGTAAATTATTAACCGTTAGTTTTTTAACACTAAAATACATATTAACCATATGTACATATGCAAAATAGCCGTTTTCTCCAACTAAAAATACAAAATAGTCATAAAATTTTCCTTGTTTACATATTACTGTAGCGGGACATACTCCATCTATCACATAATTTGAAGTACTTGGCATAGTACTTATTATAGTATTTGAGGTTACATATTTGGTAGTAACAAAATTAGTTAAATTATCATAATAAGTTACACCGACAGATGCCAATTTTATACGATCTCTTAAAACACTATCAGCTATAGGTTTAAATTTTTTAGTTGTTATATCATATATTTTAGGGTCTTGCTTAATACCGGTATAATTATCACCTATTCTATGCAATAAATATAATTCATTAGCGTGCTGTACAAAAGAAACAACTCTATTATCAGCTACAGGCTCGTCATAAATATCATGCATATACTGATCACGCATAGTATGATATTGATATGGATGAGCCACTATACCTAAAAATGAACTGCCAGTTATTGTATATGAAATTTGATCAAATTGATTATTTAATACTACTTGGTTATTAACTTTTATGTTTAGTATAATTATATCAAAGTCTATTGCATATGAAGAAAATTTTCTAAACTTTATAGTAAATGTTCTTAAACCTGAAGCTGGATAATACTCTGTAGTAGCGCTAGCCGTAAATCGTTTTTTATCCGCATATGTCTGATTAGGATAATACATTATATGATCTAAACCAGATTCCTTATATGGTTCTTGTCCAGTAATAGGGCTTTGGATAGCGGTAATTATTACCCCATTACACTTACCATATAACTCCATACTAATATTATTTGTATTAGCCCAAGCTGGTTCTAAAGATTTATCGACATACCAATTAAAAGTAATAACTGATATATCTGTATAATACACGGCTTGTGGTGAAACAGTTTCTATTGGTCCAGTAATAGCTGGAGATTTTAAACCATAAGTAGGATTTAAAGGATCTATTATAACTGTACCATCACTTCCAAACTGAGGAACTAGTAATTTATCATTTAAAAATATAACTTTTGTATTAGCCAACATTGGCATACTTGGACTTAAGCCAAACTTAGTTGTTTTTGTTACAGTATCTATATATTGTGTACCATATATATCACAAGCAGCATAAACTCCATCTCTATACACCCAACTAATATGATCAAAATTATAAAGACCTGAAGTTACCTTAGCTGCATATGTCCAAGTAATAAAATCATATGTGAAAAATATTCTTGCTAACCTATCAATTACAATAAAATGCCCATTTGCGAAACCTATACTTGGATTACCAGAAGTTAAGACTTTACTATTACCGTAGTAATCTGAATACCAATGAAGTATTTCTAAACCAATTTTTGCGCTTAGACCAAAAGTTTTACTATAGAGGTAAGCATACCTTGTTGTAGTTACATATAGAACAGTACCTGATGTACTTATACTTATTATATCTTCAGGTAGACTTAATACATATGTAAACACATTATACTGATTTTGAATATATACTTTATTATCATCTGTTACATACGCGGTAGAGCCAAAAGCTGCACCAGTAAAACAACGCTTAAACTTATAGCTAGCACTGTTATCTATAAGTGAAACAGTAGTTGGAAGCGTTTTATCTGATGCATCTATGACTAGATACATTCCATTTTCACCGTGTATATGCAGCTTATGTATTTCTGTAGTATATATTACATACGGCCAATCTGACCATTTACGCCTTGTTTCAATCTGTATTGATATAACTTTACCTGTTATACCTGTAGCTATTAAATTAGCTTCAAAACCTATAACATCATCATAAGTTAAACTATATACACCTAACCCAGTTATTACATATAACTTTTCAAATAATACTCTAGTGCTATTACTTTGGTAAGCGGTATCTTCATCATACATAAACGCGTAATTATACGCAAAATAAACTTTATCTGGATTACCTAAATAAAGTTCTATAAATGGCTGAGTACTATAAATTGATCCTGATGCGCTAGCGGATGTAAATACTCTTGTATAAATATAGCCATTATCACAACAAGCTACCTGAAATACCGGATAATTAGACACAAAATTACCACTATAACTATAGTTACTTGAGTTCCAAGCTATAGGGTCCCAATGCTTATTTAAGTCTCTAAACTCTAACATACAATTTATTTCATTAGTGCTTAGCCTTATAGTACTATAACCTGCCTGAGAATAACCACCTGGGTAATTTAAATAGTTAACAGGTCTAGGAGACCAATATCCTTCTTTAGCAATATACCCAGACATAGGAGTAATATCATAGTATGATGCTGTTGGCTTATCAGAACAAAGATATTTAAAATTACTAGGTATTTCATAGCCAGAACTTACAGGATGAATTGTCGGCCCAACAATAGGGTCACTAATAAATGTAGAACATAACGCTGCTGCTGTACCTTGATTAGTATATACAAACTCAAAACCGTATAATAGTGGTGGTTGATCATATTCTATCCAGTTTATTTTATCTGTAGATTCTAAAATTTTATGCCTAGTTATTGCGTAGAATTTATTATTGATACTAGTAATATATGAAGGTATATCATAAACACCTACTTTACTTAAAGAATAATCGCCTTGAAAACCTATACCAGAATTAACCGGTATATATCTATTTAATCCTATATTATTTTCTATTATTGTATAGTTAGGTAATACAGCCCCATTAGACTTAGAGAATGTGGTACCAGTATCAGAATTTAGAATGGTATCACCAGTAAAATACATAGCCTGATTAGCTGCATCTAATTGGGCTGTAAATTTATACTTGTAAAAATACTTCATAGAATAAACTCCGTACCTAATACTCTTATAGAGTTATTTGCTGTTACAGTTAAATCAGCACTAACTATTTTATAGTCTCTAACCCAAAATTTATACGGTATATTAGTGTCTATTACAGGTATAGAAAGATGTCGCTCCCAAGTTCCTGGCGCACCGCTAACATCTAAAGCAAATTCTAAAGATCCTTGAGAGTATAAAAATGACCGTGATATGCCAGTACCAGTATATGTAGTATCTAATGTTAATGAACTAACACCATTTACTGCATTTACTCCACCTACATATTGACCATCGAAGTCTACCTTCATTCCTACATGGTCAGAAGTAAGATTACTAAATCCACTTCCAATTCCATCTGTAAATTGAGTATTGGCAAATTCAAGTATATTGTAAAATGGTTTAAAGTAGTCTATACTAGTTACCGCTAAATAGTCATACATCTTAGTATTGTCTGATCGTTTAATCCATAAGGGTCTTTTAGCCATAATATTAGAATTAACTATGCCAGTAAAACATAAATTTAAAGCATTATTAGGTATAACAATAACTCTATTATGTAAAGCTAAGTTACCAGCTACCTGATTTAGAAGTGTAAATTTATTTCCAGCCTGTAAAGACCAATTACCAGTACCAACAGGTATTAAGTTATAGGGAGTATCAGGTATACCAGTTTGCACTGCTAAGTATATACTTAAAATATCACTAGTAAGCATAACACTAGAGGGTATAGTATACTGTGTAAATAGTCCACCATTTAAAGCTGTACTCATTTCAGTACAATAAGCTGATTTTAGTTTAGAACCAGTTGAACAGCTCTCATGATTAAATAGTTCTATAGCCATTTTATATTGCCTCCGTTGTTATAACTTTAACACTATTTAAAAGTCTTACTAAACTAGATACTGACTGACCACATCTAATATAGTAAGTCTTACTCTCGCCTACATTTATAACTGGTATAAATAAAGAATTTGACCATGGACCATTAATACTGGTTGAAAATTCTAAAATACCTCTATATACTACTTCTAGTTTACCAGCTTTTGCAGTGTTAAAGCTACCACTAATACTGCCACTTGTATTTATAGAACCAGCATATATACTATTAAAGTATGCGAAAAAATTTGCTTGATTAATACTCCCTGGTAGGTCATTGTTTAAATTTAAACTTATAGACGGGATACCATTGGTATATTTAACATTATAAAATGTTAAAGGATACTGCTTTAAGAAACCTATAATTAAATCTTCACTGATAATGGTTGTATTAAACTGTCTATTATACTTAGATACATTAGTTACTGTAAAGCTATCATAAGCATATACTGTTCCTACTTGATTAAACTTATCAACAAAGTCTATACCACAATTTGTAGTTGTACTACATAGTAGTTTAATTTTACTACCAATACCAAGATTAAAATTTGAAAGTTTTAACTTTAGCTTATTACTGTTAGGCATTAAGGTAAATGTACTTGGTATAATATATACTATTTGATAGTTTATATAGGTATAAATCATAGTATAAGCACTAAAATTAGTGCCTGAAGGATACGTAAAAATTTGCTTAGATCTATCAGTTGGATCTAAGTGTATAAAAGTTAGCTCTATAAATGTAGCCAAAGGCCCACTAAATTGTATACTCATCTATAGCCTCGCTACTAATAAAGTTTATGACTACATCAGTTAAATTAGTTCCATATACAAGCTCTCCATTAAGTATACCTTTTATGTATAATTTATTACTAGTTAAAGTGATTATCTTTGAAAATAAAGTTCCATCAGTAGATAATAAAACATTATTAGAACCAGATGATAAATAACTACCTATTGGTATATTAGTCCATACTGTAGTTACTATACTATCTTGAGAAGAATTAATAATATCTATACAGAGGCGTAAACAGTAATCAGATACTATTTCAACATTAGAATTAGATGCAAATGGAATTGAAAATGTGCATACTAAATTTTCTTCATTAATAGTATAATCTTTTTTACCTTCTAAATATATAGCAGCATAGGTATCAGGTATTGTAAAAAATTCACCAGGGCTTACTTTTATACTAAAAACAAAAGGAAAAGGAAATAAAAGATCTTTATCTGCGTATAGAGTAAGTATGTTATTATTTTCTATATAACTAGTGTATTCTTCATATGTACCACCAGCAAAAACTGTTGCAAGCCCTGAGTAAGAAACTGCTGTTTTAAATACTATATTAGAATTTTCTACTGGTATAGATACTAAACTTTCAACTGCAGAAGTCATACTAATAGGATTATAAATATAGGCTTCTAAAGCAAAGTCTAACCCTTCTTCTTGCTGTAAATCCTGTATTGTAAAATCTAAAGTAGATACAGCAGCATCTAAACCTGGATATGTTACTTCAATAGTAACAATACTAGACTCATTTATAATTATTTCTTCCCCAGTATATATAGTAGGCATTATTAACTCACTTAGGTGTTATTGTATACTTAATTTCACACTCAGGAAAATTAGACCGTAAGCTAAGGGTTACTGGATGATTATATACCCCAGACGGTATACTTGGTACTAATTTAACTGTAAAACTTTCTGCTTGTTTAAAAGTAGAATATATTATATTAATAGGCTTAGGCCATTCAGACTGCGGTGTATTACTAAGTATTTTAACTACTTCAAAGGTAAAATAGTCTATATCGTTAGCAAATTTTACATCTTGTCCTTCAGTATTTCCAGGTACACTAAGACTAGTTACTAAGCCTACGAATAGTTCCTGCCCAAGTGTTACAGCTATAGGTTTACCATCATATATAGTATAATTAAAATAGCCAGTATTAGTATTACCTATAGCTATCGGCACTATCCATGGAAAAGTATAAAATACTACATATAATTGATTATCTACTTCATACTGATGATTAAAAAGTTTTACATCAAGTATTTTTTCTTTAATATAATACTTAGATTCTAACATACCATAACTAATAGTAGCTGGGTAGTATGGTATATATTGCACTATTTTTGGTTCACTTATACGTATAGGTAAAGTATATAGTAGAGCTGTACTAGAATACCTAGGATCAGAACCATCTAATGTATAATATATTTCTACTGTGTCATTAACTGGTAATATTTCACAATAAACTGGAAACTCAACTATGTCTTCTATAGGTGTAACAGTTAAGGCATAACCTTCTGGTACCGGTAATGTAATATCTTTTAAATATACTGTAATATCATCTACAGCATCTACAGCTTCTACTGCAAAAGTAATAGTTCCAGATATAGGTGGTATGGTATGATAACCTCCAGAACCTGGTAAGTTAACCCCATCTATATAAGTACCATAAGCGCCCCATGGTTTAGTATACCAAACACCATAATCATAGGCACCACCATTAGCGAACCAGTCAGTATATACTGATAACTTACAAGTTCTACCTAAATAAGTACCTGCAGAACTTATAAAAGTATAAGAAAACTGCATATATGGATCTATCTCTTGGAGCAAAGATGTGGTTATAGATAATGTATTACGTTCATTACCAGTTACAGTAGTTCCAAAACCAAAACTACCAGCTCCACCTAAAAACTCACCAGTTGTCCAAGACCAATTACCAGTATTTATACCTACTGTTAATTCATTAAATACAAAATTATCTAATGTAGGAAAAGTTATATACTTTACATAGCCGCCATCATATCCAGCACTAACAGACCCGTCTTTAAAATACCTAATTTTTATAGTATGTATACCTAACGGTACATAATATTGATCTACTTGGTTAGCTACGTCTCCATCTAGAGATAGTCTTTTAACCCCATCTACCCATAACTCAATATAATCATAACCACCTTCTGATGATACCCCCCAACTTATAGTAATATTACCATCTAAACAGTCAACATCAAATTGAAATTCTGTACTGCCACCATCATTAATATCGTTAGAACGTAAAAAATAACCACTAGTATCTACATTTGATACATACATATTCCAATTACCAGTAGTTTCCCACTGTAAACCACTATTGCCAGACCAATCTTCATAATTTGGTATTAACGGTATATCATTATATGAGTTTATTTTTTTACCAACATATCTAACACTCTTTACAATTACATGCTGTGGCCTATTATCTAAGCCAGTATGTATACGTCTAGTATAAGATGTAAAATTTATTGCTGTATACGTAACACTTAAATTGACTACTTCTTGATATATACCTGGATCTGGGTCTTGTATATACGTAGTATAATTATACACAGTAGATCCATATTGATCTATTTTAATACTATTATTACAACGTATACTGAACTCACCATAGAACTTATCTACACCTGGAGCTGCAACTATTTCATAATCTATTATAACTTGTTTACCAATAATATCCCATATAACTTCACCATTTGTTTCTGCGTAATCAAATTTATGTGGACTTTCATAACCTTTATCTGTAACTCTCCATAGATCCCTTTTTATCATATTACTGCCATCAGAATAAAGAGTTCTCCATCTGGATTTATTAGCCCCAAGAGAAAAGTCATCTATATCTGTATACCAGTTAGTAATTGACGGTGAAAAACTAGTTATATACTTATATATGTCTTCACCAACTAAAACTGGTATAGACCCGCCACTACCAGTTATTACTCCACCGTAGCCTATAAATGTACCCCCACCCCCACCATAACCTTCTGGTACCCGATGATAAATTCTAGACCTTAAAACACAGTTACTAAATATACTTCTATTAGCGCCTGCATAGGTCCCTACGTATGGAACATAATCTCTATTTAGATCAGGCTCTGTACCATCCCAAGTTACAGCTAGTAAATATTCTGGGTTTAAACTATCATTAGCGTATAAGCCATGTTGTACATAATAGCCATCAATTTGGTTTATTATAGCATTTTGAGCCTTATAGTAATAATATGACTGACACGGTAGATTTGGAAATAGTTCTATTGCATCTATCTCTATATAGCAATCTGATATAACCTTACTTGTCATCTCTACTATAAGTCCTAAGTCCCACCAGCCACTTGGTCTACCCTCTAACCAACCTTCTCTATCATAACTTCCAGTAATAGTATCATTAAGCCGTATAAGAAAATTACTACTCTCCCCACATATTTCAAACCCTATAGCCTTATAGTGTAGTCTAGCTATATTACTATCTGTATATGTACTAGTAGTAAAAAGTGACTTATATATAACACCATAACTAATTATTGGTTGATTATATTGGCCTATCTTAATAGAGTTAGAAGCAACTTTAAATATAGCCTCTCCTAGCTCTATGTCAGAACTGGGTAAGCCAGAACTAGTTATACTAGACATAAAATACGGCGATGTATCTATATTGTTAATTAAACTAGTATCTTCTAAGTTATAAAAGCCGTAATAAGATCTATGCCCTACAGGTTCACGCTTAAAAGTATATAGCTTTTTAGGCATAATATTGCCGTTATATTCAGCTATTATTTCCATAGAACTTGTATGAGAAATTTGAATATTATGAGTTAAAAACCCAGTAGTGAATATGTGTGTTCCTGTAACTACAGTTCTTTCCTCTAAGTTATTTATCTTATACCTTAACTCACAAGGCATACTTGCACGTAAAGTAATATTAGTAAGACTATTAAATGATACAGAATTACCATAATTATCTACTGTTACATTAGGTATACCGTAAACATTTAAAGTAATATCATCATAATTTGCTAGTCTATTACTATATGTAATTACCTCACCTGCTTCAGCAAAGTAATAAAAAAATCTGAGTCTAGTAGGCTTAGTTATATTTAAACTTACACTTCTAGTAGGTCGTATAAAGTAAGTATTATTCTTAACATCAGAAGCTGGGCTATCCACATCATGTGGTACAGTAATATCTCCAACTACTATAAATCCACCATGATCAGATGGAAATGTAAAAGTAAAAACTGTAGGACAGTCATACGTAGATAAAATATTTTTATCACAACCTGATAGCATATTTAACCTCTAGCCGATGAAAGTACTAACCCACACTGCCTTATTACTACCTGCTCTAGCTCTATATTAACAGTACTAGCTGCTTCCATAACTGCAACTTGTTGCTCATACTGAACTCTAGGTGAACTATATCTGTCTATTGCAAAATATTCTGGTTCATAGACACTAAATATAATTCTTGGCTGACCAAGCTTATACGTAGAAAATTCCCACGTAGTTAAAAATTCTTCTAATAAGCTATTTATATTTGATATTCTTCTATGCCCAGTTTTAATAATAGACTGTGCTAGTTTTAAGGCCAAATTATTTACTAAATCATTATACGTGGGTATGCTAGTTATTTCAATAGGCATATAAACTTCATAATGCCCTGCAGCTATAGGCCTATCTAATGGCAATGCTTGATCCCAATATTGACCACTAGTAATATTGTATACTTCATTATTGACCATTATATAATCACCACCGCTTAAATCTGATGGAAAATTATATGTCGATAACGTGCTAATAGCATTACCATTGCAATATACGTAGTCTCTAAACTTTCTAAGACCAAAAGCATTTCTACCAAATACCGCTATACCAGTAAATGGTGTTCCGTTAAGTTCCGTAGTAATTACCTTATTATTTGTTAAAGCTCTACCTATGTGTTTAATCTCTGTGTAACAGCTATGTACTTGATATAGACTATCTTCTCCATGTATATCCTGTACTACAAGAAGATTACCTTCATCTAGTAAAGAACTATCAAATGGTATACCAAAAAACTCTGTAGTATTTATGCCATATTGTGTGGCCATTAAAGGTCTACGTATAGTTACTTCACTTGTGGCATCTATAGGATATCTAAATTGAACAGATTTACCTAATGTACTTTTAACAATATTTAGTTTGCCGTTTAATAAAACATATGAATTAGCTGGATACATTGATTCATATTCTTGGTTAAGACTTAGCTTAACAGAAGTATAAGTTTTATCTACGGCTCTATCTAAGTAAATATCTGAATCTAGCCACTCATACCCGCTTCCAGAAAGTCTAGTTCTAATTCTTTTACCTATTACATAATTTTTTGACTCAATAGTTATACACATACCAGGTTTTAAAAACTTTGTATTTCCACTACGGTATATAATTATATTAGAACCTGCAGTTGTTGATACCATAGTATCAGTATCTGCAGGAGTTACAATAGTAGAACCTGCAGTAGTCTTTACTACAGATAAATTTATATATGGTGAAAAATACTCATATCCAGCAGGTAATTCTATAGATTTAGTCACATAGTTTAGCGTAGCTAGTGGTAAATCAGTTTTTCTATTAAGAGCCTGCCCACCTATTAATATGGGAGTTGTTAATGAATTATAATCTGACATACTATCATTAAAGTAATGTGAAGTAAATGAAGACCAATAGTCTGCGTATACTGGAGGTTTAGTAGTCAATAAAAATGCTGGGTTTGCTTGTAGTATGTATAAACTTTGTCCTGCACTCTGAGGTAATATAACACTAACAGATAGTAAGACATCAGAAAATATACCTTGAA
>Ga0066599_100000004_pt1 | contig 41094 bp, 41 predicted proteins | sample InisedmetaG_FD_60065 | JGI IMG/M metagenome (GOLD analysis project Ga0066599, IMG submission 60065) | Freshwater pond sediment microbial communities from the University of Edinburgh, under environmental carbon perturbations - Initial sediment | ecosystem: Environmental > Aquatic > Freshwater >...
TTGAAGGGTAACAACCATAATATTAAAAGGAATTTTCTCAACACGGAATTGCTTGCGAAACGTTTACAGGCACGGTCAAATATAGTTGTTCCTTCAGGTACTGAACCCCTTGTCAAATATTCATATATACTCAATAGTAAATATTCCAGATTGAGCCATCAAATTTACTTGGTAACCGTTTTTCCAGATAAGTTAATCCTGTAAGTAAGCTCAAAGATTAAGCATCATAGATAATCATATGGTTATTCAAGATAGAAGTACTTATTCATTTTTTGTTGAACCTGACTCCCATTGCTTCTTCTTTTCCTCTTCCTCCTTTTTCTTATTGCCTCTACTAATCAGGAAAGCTCCTAAGATAACAAAAGCCAAGCCGGCAAAAGAAGCATTATGACCTTGCGTTGTAGCAATTAATGAACCAAGGGTTGAAAGAATTCCCAGAACCAATAGAATTATTCCAGCTGTTTTCATAAACTGTTAGTTTAAAACAATTATTGGTTTTTGTTGGCATCAACAAATTCTACATCTTTCTTTTTCGAAAAAAGAATTATAATAAGTCCAATAATAGGCGATAGAAACAAACAAAGGACAAAACTCCAACCATATCCGATTTTTCTATCTTTACCGATTAGGGCAACTAAAGCTGAAATTATGACAGCTACGATTAATACTGCAAATGTTTCCATAGTTTAAATTTTAAAAATTAATATTGAGTTTTTGTTTTGCTAATTCCTTTAATTCAATTAGTTTCTTGTAATTGGTTTTATTTTTAGTTATCTCTTGAAATAATTCTAAGGCTACCTGATTTTTTTCGATATCGCTTGAAAACCTATCGGGATGGCACTTTACTTTTAATTCATCGTACAAGGGTTTTACATGAAAAGAACTGTTAATAATGTTTCCAAAATCAATCTCACCTGCTTTTGCCTCTCTTTTAAATTGTTCTCTTGCGCTTTCTGATTTTCTCCGAAAGAATATTAGGGAAATTATTAATATAAATTCAATAATAGCAATCCACATCCAAAGATTAGGAAAACTTATAGTTTCATTATCCGTTTTTGAAATGACCTGATTTGCAATACTGATAGTGTCTGCTGCTACTGTTTCAATCATAGTTATGTTATTGAGGTAAAGCAATATAATCTTTTAATTGCCACCGTAAACCATATATTCCTTGGTCACCATGTATCTCCAATGTATCCCAACCTAATACGATTAATCGCCTTACTAAAACATTATCATTCAAGATGACCTCTCCAATATGCTTAATCTCGTCTTTTGCTAATTGTCTACCAGAAAAAGCTTGTATCCTATATCCACTATTTAACCAATTAGAGAATTGATGCCTATAAGTCCGTTCTCCCTTAGAAATTTTTGCTTTTAATAATGTTGGAGCTTCACCTATAATAAAAGCATTTTTTGCTGAATCATTAAAACTTCTAATTAATTGACTCCTCTCACTTCTGTCTCTAAACCAATCAATTATTCTATTCCATGTATTTTCAAGCATATCCTTATCTGGCTTAAAGTTTCATAAATGAATTAATAATCTGCCCGCTTTCATATTGACGTTTACTTTTAGGTCGTAACTATCAAACTCAATATTTGTTAGGCTTCTTTTACAGCAATAAATGCATATGAAGAATAAGCATCATTTTCTATCTGAACCTAAAGTTAGATTATTTTTGCAATAAATCTATCTATAACTTTTTTTCTTAGAACTTCTTTCGTCAAAATATTTTCTTGCTTCCGGTTGAATTTTACCATAAATTTGATAACTAAGGCTATAAGCATAAAATACTAATAATTTACTGTACAAAAGCTAATGTAATCTTTAAAGAACAGAACAATAAACACCCAAAAATTCTTATTGGGATGCCATAAAAGAATAACTGAATAATGCTTAAAAAGATATTCGCTTTATTTTTCATTTTATTCATGTGCTTAGGGTATATTTTTGCTCAAACAAACCCGAATCATGTGAGGGTAAGTGGATATACCAGAAAGGATGGAACTTATGTTCAACCATATTTCAGAACTGCTCCCAATTCAACCAATAGAGACAATTTCTCCACAAAAGGCAATATAAATCCATATACAGGAAAAGCAGGATGGATTGAACCTGATAGTAAATACAACACTTTTTATTATAATACATATACATATACTCCAAGCAAAACTCAGAGCGATTTTGCAACAAATTCATCCCTCCCAATAAAATATAAAGACAGAACCTACATAGAAGATGAGCATGGTGGTTATACATGCTATCTGACAGTAAAAGATGAAAGGACTTTTAATATTTACAATATGAATGACACGCTAATCTTATACTTAGTAATTAATCATAGGGGAGATTGGCGTATTTTTAATGCTAATTGGGTCTATATAAAAACAATCTTTGTTACTACAGAACAGTGAGAAAATGCATTTTTATACAGTTTTTAATCCTCATTACCGAATTGTCGTTCGGTCAAACGATTTATGAAAGTCCGTTAGGGTTTAGTTTGTCCTTTGATAAAACATGGAAAAGAGTACCCAAAGAAGTATTACAACAGAGAATGAAAGATGTTGCTGAATTCCTAAATTATAAAAAGGAAGTTCAGTTTGATGCATGTTTCCAAAAAATCGGAAACGCAGATATGGATTTCCCTTATATTCTTTTTAAAAATTTTTACGCTACCGCAACAAGTGAAGAAGAAATAGCTAATATAAAAAAATACTTTACGAATAAGGAAGGGTTCGAAAATGTGGTACAGCAAATCGTAAATAGGAAGTTTGACGTTGAAATTGAGATAGGCAAAAACTATTATGATTCACAAAAGAAGATACTGATTTTCACATATGATATGGGAATAAGTATTAAAGGCAACTTGGTAGGGATGTTTGCATTTTATGTTGGTAAAGATGCAAGTCTTTTAATCTACTGCTACTCTTATAAAGACGAATTTAAATATGACCAGAAAGAATTTTTAGATGTAATATATACTATTGGGGATAAGGGGATGACATCTACTATGTCTGATTACATAACGAAGCATGATATTGCAACAAAGTATTATAATGATGGAAAGGGTCAATCGAGTGTAGGCAATCGATTAGAAGCTATAATACTATATACAAAAGCTATTGAGAATTATCCAAGAGAAGACAGCTATGCAAAATCAGAGGCATATTACAATAGAGGACTTAATAACCGCAACCTAAATAATATACAAGAAGCAATTAATGATTATACAGAAGCAATTAAGCTAAGACCAGATTATTACAAAGCCTACAATAATAGAGGTTATGCAAAGCTATTAATGGAAGATTATAATGGAGCAATACCAGATTTTACAATGACAATTAAATATGACAACTATAACACTGAGTTTACAAATATGGCATTAGGTAACCGAGGGATTTCAAAAATATTTATAGGACAGGATGGCTGTCCCGACTTAAAAAAAGCGATTGAATTAGGAAACAAAAATGTAATCGACTTTTATAACCAAAATTGTAAATAATGTACTTTACCAAAATAGAGATTCTGTTACTCTTAAAGTTTAGTATAGATTCTGTTATATTTCTTCATTTGTTACTTTGGAAAAACAAAAGAATCCATTGCTCTGAAGAAGATTGGCTGCATATTACTTAATTTATTTATATCACAAGTTGCCGTCAAAGTATAGTTATACCCTTTATAATAGAAGAAATAATTTGTATAGTATAATGTATAGTTCTTTACCAAATCTTCGGATGTATAATGCAAGAACATACCCTTCTGATTATCAACATATACAACCCCTTTTTTGATGACTTTCACATTTGGAAGTTGCAGATTGTTTTCCCATGTACTCGCTGGAATACTTAATAAATCATCTATTGTAACCTTTTCCTCTTGAGGCATAAGTTTCTTAACGACAACTATTATTGAATTACCATTTGTGTCCGCAACTTTAAAGTCAATATTCCGTCCTGTTATTTCTTTAGGTGAAAAAGTGGTTTGATATTCAATAGAATATCCCCACTTATTACTAACATAAGTTTTATAACTTTTAGTTTGAGATAAAACAAACTGACTAAGTGATAAAAGGAAGAAAATAGATATAGTTTTCATATCGCAGTTGCAATTATATAGTTAAAACTTAAATGAATTGAAAGTCTTTAGAAAAATGGATTCGTAATTTTGGAACTGGCTTGTCTTACTTGTTGCAGTAAATACAAATGCATTGCTACCTTTAAAAGTATATATTTCTAATGCCTTTGTACTATTAGATGGATTAGTGTAATAAATAAGAAATGCCTTCTCACCTGAAATGTACGTTTTTTCAGCTCTGGATATAGCAGTTTGTGGTGTGTATTGGCGGAATTCCTTCTCAAACATCTCTTTCGAGTAATCATGTGCCGTTATGTTATACTCTTCAGGTCTTCTTGGTGAGACATTAATGAGGATACTTGTACCATCAGCATTAACCAACTTTAAATCAATATTTCTTCCGGTTGCTGTTGCTTGTTTAAATCCAGAAGGAATGATGATAGTATATCCATATTTTGAACTCTTAAAGGGATTATTACCTGATGATTGACAAAAAATAAGATTATTGTTAGCAATCACCAACATCAATAATCCAAGAAGTTTAATTTGCCTCATTGTCTTAGTTTATTTTAATAGCACAACATCATTCATGAAAGCTTCGAATTCTGAATCGGCTGCCTTCCCTGACAACATTTGTATAGTTTGTCCTTTATCGATACTAACAAAGTGTAATTGATAGATGAAAGCTGTCTGAATCTGCATCTTACCTAAGACTGCTCTTCTACCACGATAAGTTACATCATTTGTTGAAAACCCATCATTCTTTTGGTTTTCTTTATAAGCATCTAAATAATACCCAATATTAGTATTTGGCGGTAGTTGATGAGACGTTAAATAATATGTTATGTTATTCTGGGGATTCTTATATCTTATCTCTAATGTCTCTTTAGTGTTTACTCCCTGAAATAAGTACTTCTTGGGGGCAGCAAGGAAATGGTTGCTATAATTATTCAATGTATTCGATTCTGTCGTAGTTTGATTATTGGATTTTGTGGTATTAATCTGGGCTTTTTGTTGGGAATTAATATTAGGAGCAAAAGGGTCATTTTTATTATTACGACCATATTTTGAATCATTCTGGAGCAATGTAAAGAGATGTTTTATAGCCTTTAAGCATCTTTGAGTGTCGTAAGAATCTGAAAATTCACATATCTCGAACTCATTTTCTATTCTTCCCCCACATTTGAATATTTTTGCCGAGTTCCTTCCTCTTAAAATTATACGATTATATTCATTAATTATAATTGATAAAATATTTATATCACTATTATGAAAGCTGCAATACTCCACGTTACGTTGATTCCCATTATCAATGTTATCAAGGCAATTATAGAATTCTATGTGTCTCATAATTATTATTGTACCATCATCTAATAAAGAAAAAGAATCATAGTAATTAGCATTACATCTTTGATTATATTTTTCTGATTTAAGGTGAGCATCTGGAGCATTTACCATACCCCAATTGCAAGTATTGTTACTCAAAATTGTGTTAATATAATCCAAAGTTTCTTGAACAGATGGAGACTGAGTAAAACATAGACTACAGCTTAATAACAAAATAACTATAAGTATATATTTTTTCATTTTAGTAAACTTGGATTTTAGAAAAATCACATATGTTTGAAGTATTTATAATGAATATCTGGTTTCTAATGAGTTATGCACTAAATTTATGAAGATTTATGTTTAAATTGTACTTTGAAACCGATAATAATATTAGAAACCAATAAAATATTAAGATTCACTGTGTCAAACTCATTCATTATGAAATATTTATCAATCTATTTTTTTACCCTTTTCATAATATCATCTTGCACTTATAATCGAGTTACTACCCCACAAAGTAGAATCGAATCTCCAGAAGAATTGAAAGCTCGCCTACTTTTAGAGAGCAAATTACAAAATCCAGAACTCAAAGGTTATATGCTTGGTGTTAAGCGACCTTACATTTATAGCAGTTATAAATATACAGATTCTCCAACTACAGTTGCCGGATTATCCGGTAAAATAGAACTTCTTTTTAACAGAGATAGTTTGATTAAAGTGATAACCTTTACCCATGAGCATATGTTGACTGAGAAAGCTCTGGAATTCAGTGAATTTGCGAATCTAATTAAAGAAAAGTATAATCTTGGTTGGGTAATTGATAATGAAGATAATTTAAGTAACAATCAAAAAGATTTCATTTCCGAGAAAGAGAACATAATTTTTAGTCTATCCCAGAAAAATGAAGAAGTCTATACAGCAAGTGACCTTGAGAGTTTTCAACACAAACAGCAGCTTAAAAAACTAAGAAAAGAAAAAAGTGAAAATGGACTATATGAATGGGAAATAGCTGAAATTGAGAAGTTACAACGTGAAATTCATTATAAAGAATATGATTGGAAGATAAGCTACATATTTAAAATTATTGACAAAGATTTTGCTGAACAAGTTATTTTAGAACAAAGGATGAAGCAATATTCACGTGAACGTCAAGAAATCGAATCTGAATTGCAAAAAACTCAAGAAGAAAAAGAAAAACTTTTAAAAGATTTTTAAAAATAAAATCAATTTATTATTTCTGATTATTCTTTCCACTAAATAAACGTACGTTTTTTTGATACTGGATTTACAGGGGGGGATGCTGGGGTTTCTGAGTACTAAAGTCCCTCAATAATTATTTGGGGGACTATTATTGAAAACCAGAATCTCCTAAAGCACAAATGGAAGGATAACTGCACTCAGTCCCAGAACAATTAAGACTATTAAAAGAATACGGTTTACTTTTACACTTTTTTCAATTAAATCAAGACGAGCAGGAAAATCAACGGCTTCTAAGGTTTTTACCAAATTATCAGTTGCTTCAACCGTTTTTCTATAATTTTCAAGTAACCGTTTAATTTCAACCAACTTTTCTCTATTGGTCTGGTCAATTTGATTACCTGTGGTTTCAAAACTAAGAACTCCTTCTTTAATCAGAAGTTCTGTTTCTTTCCTGAGTTGCTCAATGGACTGAGTATAGGTATTATAAATCTTCTCCGTGTAAGTTGAATAGTTTTTTTGAACTGACTGTAATGTTTCGATTACTTCTTGGGCATTCTTTTTGGTTTCATCAATATAATCAGTCACATCTTTTAGCCGGGCAAGTTCTTTTTCAAGCAACCCCAACTGCTCGTTTATTTGTTCGTTCATAACTTCCAATGAATTTTGAGTTAAATTTTGTCAACCAATGACTATGATATCTGTGGAAAATAACACTTTCAATTTCTACTACCCTTTTAGCAATCTCATTATCGAATTCAGCAATTTTGTTTTCATAAACGTCCAACAAGTCTTTAAAAGCTATGAAGTCTATATTTGTTGCATCATAAATCTTACTAAACCCTTTAATAATATCATTCTGAGCCTCTTGGATAAATTCAGCATCATTCTTTTCAATCAAAAGTACGGAAAATGCTTTAAGCAAAATAAAAACAAAATTATCCGGGCGTTGCACTAATAGGATTGTTGCAGCACCCCTAAGATGTTTTAGATTGTTAATTTCTCCACCATTATCTTTTCGAACAATATCCATGTATTTCTTGACGATTTCAAAATCTGCCTTTAATCCTTTATCAGTATCTCTTGGTAAATATTCAGGTCGAGCATATTTTGAATTCATGTATAAGTCAACAAATACTTTGAAATCAGCACTGCCATTTTTATTTAAACCTATTTTACATGCTTCTTCCATGGCTCTAATAGACATGTTTCTCTGTTCAGCAATTTCCTCGTAGATAAACTTAATTAAACAACCCAGACATTTTTGAATTTCTGTTGTTCCCTTATAATGAGGTAACCGGGACATTATTTCTTCAACCCTTTCAGAACCATTATAAAGCGATAAAAATTCTTTTAGTCGATTTGCATAATAACCCTGTTCTTTACGGCTTACTTGAGCCGAAATAACCTTAGAATTATAATCAATGGTATAATCATCCACAACTCCAATAATTGATAATCGGTAGATTGCTTTAAAGGTCTCCTGCTCTCCCCGTATCTTTAAAAAATGTGATTTTAACCTTGAAGCATCCCCGGAATATCCTTTCAAACTATTTACAAATTCTTCAAAGTCACTATTATACTCAGTCAAATCCTTAATTTTTCGCTCTGTTATATCCATTCCATCGTTCTGAAGGAGACCTGCGAGTCTTTCATACTCATTATTTTCAAATGGTATTTGAACTATAAATTCATTTGGCTTAGTTGGATTTGACAGAAGCTTTTCTATTCCATCCTGAGTGATACCTTCTGAAAATTGGTTCAACCAATCAAATGGGGACAATGCTTGAGGACATTTTTGGCTAATATACTCTTGAATGAAATCAACAATGCTATTTAAATTGTTAATAGAATTATTCCCAGCATAATAAGGGAAGTTATCTCTGTCAAGATATATAGAACCAAGATTCGGATTCATATACAATACCTTTCTGCCATTAGCATTGCTGAATGCTCTTAACTGGAGAATCTCTCCAAACTCTTCAACTATTATGTCTTCAAGATTATTTAATACTCTCTTTGTAGGAAATTTAATTTCGCTTAATAATTCATTTAATATAACTTTCTCTTTTGCAATGCCTTTAAAATTAGACCGATGGAAGCTGAGTAGAATGTCTTTATCAATTGAAACTGCGTTTTCTTCAATTACCTCGGTAATATCTCCATCTTCGGTTACCCTTTGAACTTTCACATTAGAAGGAATAGCTTGTTGATTAAATAAAATTACCCCAACAGCTATTTTTCTGTCTCTCCCTGCTCTACCAACCTCTTGATAGTAACTTTCAATCGAACTTGGATGATTAAAATGGACAATATATCGAATGTTGGCTTTATCAATCCCCATTCCAAATGCTTTTGTGGCTACTAATAAATCAAATTCGTTGTTAAGGAACAATTCTTGGCTTTTTTCATTCACCGCATCTCTATTTGTTTCTCCATTCCCACCCATAAAAGTGCCAATTTTTAGGTCAGGTATGTTTTTCTTTATTTGAGTGGCATTATCCTCAACCCCAAAATACCATCTCCTATGTGGACAAAACACCAATCCTGCATTATTATTATCACCAGACTTTGAGAAGAAATTACTCGGTTCAAATTCATCCAGAACTACGTTAACTCCAGATTCCTTAGCGTTTGCCATCAAATTTTTATCATCCAAAAATTCTTTTATTCTATTTGGGATATTCTTTATTGCTTTATGTATTTCAGCTTGCTTGGCTTCTCCTAATGATTGTTTATTTTTAAAACTTAATCCTAACTCTGGTTTTATATCTGCAACTACTTCATGGATTATAAACTGTAACTCAGGTCTGTCAAGTTTTTCAAGACGTACAATTGAATCTTCATCCGGAATGCCAAGTTCTCGTTGTACGTCTGCAAGCACATCATATGATGCAGTGGCAGTCAAAGCGAAAAAGGGAATTGTCACCTTGTTTTTTGTCAGACAATATTTACGGGCATTATCTCCCAGACGAAGATATGATGTTCTAAAATCATGTCCCCATTCACTTACGCAATGAGCCTCATCAATAACACAATAACTGAAATAGTTTTTATTTGAATTTGTTTGTAATAATCTTTTTCGGAATGTTTCATCTTGAAGCCTTTCAGGAGATACAAATGCAAACATGGCATTCGCATTAATTATTTGCTCAGTCGCTAACTGCCTGCCCTTTTGATTAAGAGATGAATTTATGAAGACGGCACAGTCTATCCCGTTTTTTAAAAGACCTTCATATTGGTCTTTCATCAGAGATTTTATAGGGTCAATTACCAATGAAATACCGGCTTGTAATATTACTCCTAATTGGTAAGTTAATGATTTACCTGAGCCGGTTGGAAGAAGTCCTATAACACTCTTATTTTGGAATGCTCTGTTTATTATCTCAACCTGACCCGGTCTGAATTCTTTTTTACGAAAGATATCCTGTATGTATTTTTCCAGTATTGCAACTTGGCTTGCATCTTCAAGAAATTTATTCTGTTTTTTGTCTTTTAATCCCAGAGGTTTATAGGCAATAAGCGATGATGTAAGAATCTTTCGTTTTGTCTTTGGCGAATGAGTAGACCTAATTGTCAGAATTAAATCTGCATTGGGGAAACTCTGAATATTTGTTTGTTTGCTTCTTTGTAATGTTGAAATATCAATAACAAGATTATATTTCTTGTTTCTATCTACAACACTATTTACGTTTCTCGAATATCCAATGTTTTCTATGAAAAGATTACATGTCGGGAAATCAAAAGAGTCTTGTTTTAGGAGAAATAAATTTTTTAATAATAAGATAAAGTCATTTATTGCCAATTGTGCACAAGGGACATCACGTTCAATAAAAGCAATATTCCATTCCTTGTCTTTCACATTAAGATTATTGCTGACAATTAGATTTATTAAAGCTTTTTGTATTCTTGCAACAGCGATGGGAATCAGAATCAGTTCAAGAGCCGTCCTTCCTTCTTCTGATTTATATAATGGTTGAAGATAATTTGATTTAATGATTTTGAAATATTCTTCATTTTCTAATTGTTTGAAAAAGTTGAGTTTTTCTGGAAGTTTCCCCCATTCACTTGTTTTAAATCGGATTGCTCTTTTCCATTTAGCTTTTTCAGTAGCATTATCCCTTTCATCATCAATTTTTTGTTGGGACTCTGTATTATGTTGACTTCCATCAATTTCTACTATTAGTCCTCGTTGATTAGCAATTTGATATGGGAATTCTAACGAAAAGTCTACCCGTTGCTGATTGAATATATTAATCGAACCATTTAAATATTTTTCTACTTCGTCTTCAATGTTTGTAGAAAATCTGAGTATATTTTCTATCTCTCTCTGACTTTCAAATAATTGAATCCAGAAGGGTGAAGCTAATTTTGGAAGTTTATTATATAAAAAATCTTCCTCATATTCACTTCCTAAATGACTTTCCCAAGATTGAAGATTAGCTTTCCTTATGTTTTCACTCGACAAATCCGGTTCAATAATATGCAATGCATGAAATAGTTTCTCTATCAAAGTGTCCTCACACGTTATATCATATGCAATAGAACCAATTTCTTCTAATTTTTTAGCATTTAATTTTGCAATTTGGTGTTTTTCAACTAAATACTTTTCAATATTCAAAGAGGGTCTTGTAGGTAAGCCTCTTGATATAATATTATTAGCAACTAAGAATATTTGATTAGGTTCTTCTTGATTGGGAGAGACATTGCTTTTAAGAATACAATCAAAATACGAAAGTTGCTTCAATAGACCATCAACTTTTACTTTACCAAACTTTTTAAATAAGGTTTCCTTAATGCAATCAAATACGTATCCTGCCTGTAGTTGATAAATATCCATCTACTCAAACATGTTAAGTAAGGTGGTGAATTTACAAAAAAATATTATTTATTTTAGCTATTAAAAATTAGTATTCAGTCATTTACAAATATTGATATGTAAAGCCTAATTGATATAACTATCAATCACCTTTACATTGCCATTTTTTAAATCATGTGCTTGTCTTTTTTTCGCCTCACGAAGAATATAACCGGATTTCCTGCGCTTTTTTGTGTCCTTGCTCCCTTTTGGTCGCCCGGCTTGTTTTCCCTGCAACTTTGCACGTCTTAAACCTTCTAATGTGCGTTCACGAATCAGCTCTCGTTCGAATTCGGCAAATGCTGACAATATCTGGAAATGAAGTTTACCGGAAGCAGTTCCAAAGTCCAGATTGTCCGAAATGCTAATAAACCCAATACCTTTGTCTATTAACTCTTTTGTATCAAGAATTAATTCTGTACTTGAACGTGCCCACCTGTCTAATTTATAGACGATTACTGCATCATATTCATGATTCCGGAGCTTAGCAAGTAGTGCCTGTTTTACTGGTCTGGTTTTTCTTGTGGATTCAGTTTCTTCGTAAATATCATAAGAATAACCATTCTTTCCTGCGTACTCAATAAGTCTTATTTTTTGGTTTTCAACTGTTTGCTCTGATGTCGAGACACGAACATATAATGCAATGTGCTTCATATTATTTGTTATTAATTTTGTTTAAAAGGATAAATTGTGAATCTCAGGTCAGGTTTAGGCACTTTAACTATAAATGTCCTGATTGGGATGTCGTATTCAAGTTCTACCAAAAGTAGGTATACATCATTACCGTCATAATCCAAGGCTAAATACTCTTGCCGAAATTTGATTTTCCTTTTCAAGCAGCAAAGATATGCATAATATATTATGCATGCATAATATATTAGGCTTTTTTTATCTTTGATTAAAATAATTGCCATGGCAAAAAGGACTGCAAAAGTAATTACACCTGATATAGCGTTAAAAATGAAAGAGATTGGTTTAAATGTTACAAAACATAGACAGGCAGTTGGAAGTAACTATAAGACGTTTGCAGAGCTTCATAAAATAAATAATATGACACTCTGGCGCATTGAAAATGGTAAAGATTATGAAATGAGTAAATTCCTTCAGGTCATAAAAGCCATTGGTATTTCACCAGAAGATTTCTTTAAAGACATTAAGTGATGCAGGTGTAGGGGGTACAAAAGATTGTTTTATACAAATACATCTCAAAATATACAGATTTCAGCGTTTAATAACCTAATAGCTTGGTGCTAACCCAAATGAGAAAGTGCTTTATTTAGCTAATAAAAGCATAAAAAGGAACTATTTGGTTAGGATACCGTACAGTTGATTTCCAACTAAAGTTTACATCTGTTTCCTACAAAAGTTTATACCGGCTGAGTATTTATGGTAAGAAATGATGTGAATGATGACCAGAAAAGAACTTTCCCCGGAGAATTATAAAAGAATGCTTGACCTCAGCATGTTTCTTCGTGAAATGAGGATTAATTCAGGCTATACTCAGGAACAGGTAGCAAAAGAAATCAAATTATCAAGAAATAGTATTTCAAAAATTGAAAGGCAGGGATTCTTCCGTATCCAGCACCTATTCGTACTCGCTGATTTTTATGAAATACCTATTAATGAACTATTCGTAGATATTGAGTAGAATATCGTGTGAATTGCTTTAGTTAAATACCATTACTTACATAGCTATCTGCTAACATCCTTATTAGTTCACTAATTCTGTTCTTTACTTTTGCAGGTTTCACAACAATAACCTCAGTTCCCCATCCCAGAATCTGCGAATAAAGCTCATAATTTGGTACTAAAAAGTATTTAAAAATAAATCTATTGCCATCTTTCTTTAAAAATTCCTGACTCTTATGCAGTGGTTGGGTAATTACATATTGTGATTGTAATTCAGAAAATGCAAGATGTATTTCAACTGGCTTTTTGTCCAGAACACTCACTCCAATTACATTTTCATAATACTTCTTGGCATCAAATCCTTTGTCTATAAATCGGATATTTTCTTCAACCTTAATATCAACCATCCTGTCAAGACCATATGTTCGAATTCCTGAATACTTATCATTAAATCCGATTAAAAACCAGCGATTACGGAATTCTTTCAGGTGATATGGATGAATTATGTGAGTTGTACTTCGGTTTGAGGTAAAAGACTTGTATTCAATTCTAAGGACAAGTCTGTTTTTTAAAGCATCAATAAGTAGTTCAAGATACTCAGTACCTTTTGTTGCTTCAGTACCTTCGAATTCAATGAAGTCTCTAATGGTATCCTTATCAACTAACCTATAAATACTTAATGCATCAACCAGTTTCTGGACTGAACCAGTAAATGTTTTGAATATCTCTATGTTTTTATACTGGTCGAGTAGCCTTGCTGCAAACACCAAAGATTCAAGTTCATCTTCATTCAATGGGATATTATCAATTGAATAATCCGGGTTTTCATAATAGTATACCTTCTTGATTCTATCTCTTCTTATCGGTGCGTTATACCCCAATCCCCTGTCATAACGCATTGCGTTAATATCTGCTTCGATAGTTCTCTCACTTATTGGAGCTATATCTAATGCCTTTTCACAGGCTTCTACAAGTTCCTGTAGGGTAACATTTCCTCTCTCTGTAAAGCATCGATTTATTACCCGGTATCTAATTAGTGCATCTTTATTTTTTGGCATTTTATTTCGAGAAATTGAAAATGAAAATACACTGCATCAACGTGTTATTATTTTGCAGGAGAATAAAGATAAGTAAATGATTTAAATATTGTTCGTAACCAATACTTAATACATATGCAACCAAAAAACAACCAACCAAAACTCAATCATTATTATCCACAGCCAGTTCTTCGTACAATCATTCTTAAAACATCTCCCCGAAGGTGGAGTGGGTGCATATTCTTTTCTTACTATGACCTTACTGCCGAAGTCTTATTATTAATCCAATCTATTTCAAGCGAATACGAAGGTCGATTCTTAAAAAATCCCTTATTAATACTAAAAGCACCCTCAAAATCTGAGCTTGAAATAAAAATGAATGACCATATAAAATCACTAATTAAATCAAATTAATATGAACCAATGCATACTATATAATATTGAACGAATCTCATCGGCGGCAGCCAGATGTGAATATCATTTTGAAAACCTATCAGACATTAAAAATGATGTTGAATTTATATCAAAGTATCTGGATGTTTCATCCAAACAGTGCATCCTGTTTGCATGTTTTGTTGAGTTAAGCCTTCAGAGAACTGTAACTATTGAAGCATTGGCAAAGCATTTAAAATGTAGCGTACTTAAAATAATCACAGATATCCAAGAAATTGAAGAGATTGAACGTAAGGGATACATAATGAAGAGTAATAAGGGCAGAAGAAATAAGTACACATACACTGACTTTGGCTATAATGTACCCTTTAATGTAATTGAAGCATTGAGGACATCAGATAAAAGTAAACTTCAGCAATCAATTCATTTCAACCTGCCAAATTTTCTTGAAAAGATTGCAGAATTGCTAAATTCAAGAGAAGACAACTCTATGCCAACGGAAGTACTCTTTGACCAAGTGGAATTCATGATATCCAACAATCTTGATGATAAGTTTTTACAATTTGTAAATAAAAATGTAAAGCTTACAGTTAATAAATGTATTGTATTTGCTTTGGCTTTCTTCCGGTTTAAGAAAGAACCGCATTATACAATTGAATCAATCACACAATCAATCTTTGATGACCTATCAGAACAAATGGCATACGACCAGAGTCTTGCAGCAAGACGAAATGAGTTATTTAAAAATGAAATTGTTAGGTTTCAGGAGTCTCAGTTTTATGACGATAAAACTATGGTACTTACCGCAAAGATGCTAAAATTACTCTACAAGAACTATCCGGAGCTTAACATTATTAATGAAACGGATGACTTACTGATAAAATCCCTATCTATCAAAAAGAAAGAACTTTTTTTTGAGGACGGACTTCAAAAACAGCTTCAGAATATTAAAAATGTCCTTGATAAAAGAAACTTCAGAAATTACCAATTAAAACTTGAGTCAAAAAATCTTCATACAGGCATCACAATAATGTTTTATGGGAAGTCCGGCACTGGCAAAACGGAATCTGTATTTCAGATTGCGAAAGAAATTAAAAGGGATATCTTGATGGTGGACCTTAGTCAGCTTCGAAGCAGGTGGTTTGGTGATTCTGAAAAGATGGTTAAAAGGGTTTTTGAAGATTACAGACGATTTTCAAATAATAGCAGTGTTATCCCTATTCTTTTCATTAATGAAGCCGATGGTATGTTTTCAAAGCGTTCTGAGATATCTGCAAAAAATTCTTCCGTAGACCATACTATTAATACTATTCAGAATATAATCCTTCAAGAACTTGAAAACTTTGAAGGTATTTTATTCGCAACCACAAACCTTACCATAAATCTTGATAGTGCATTTGAAAGAAGATTTTTGTTTAAAGTGGAGTTCAATAATCCGTTGCCAGAAGTAAGTCAACAAATCTGGAAGTCAAAATTGCCTGAATTAACACCAAGCCATATAGTGTTACTTTCATCAAAATTCAATTTCAGTGGTGGTGAAATCGAAAATATTGTCAGAAAATACTACACAGATACCCTTATTTATGATGATACATTGGATATAAATAGGCTTTTTGAGTATTGTGCGCAGGAAAAACCATTTCATAATAACATGAAGATTGGATATTTAAAATGATTAGATTTGTTTAAGCTCATGACCGTTAGAAAGATTGCATGCACCTGAGATTGAACAATTCTTATATTTAACATTACTCCGATGAATAGTACGCTGTTTATTCAAAAATGGGTCGATGAAGAAGAGAAATTTGAAGCGAAGGTTCTTGAAAACATTATGGCACTAAAGAAACTGAGAAAGTTTCAGGATAGTGACGAATACTGGGATTTAATTGATTCCTGCTGGAAATATAAAGAACATGTTGACAGGAAGCAGGTAGCCTTTAAGAAAAGATTCTCGAAAATTGACCTTATTTCATCAATTGACAAATCAATCCCCATTCATGCGAAGAAACGAAAGGTCACAAATGCATTTTACGTATATGCCAGTTCTATGATAGAAGAATTGAAAACCTCATCTGAGAGGGAGCAAGAAAAATGGCAGCAAAGTGCTGAGCAAATTGGAATAAAGACCAAACTTAACAGTGTTTATAAACTGTGGTCAGATATATATATCTGGCAGGATGAAGATATTGTTCCTAATATTTTCACGCACATGGGAGTTTATAATAATGAGATAAATACACTTGGGAACACGATTCGAACCATGTGTAAACTAACTGGCTCTGATAGTGAATATATTATAAAGTACCTGATGAATCAATTTGCAAAGAAAAACAAGGAACTATTCAAGCTGAACCCGGACATGAAAAACGAATCTTGATATTCATCTTGCCATCTTGAAATCTGCGTTTAATAACTGAAAATTAATTACATATGTTAACAAAAAAGAATGACCGTGCGATTAATGAAGTATTTCACAAAGTAAATCTGGCAGAACATAATTTCAGGGCACTTGTAGAAATAATGGTTTTTGATACACTAAAGACATTAGATACAAGAAACGTTCTTGCAAAGAATTGTCAAAAAATGATTGATGCCCAATCTGATAAAACACGAGCCAAATATTACTCAGAGATTATATCAATGTTTCATTCTGCATCCGCAATCTTGCACAACGGGAAGTATCATTATAAGGATTTGATGGCAGATATTGATATGGATGAGATTAAGCAGTTTTTGAAAGAAAAAGCCAAAACTCTATTGGAAGAAAAACCCTCACGACAATCTCGGTCATGGCAAATAAGAGAGGTAGCATTAAAAGGTCTTGACCTTGAGGATATGATTTAAACTTACAACCTACTACTTTGAATCTACTTTTTGTTTGCCGATATAATGAGATGCGTAGCTGTACGGCAGAAACTATTTACGCAGCAAAGGGATACTCTGTAAAATCTGCAGGAACGGAAACGACAGCTAGAGTGCCTCTAAGCAATGAGAATATTCTCTGGGCAGATGTAATCTTTGTGATGGAAGAAAAACATAAGGTGATATTATATACTTATTTTTCTGAAGTTGCTAACGGCAAAAATATTATCATTTTAGATATTCCAGACAACTACTATTATATGGAACAGGAGTTGGTGGAGTTGATAAAAGAAAGGGTTGCCCCGCATCTGAATTAAAATAAATTTTGTTTACATCATTGAAAGAACCCAAATTCATGTCAAGATATTTAACCAAATCACGATACCTTTTAGGATTAAACTGCCCAACAAAATTGTACTATACCGGGAAAACTGAATACCCAAACTCAACTGAAGGAAATGAATTTCTTGAAGCATTGGCGGAAGGTGGGTTTCAAGTTGGCAGTTTGGCAAAGAGTTATTATCCTACAGGAGTTGAAATAACAGATAGAGGATATGATAATTCTGTTCGGGAAACCTTTAAACTACTGAAAAGACCACATGTGGTAATCTTTGAAGCAGCCTTCATGTGGGAGAATCTGTTTGTACGAGCAGATATTATTGAGAAAAAAGACAGGGTGATTAACCTGTATGAAGTTAAATCCAAATCATTTGGGGGGAATGATGCTTCAGATATGCTTACCAAGAAAGAAAGGTTTATTGATGGTGAATGGACTGATTATCTTTATGATGTAGCTTATCAAAAGTTTGTTATTAGCAAGATGTATCCTGATTATGAAGTGAGGGCACATTTAATGCTTGCCAATAAGAATGCAATGGCTACGGTGGATGGTCTTAATCAGAAATTTCAATTGAAGAAGATTGAAGATGAGCGCACATATGTCGAAGTAGTAGGAGTAACTTCAAAATCAGACCTTGGAAATGAAATCTTGATTCGGGTCAATGTTGACAATCTTGTGGAGATGATTTGGAACGGCACTGATTCAAAAACAATGCAAACTATGAATTTTGAAAAAAATGTCAAATTCTTAGCCGACAAGTACGAAAAGAACGAGAAAATAATAACCCCGATTAACAGAAACTGCAAGGATTGTGAGTTCCAAATAGCTCCGGAAGAACAAACTGAAGGTAAAATCTCAGGTTTCCGGGAGTGCTGGAAAAATCAACTCGGTTGGAATGACGATAGTTTTAATGAACCATTGATATTCGAACTTTGGAGATATGGGAAGAAGCAAGATTTGATGAATGATGGTATCTATTATCTTAAAGATATACCAAAGGAACGTCTTGGGGATATTAAGCCGGAAAAGGATGGTTCACTGTCAGGAAAAGAACGTCAGTGGCTACAAATTGAAAAAGTCAAGAATAACGATACAAATCCATATCTTGATGCAGATGGATTGAAGAGAGTTTTCGAGTCATTTGTCTTCCCCCTGCATTTCATTGATTTTGAAACTGCGATGGTGGCAATCCCATTCTTCAAGGGGCGTAAACCATATGAACAAACCGCTTTTCAGTACAGCCATCATATTGTTACCAGTGATTTAAAGATTGAACATGCTGGTGAATACATCTGCAAAGGAAAAGGCAAGTTTCCAAATTTTGAATTTGTAAGGCACTTAAAATCAGAATTAGACAAGGATGACGGCACAATATTCAGATATGCCATGCATGAAAACACAGTCTTAAATCAGATTACAGTACAATTGAACGATGCAAGTATTGATGATGTGCCAGACAAAGATGAATTGATTGATTTTATCAAAACAATTACCAAGGGAGCAAATCATCATGGGGAACGAAATATGGTTGACCTGAAAGATTTGGTGGTAAAATACTATTATCACCCACAAACAAAAGGTTCAAATTCGCTTAAAGATGTTTTGCCCGCAGTCCTTTCGGCATCAGCTTATCTACAGGACAAGTATTCAAAACCGATATATGGTAAGAACTCTTTGATTAAAAGCAATAATTATCCTGATGGATGGGTTTGGATTAAAAAGGACGAAAAAGGTGATATAATCAATCCTTACAAGCTAATTCCGCCATTATATGAAGGCATTGATGATAGTCTGAAGCAAGATTTTCAATTGATAGGTGATATCCGTGAGGGTGGTGCAGCTATGACCGCCTATGGTTTGATTCAATTTGCACACATTAGCGAAGAAGAGAGAGATATTATTGCCAATGGATTACTTAGATATTGCGAACTTGACACACTTGCAATGGTTATGGTTTGGGAATTCTGGAATAAACTTGTTAAGTGATTTGTTATCTTTACTAAAATAAGGTTAAATTATAAACTAAAAATAAATGCAATGGAAAAGAATTATAAACTCAATGATTGGATGGATGACAACATCGGGCAGATTAAGCTGGTCAAGGATTGGCTGAAATTTTATGGAATTCCTTTCAAAGCGGTTGATATTAAACGTATTAAAGATGACAAAGGTTCTTTAAAATCATTTGAAGTTTTGGTTGATAAAGCGACTATGCTAAAACATTTTAAAGATGAACCTATTACCCCAGAATTTATAAAGACAGGAAAAATAACTATAACATTTGCGATGTAAACTAATTCTAACAGAATATAGGTCTGCTTTTTACAGGATAATTAAAGATAAGTATTATGTGGAATCAGCTTTTAAGAGACCTAAAGGATTTTTATTCGAAATGCAAGCTTGGAGGTAAATTCAGCACTGAAGAGCTATATTTTACTCAGGCATTTCATGATATTGAAAGCCTTTGGAATAGTAATTTTAACAATAATGTACTGACTGTAAAATATATTCTACTATCAGAAGCACCACTATGGGGAGAAGAAGAGAAATACATATATAATCCTATCTACGAAAATGATAGTTCTTTTTTCCGATGCAGTGATTTGTCTTATGCTCTAAATGGCAAACCAGTTGATACAAAAGCCGATTTAATAATCGAATTGAATAAAATAGGTTTTTTGATAGTTGATATTTCTCCATATGCTCTGAACAAAAAGGATACCAGCATAAACTACCCACAACTATCAAATAGAAAGAAAAATAATTATCATAACCTCATACAGCCAACACTTGGATTGTACTTTGATGATAAACTAAGAAGGATTGTAAAAAGAATTGATGAAAAAGTAAAGGTTTTCTACAGATATCCTCGAATAGAAAAACACTTGGGATTAGAAATTTCTATTTTGCTTCAAAAGTACAATTTAAACGTTCAACCGAATCCATATAGTGACATTTTCAAACAAGGTGGTGGAATAGATAAGGATAAACTTAAATCAATAATTTAGTACAAGAACTCCGTTCTGTTCAGAGAATTGTGGTTTTATGCTATCTAAATAGGGGTCGGAGAACTATTGAATAATTTCAAATCAAATCAAGTTTTTTTTGAAAATCTGACGTTTTGGCAATGAATTTTACTTGCCGAAACGTTAGCTAAGTGGTTTTCTTGAAAAATGCCATCAAGAATTTCCGTCCATTGGTCAAATCTTCGACTAAACCATGCCTGCTATTCGAAAATATTAAATATCTGATAAACAGCTTTATAACAATCTCTTATTTAAAAATGTGCCTTTTTTGTAACATTCTTATTTAAGAAAAGATTTTAGTGTAAAATCCTCATTATCTGCATAAAAACTCTTGCACCATAGCGAGTTATATATTATTTTTACATCATCAGACACTCTACCTGCTTAGATGCAGGAACGGCTCTGAAAAGTAACCATCCGGTTACAAAGACAACACAAAAGCAAAAATGTAATTAATGCATTGGTATGATGCATTGCTGTGGATTATGCTCTGACATAATCGTGACGGATATGCACATCAACCAGAAGTAAAATTGAAATAATATTAATTTAATAAATAAAAATGGAAAAAAAAGTAATTAAATCAGAACATTCATCGAATGTTAACAACAAGATTAACCTCAAAGAAAGGGAGTATCTTGAAAGAAAATTAACTTCCTTAATTGAAAGAGAAGGTAGGTTTAAACGTATTGTACAACCCGGTTCTTGGAAACTCTACCCAGACCCTGAAACTCAATTGAAAATTCTTGTAAAGGGGTATATTCTTCAACACTTTACTTTGCTTGAATTATACACCATCTTTTTTGAAGAAATCTGTGATTTGTCTGAAAGTAATATCAAACAAAGAAAGATGTATATCCTTGAGACAATAAAGGACATAAAATGGTTGAATAGCAAAGAGAAGAAACGACTTATAGGGAAAGTTTCGGGAATGAATACAATATTGTTTGGATTACTTATTGATTTTCTTTATGATTCCCACCTTTTCTGGGAGTTAGAAGGAACTGAATTTGATTACAATAAGTCCCCTGATTTATCTGTATTATACCTTCCAGTAGAAACAGAAGATTCATACGAGTTTTCTAATCTACCATTTTAAAATAAGTCCGGTGAAAATCCGGACATATTTTGCTTTTGCATTTTTTGTACGTATTTATCTATACAACAGGGGCACAAGCTCCACATAAAAATAACTTTTATTTAAAACCTTAGCAATGGAATCAATACAGGGTTACAAGGACAGATTCGAGATTAAGAAACAGCATTTGTTCTGTAGAATGGACGACTCAATGGTAAGCAGTCTTCGTGAAATCAGAAGAAAGACCGGAATCAGCGTTTCTGAAGTCATCAGAGAAGCTGTAAGACGACTTCTACAGGAAGTTGATGAAACAGGTTCAATCAACCTGAAGATTAATTAATGCAAAAAGAGACCCCACAATGGTCTCTTTTTAAGCAAAACTGTATTAATAATGAGCTATTATGAATGAAGATTTTGATTACATGAAGTTTAAGTATGGCAAAGAGCACATGAATGAAGTATATGCAACAATGCTGAATACTTTTCCAAACATTACCAATGCGAATGTAACAGGTGATATTAACCTGTGGGAATTATTACAAGACATAAAATATAACCTAATCGGCATTAACACAAACGTTCTTCTTACTCCTAAATACGTTGATGGAAAGAAAAATACTGCATATGACGATATAAAAAATAGTCTCCCTGCGGTATGTTACAACAGCACTTTCAATGGCTATAAGAATCTTAACCATGTATCCGGTATTACCAATTTGATGTTTCTTGACCTTGATGGTTTTAAATCGACTGAAGAAGCTATTGAATATAAGAAGCATATAACCCTTAAATATGACTGGATTGTCGCCTGTAGTTTATCACTGAGCAGGTTGGGATTACATATTATCATAAGAGTAGATAAAATCAACGATAATGATGATTTTAATAACAAATATGATTTTATAAGTCAAGTTTACTTTGAAGGTAGATTGGATAAAGCTGGTAAGTCTTTAACAAGATATACAATTATACCTGCTGACTATAGTATATATGTAAATGAAGTTCCTAATATGCTTAATATTGAGCATATTATAAAGAATATTCAAAAAAGTACATCAAGTGGTTATAAAGGAACTAAGATAATAACCACTTCCTGCACCTTTTACTCTCCATCCCCACTTAAAGAAGTACTTAATGATTCGGCAAGGAAAGATGGCTTAATATTCAGACAAGAAATTGATGAATCATTGTTCAATAGTCCAGATGAACCTTTATACTACCCTGAAGGCAAAGATTATGTTGCAGTAAATCTTTACCCCTACCGGGACAAAAAAATAAAAGATGGCAACAGAACATGGACGATTGGTTCTATTGGATGCAGATTGATTTATTTGAATGCAAACCTATTCAATCGAAAGGATGATGGTATAAAAGAAGCCATTTTAAAATGCCTAACGAAAATCAATGTTGAAATGTGTGACCCGCCATTAACATATAAAGAGGTTGTCAACTCTTTTAATGCAAACTGGCAGAAGTACCTTAGTGGTACACTTAATTTTAAAGTGCTTGTTGAAAGGAAAAAAGTATTCTGGTCAAGAGAATGCACGTTATCAGGCAACGAAAAGCGTAAAATAACTGGTAGAATTATAAAACAGCCACAAGTCGAAGAGACCAGAAGAAAAATTAATAATGCTATTGAAGATATTCATGCCTTGGGACGGAAGATTACGCAGAAGAAGGTTTCATTGGTCTCCGGAATAAAATTGCGCAGTGTAAAGTGTTACTGGAAGGATTTTAAGCAGAGAGTAATAGAATTAAATATGAATTAAAAACAATCTCCAATCGTTATTCATTGAACTGAGGTCATTCTAATCATCTTATCGAGCTAAATATCTGCATTTTAAGTAAATTAAATTATCATTATCTAATAATAACGTTAATAAATATTATATTTTATTTTCTTTAATCTGTTGCATAATTTGATTTACTTTACAAAAGAACACAAGGAAATATAACACGTTGATAATGAACCCTTCAAGTTCAAAACCTACAAGGTACATCTTTTCCGGTCATGAATCATTTCAATGTCGTCACCTGTGGCTGAAAAAAGGCTATGATTTTGTAAAGAGTAATAAGTCTTTTAACGATGATGACGCAGTTGTAAAACTGGGAGTGGGTAAGAATATGGTGAATTCAATAAGGTTTTGGATGAAAGCATTTAATATTCTTACACAAAAAGAAGAATTAACTGTTTTTGCAGATAAATTGCTTTCTGATAATGGATATGACCCATATATTGAAGATGAAGCAACAATTTGGCTACTTCATTATTATCTTGTAAAAAATAGATTCGCCACAACATATTCATTAATTTTTAATGAACTTCGGAGAGAGAAAATCGAATTTTCTAAGGAGAATTTTATTGCATTGATAAAAAGAAAGGCTGAAATAGAGAAATCCTTCATTTTCAATGAGAAAACGTTAAATGAAGACTTTTCAGTATTCATAAAAATGTATCTTCGTTCTAACGCCCAAGCCAAAGATAAAGAAGATAATTTTTCAGGACTACTTACTGAACTGGATTTATTGAAGTCTTATAGTAAAGGGAAAGAAGAATTATTCACTATTGAGAATTCTGAGAGAATTGAAATTCCTGATGAAGTAATTCTATATGCAATATTAGATAATGAAACATTTGAATCCTCGATAAGCTTTAATAGCATTGAAATGAATCAAGATAGCGTTAGTAGTATTTTTGCCATTAATAGACCGGGATTGCTTTTAAAAATAGAAAATCTAACACAGAAATATAATTACATAGTATTCAATGACAATGCTGGAATAAAAGAATTACAGTTCAAGACAAGACCTAAAGCGATTTCAATTCTTGATGAGTATTATGCAAACTAAATTCACTACATCTACCAATATTTTCCGTGATTCAGAGAGGGATTTGAACTACATTCCTACTCCTAACTCTGTTAGAGTAGCCAATCAGGTTATAAACGATTTCAATAAAGGTATTCGCTCATTCAACATTATTGGTTCTTACGGAACTGGCAAATCATCATTCCTGTGGGCATTGCAACAAAGTTTATTAGGCAAAAAAAGATATTTTAATGTCGATATTCTTCAAAAATCGAAAACTGAAATCGTAAATTTTGTAGGTGAATATAAATCCCTCGCTGATGTCTTTGCTGAATTTTTTTCTGTAAAAGAAGGAAGGTTCCAGAGCAAAAGTATTTTTTCTGAGATTTTCAACCGCTATCATGATTTAGGTGACAAAAATCCATTGTTGATTATTGTAATTGACGAATTTGGGAAATTCTTGGAGTATGCCTCACAGCATGAACCTGAAAAAGAATTGTATTTCATTCAAGAACTCTCAGAGTTTGTAAATAACTCTGATTTCAATATTATTTTAATTACTGCTGTTCATCAAAATTTTGATGCATATGCGCTTACGTTAAACAACTCTCAAAGGCAGGAATGGACTAAGGTTAAGGGTCGTTTTCGTGAAATTACATTCAATGAACCTGTCGAACAACTTCTATTTTTGGCTTCAGAGCACTTATCTCAGATTAAGACAGATAAGAATACTGGAATTAATATAAAAGCTGCTTTAAATATTTCAAAATCAGTAAAAGCCTTCAATATTAAAGCTGAATACGCTTCAGAAATTGCAGCAAAACTTTTCCCACTTGATGTATTAGCAGCTAATGTACTTGCCCTTTCATTACAAAGGTATGGACAAAATGAAAGGTCATTATTCTCTTTTCTTGAGTCTACAGACCATACTGGCATAGATAAAATTGACAAAATAAACACTCCATTTTATAATATAGCTTGTGTTTATGATTATCTACTCTTTAACTTTTACTCTTTTATATACACACGATATAATCCGGATTTTGCTGCTTGGTCTTGTATTAAGAATTCTTTGGAAGCAGTTGAGCGGTTATTTGAAGAAGAAATCAATAGCTATTCAAAAATTGTAAAAACTATCGGATTGTTGAATATAACTGCTGCAATAGGTTCAGATTTAGGAAAAGAATTTTTGATAAAGTATTCAGCTACTTGCTTAGGAATTAATAATGCCGATAAGCTAATTGACAACCTTATCAGTAAAAAAATCATTCTCTATCGAAATTATAGTAAGCGATATATTTTGTTCGAAGGTACTGACCTTGATATTCCTTCTGCACTTATTGAAGCAGGAAGCAAGGTAGGAGAAATAATAGATGTAGTAACGCTTCTAAAAAGAGAATACCAATTACCATCCGTAATAGCAAAAGCCTATTCTTATTTGAGAGGAACGACAAGATTATTTGAATTTCGGATTTCAGATTATCCTATTGATGAAATTCCAGTGGATGAAGTTGATGGATATATAAATCTTATTTTCAATGAAAAACTGAACGTGACAGATGTAATAAACGAATCAAAGTTTCAAGAGGAAGCAATTATATATGGCTTTTATCAAAACTCAAAGACAATTAAGTACCAGTTGTTTGAAATCGAAAAGACAAGACGAGTCATTGGGGAAAATGAAGATGATAAAATTGCAGTTAAAGAATTAAATAATATTTTGCTACATCAGCAAAATCTTTTAAATCACTATATACTAAATACGCTTTACACGAAGGAATCTGACCTGAAATGGATTTATAAAGGGAAACAAATTAAAATCGCCAATAAAAAGGAGTTTAACAAACTTCTCAGCCAAATTTGTCAGAAAGTTTATTCAGAAACTCCAATATTTAAAAATGAATTAGTTAATAAGCATAAAATTTCAAGTTCAATCCACACAGCCAAAAAGAATTACCTAAGAGCATTAGCCGACAATTGGAACAAACCGGATTTGGGTTTTGAAATTGATAAATTCCCCCCTGAGAAAACAATTTACTTAACTTTACTTAAAGAAAATGGTATTGAACTTTATTCAGATAAAATAAACTTCGTTACGCAAGTTCCCCAAAGCTCGTCATTTAAAAGTTTGTGGGACTATTCAGTAGGGTTTCTTAATAGCGCAAAACCAAATAGGAGAACAATTACAGAATTTGTTGAACCACTTACAAAAAAACCCTATAAGCTAAAACAAGGTCTTATAGATTTTTGGATTGCTTCCTTTTTGTTCATTAAGCGAGATGACTTTGCTTTGTTCAGTGAAAGTGGTTATATCCCTTTCTTAACTGATGAAGTAATGGAGTTGATTATTAAATATCCTGAAAACTTCGAAATAAAGACTTTTGATATTGAAGGGGTAAAGCTTGACATATTTAATAGTTATAGGTTTTTTCTAAACCAACACCAAAAGGATAGATTGAATAATGAAACTTTCATTGAGACAATAAAACCTTTCCTTACCTTTTATCGTGGACTATCAGTATACTCCCGAAATACAAAAAGGCTTAATAAGGAAACTATTTCAATACGTGAAGCAATCGCTAACGCAAAAGACCCAGAGAAGTCATTCTTTGAAGATTTTCCCAATGCTTTTGGTTATTCAACTGATAGTCTTCAAAATTCTAAAGAAAATTTGCAATCCTTTACTTCAAAACTGCATGACTCAATTAGGGAACTTCGTACAAGTTATGATGGTCTTTTGAATCGTTTTGAAGAATTCATTCTTATGGAATTTATTGGTAAGCAAATGTCTTATGAAGATTACAAAACAAGACTTCAGTCTCGATACAGAAAACTTAAAAAACATCTCTGTCTACCGAACCAAAAGACGTTTATTCAGAGGTTGGATTCTGAATTGGATGATAGAAATGCATGGTTGAGTTCTATCGCTCAAGTGGTTATTGGGAAATCCCTTGATACTATTAATGATGATGAAGAACTAATTCTTTATGAAAAATTTAAATCCTTAATTCTGGATTTGGATAGCCTTTCAAATATTTCACAAGCAGATTTGGACGAAGAAAATGAAGAAATTTTGGGCATTGAGATGAGTTCATTTGTCGATGGTATCCATAAGAGAATGATTCGGTTACCAAAAAATAAGAGAAAGGAAGTGGGCAAGATAGAAGATTCATTAAGAACAAAACTTACTAATGATAAGACTCTTAACATTGCTGCAGTTGCAAATATTTTAAAAGACCTTTTACAAAAATGAGCAAAATTCGACATGTATTAGGTATTTCCGGGGGTAAGGATAGTGCTGCTTTAGCTATCTACATGAAGGATAAATACCCGAATCTTGATATTGAATACTACACATGCGATACGGGCAAAGAGTTAGATGAGACATATCAACTTATTGCCAACCTTGAAATCTATTTAGGGAAAAAGATTATTCTACTTAAAGCTGCTGAAGGGAGCAGTGAAGCTCCATTTGACCATTTTTTAAAGATGTATGGAAATTTTTTGCCTTCTTCAAATTCAAGGTGGTGTACTAAAAAATTGAAGCTTGAACCTTTTGAGAAATTTGTTGGTAATGATAATGTGATTTCTTATGTTGGGATAAGGGGAGATGAGGATAGGGAAGGGTATATTTCACGTAAACCAAACATTCAAAGTATATTTCCTTTCAGAAAAAACATTTGGAGTGAAGATGTTATTGCAAAATTTTTAGCAAACAGCAATTCTGAACAAGTTTTAAAACTTCATGCACAAATATCCAAATCAAGAAATTCTAAACGTATCCAAGAAATATTGAAGCAACCCATCTCTCAAAGTTTTACACAGTCTCAAAAGCTAAATATTCTCCTTGATATAAGTATTAAAGAGTTTAATGAATTAATATTTTCATTTTTAAAAACAACTAATTACCCATTATCACAGTTAGACTCCTTCCATCTCATTGACAATGAAGATATTTTATTACGGGAAGATATATTTAAGATTTTGGAAGAAAGTGGGGTTGGCATTCCGAAGTATTATAAAAGGATTGATTTTAAAGTGAACGGTAAAACTGGTCAATATTCAAGAAGTCGCTCCGGTTGTTATTTCTGTTTCTTTCAGCAGAAAATAGAATGGATATGGCTCTATGAACAACATCCTGACCTTTTTACTTTAGCACAGAATTATGAAAAAGATGGCTATACGTGGAATCAAGATGAGACTTTATCAGAAATGATTAAACCAGAACGGATTGAACGTATTAAGGAAGATAATTTAAAAAGAGCTCAAAGGACTGCGGCAATAAAATCTCCTTATTTACTTGACATTTTAGATGAAAATGAAGGGGAAGGATGTGCCGCATGTTTTATATAATCTCATTCAGCACCTTATCCAAGTTATTTCCATTATAGGAAATTTTTGAAGCATACGCTTCTTTAAGATTCTGCAATTCTTTGTCAAGCAGTAAACTTCTATCGTACTTATAGATGAATAGCAATTGAATCAAAGAGTCTGAACCCATAATCATTTTCTTTTCAATTGGATTCCAAGCGACATATATCCAAGGATTTTTATCTATACTAAAATTAAGAGTGTTAAACTTATTAAATATTTCTTCGAATGTACTTTCCTCACGATTATAAATTACCAAGCTTGCTTTAATAAACGGAAGAAATCCTATTGGTCGAAATAATAAATTACCTCCACTTTCATTATTTCTATAATCTTTTGCTGGTTCAGTTGTTTTTATTAGATACTCATTAATAAATGATATCTTCTCTTTAAATGAATCCCAATAATTCGTACAAAAAATTCGAAAAGCATCAATTTCTTCATTCGGTCTTCTAAATTTCAAATGATTGGTAATAGCTTTAGGTGTAGGATTCTTGTCATACTTTTCTAAGTAAAACACTTTTAACAACTCATAATTTGCTTGATAAAGTGTAATAATTGACGTTATAGCCTCTGCATTATTTGGTGGAATCGCCTTTTGTTTTGTATGAATTACCCTCTTCCCGGTAAACAAATCATACTCTTCAAGTAAATACCTTGTGGTAATGGCGACAATATCATCTTCATCTAAAGCAATAATATCATCTAATGATACAGGTTTAGCATATCTATTAAGAGTAGTAAATAATCTTCTCGTTCTTTGTTTTCCCTCATTGTTATTCTTATGACCAATAAAGATAGCTGCAATTCTTTGTTCTTTCAATTGTGGATTTTCTTTTATTGCAGCTTTAATTCCTTCTACACGATGCTGCCCATCAACGGGAAAGATTTTATGGATGCCGGGGAAATCCAATAATCCCATTTGGTAAATTTCATTGCTATCAAATTTAAATTCAATCTCTTGCCAATCTGGGTAGTCATCATAAACTGCTAAAACAAGCGAATTAAAGAATACTTCAGGTTGATTTAAAATATATTCCTTTATGCTTAAATAATTGTTTGTAATGCTTCTCTGAATTAAGTCTTTAAGACTCTCCGATTTATGAAGTTGTTCATCAATTTTGGAAACATATTTATCTACTTGCTCAAAAGTAAGTGTTGTCACATAATAATCCCAATCTCCAATTCTTGCCCTTAATGCAGGTATTTTCATGATTGAAATGCCTTTATAGCTTGTTTAATTTCTTGGTCAGGAATTACATCATTCATCGGCAACAATAGGCTATTAATTAATTGTACCTCAAGGTCTATTATACTCTCATTATCTTCTAATGGGAAGTAAGCCACATATAAATCGTTTGCCCAGTATCTGAACATTCTTGTAATTTTTGGTCTTTCATTATTCTTTGAATATTTTTCAAAGTATTCTTTTATGCGTTTTCTTAAATTTTGATTTTCTGTACTTTTAGCTCGTCCGATATAGAAGGGATATTCAGTTATTCCAGCAATGATATTGCACTTAATGAAGAAAAGGTATAATCCACCTGAATTATTCGGAATTGTGTTTACCTCAGGATTAAAATCATTACAGGTTTCATTTAAGTACTTCATTTTAATCCAGTTCTCAAACTGAATATTGAGATGAGTCAAGCTGACGCTATCCCATAAAGCACTGTGCAGCTTATACTCTACAGTTCTACATTTAATTTCTTCTCCTAACTCAAAGGCTTTTGAAAGCATATAACTAATTATCCATTAAATCAATAAAACAATTCTCGTTGTTTTCAAAATATGTTGGTTCTTGTTCCAATTTTGATTTTATCTTGTCAAACCCACCATTAGCATATTCTTCTAATAATTTGCGGAGATTCAGAACTTCTTTTTCCACCTCTTTCTCTTCTTTGTTTTCAAGCTCATTGAAATCAATATCAGATTTTGAGAAGATTCCCATAATTAAATAATCAGCTAAATCTTGAGGTTGCCAGTACTTAATCTCAATAAATTTTTCCTTTTTTGAATCTTGGCTTAGGGGAACACGATAATCATTTTTTAAACCAAGCAATGCAGCATACATATATATTTCATACTTAGTTGAAAAGTATTTACCCTGTTCCCAAACAGCACTCCCTCCAACCGTTCCTGCTCTACCTCCTTGCATAACGGTAAATCTGGATATTAAATCTTCATAGTTAGAATCGTATTCAGGTGCTCTATCCTTTATTTTCTTTAAAAGTTCCATATTAGTTAAGCAAGTTAATTTTTGTGGATAAATTGTTACGGTTACTTCTCTCTTTTTCCGAAATAGATGGAGATATTGTATATACTTTCCCAATTTTTACATTGGGACTTGACAGCAATTCTACCCTAAGTTTTTCATTTTTGTAAAACTCTTTACTCATGATGATGCTTTGTTTGTAGACCTTACTGATTGTTTCACAGAAGCCAATTGTATAGTCTTCTCCAAAAACAGAGGTTGGAGCATCGGCAATCAGTGTATAGAAGTCCACAATTCCAGAAGAACTTTTAGCAGATATAATTGCCATAATTGCTGAAAGCTTTACTAAGATTAAATTACTTGCATTATATCCGGGTAAGGGATTATTATTATCGTCTACTATTTCAGGCATATAATTTCCGCCTAATGTTTTTCTTAACTTAATGAGTCCTCTTGAAGATTTATTATTGGCAGTCATTGCCATATAATGTTTATTTGCTTCATTCTCTAATTGTTGTATTAGATTGTTGAATACTCTATCTCTTGTTGTTTCTGCCATAATTTCAAAATCGTTGAGTACTTCCTTTTTTTCAATCAACCATTTTGGAATCTCTCCCGTGACCAAGGATTTTAAGATGGCATCAACACTTTTCAGTTTACTTTTTAACTGCTCAATTTGTTGTGTAATTTTTATTCTTTTTTCACTGAATCCCTTCACATAATTATTTTGGATTGAATATTCGTCTAAAATATGTGTTGCACTTTCAGGGGTTAATGCAGAATCAGATAACAATTTCCTTATTTCATCTTCATTCTTTTGCAACTCTCTGTTTGTTTCTTTTACCTTATCAAGAAGGGTTTGTCGTTTCTTTAGTGTATCCTGAATTTCATCATCAATATCATTTATCCTACCTCCAAGAGCTAATCCATTTGTATAAAGTCTTTTGAAGTCATCATTAAAATTGTGAATACTTAGTGGTTCATCATCCTTGCTTTTTGAGGTATTTTCAGGTCTGTCAAGCAATTCCTTTATTTTCTCCCATGCTTCTGTATGCTTCTTCGCTTCCCTATCACACACCAAGCATCTTTCCTTTTCTAACATCCATTCAAGGTAATTCGGTTCTGGAACATTAAAAGGTAAGCGAGTTTGGAGTTTTGCGGCAGCGTCATCTTCAACCTTCTTCATCGCTGCTTTCTCTGCTGCTTTTTTTAATTTATTCTGTTCATAATTAGAAAATCTCTTTGCATAGTCTTTTTGAAGGTCTTCAGTTCCTTTGATGACCCATTTGTTTCGGAACATTTTTTTATGAAAACTAATTTGTTCGTCTTTTAGGGATTCATTGATTTCATTTAAAAGACTAATTAGTCCCTTCTTTTTCTCTTGCAACTCATTAACTTTTGTTGCATCTGCTTGTTTACTTAGTAATTCATCGCATTTTGCCTCAGCTCGTGAAAGGTTTTCTTCAATTTCTTTCTTATCCTTTTGAAGCTCAGAGATTTCAATCTCCAAATACTCTTTTTCCTTCTCTAATTCTTCACTCTTACCAATATCTTTGCTAAGTCGCCTAAGTTCACGGTCATATTCATTGTTTGATGACTTTGCTACAGCAGATGCAATACACTTTAGTTCATCAAATTGTTTAATGTTTGACAGGACATTAATTGCCTGTGTTAGTGAATCCTTCTTGTTGAAATCAATTATTGATTCAACTTGTTCACCTTGAAACCAGAGATACGGCTTGAAATCTGAAGGAAGAATTCTTCTCTTAATACTCTCTTTAGTTTCTTCATCATTTACTAATCTTGCCGTAAGTCCCGATAGTTCCTTCTGCATAACAATAAATTCACTATCGTTACTCTCAATTAGTTTTCCATCATTTATTGTAACAGAGTATTTTCTTTCGAGGATATAAACATTATCTTTCTCCAAATTATGAAAAGTTATTATTACGCTTGCACTCACTTTTCCACTGCGTACTCCAAATTTTGCTTTATCTGATATTATCTTAGATTTCAGAGCTTTAGTTGAGACAAAAGCATCTTGCTCCTTGACAAATACTTGGTCATACATAACCCAATAGAAAGCATTATAAAGTTGTGACTTCCCATAACCATTATCTCCAATGATTACATTTATTCCTTCTTTGAAGTGAAAGCTGTTTTTGCCGGAGAAGCAAGTGAAGTTTTCAAGTTCTATTTTTTCAATAATCATAACAAATATTACTTATTGAGGTATCTTCCAATTTTATTCACAATAATTCCTTGAGTTTCGTCATCTGCTTGCCCCGTTATTGCAAGTTTGGTTACTTCTAAAAGTTTGATTCCAGTTCGTTCATGGAATTTTAAGCTTTTTGCTTTAACAGGAGTGATGTAACCTTTCTCGATGAGAAGTGGGTCTTCTAAGAAACATTTATAAATCTCTTCTTTTGTCATATTGATGCAAGTTCTTTTTGAATTGTATAAATATTAAGATTGTAGTGATTGCAAACATCACTAAAAGTATCTTCTGTAAAATACGGATTTTTAGCGAGTGAAGCAAAATACATTACTCTTTCTAATTCCTTTCTCACAAGTCCTTTTTCTAAATCATATGTCTCATTACCTTCAATTTCTTTTTCATAATCCGGCAAGACAACTAAATCAAAGATGACAGCGTCATTTTTTTCGGGATGTTTCCGTAGAATTCTGCCTCTTCTTTGAATAAATTGCCTTGGATTTCCAGTACTACTGCAAAATACTGCCATTTCTGCCCTTGGAATATCAACTCCTTCATCCAAACATTTCATTGAAGCAATTACATGAATATCTCCATTTTGGAATTGTTTTAATATTTCATCCCTGTCTTTCATCCCACTTATAAACTGATTTACTACTATTTTATCGTCAATTTTAGCAATCTCACGAGTAAACTGAGTTATTATTTTAATATTTTCAGCAAATGTCTCGTCCTCATCTTCACGGATTTCATAAGTTTCCCCTTCAGGAACGTAAATAAAAGTGTATTTCAGGTTACCTTTTTCCTGAAATCTTGTTTTCAATATTTCAATAGTTGAACTCAATTTATTCGTAGCCTTATGAATAATTCTCTTTCTTTTTAATAGTAACCTCTCGATAATTTGTGCTTTCTCATCATTTTTCTTTCCAAAACTATAAAGCTTAGCCAATTGATGACTAATCTCTACATATTCTGCCATTTCTGGTTCTGTCAGTTTAATTATGTGAGGGAAGTAATAGTATTGACATAAAACGTTTTCTTTAATTGCCCTTTCCATTGAGAATGTAAATGTATAGGGTTCGGCATCATCAAAGAAGACTTCCATTTCTGCTGTACCTTCAGGGTCATAAATCCTTTTGGGGGTAGCTGATAATCCAATCCTTTTTATTAATCTTAAATCTTTAATTTTTTTTGCAACCATTGGAGATGCTAAATTGTGACCTTCATCAGCAATGAATATTGTATCTTGAGGTAATTCCTTCATTAAGTTTTGTGCTTTTTGTTTGACAAAAGAAGCATAGGTACTTATAATAATGAAAGATAAGGGTATCCGTTTAGCCGTAGAAATCATTGTTGTAACTTGACCCTGCCAATCTACTTTAGAAGATATCTTGAAGATTCCATGAAAATTAAATGACAGTGCTTCTCGTTCCCATTGTTCTACTAAAGTTATTGTTGGAACAAGTATTAGTGCATGATAGATTTTATTAGGATTCTTTCGGTATTCTTCAAGAACACAGTTTAAAGAAGTAATTGTTTTTCCTGTACCAGTAGCCATTGCAAAGATTCCTTTATAACCATTGGTCAGCCAACTTTGATAAGCATTTATTTGATAGTCCCTTGCTCCAGATTGATAGGGGAATCTTGGCTCTCTAATGAGTCCCTCAATATTCATAATTACTTTTTCAAATGTTTTGCGAATTCTCTTATTTTTTAAAACACTATTTTTTTTCTCAACCAGTTCTTTTTCTTGAATTAATAATTCATTTAGAGATTTGTTCCCGAACTCATTTTTGATTGCAACTACAATATCTTCTACTTCTAAATATTCAACGAAATCTGCATTGCCGGAAAATATGTTTTCAAAGTCCTTATTTTGTCTATTAATCATTTTGCTTGAACGATTGTTTTCCCAACTTAGGAAAGCATCTAATTCTTCTAAGTTTTCAAGTAATCCATATGCAGTAAAATTACATGAAGCCTTAAATCCTATAGTATCAATGCCATCTGAAAAGATACCTGACTTATAATGAGCTATACCCCTACCTGTCTTTGGTCTAATTATTTTTATCTGAATATTTCCATTTGAAATTAACCATGCAAAGCATTCAAAAAAATGTTTGCCATAATCATCAAGAGTCGTTTTTAGTCTCTTGATATCAGATAAATCGACTACCTTGTATTGAACAATCCCATCTCTTCCAGCTTTTATAGCATCCTTATCTTCTTGTGATAAGATATTATTGGCAATCATTCTTACTTTACCACCAGAATAAAGAAATGTAGCAAAACCAAGGGACAAGACACTAATTGCAGCAGAACTGAAATACCCTAATAGTAAATCCAGTTTAATACTATTGCACAAACTTTCAATATAGAACTGAACGGGCTCATTATCACTGCCAGTTCTGTAAGACCTATCCTCAGACCAAAAAACCTCTTTAAGCATAATCTAATGGGAGTTGACCGTAAAAATCCTTAAATATTTTCAATACTGTTTCAATCTCATTTTCATTATTAAATCTCCCTAATGAGAATCTAATTGCTGCGTATGCTTCATCATCTGATAATCCCATAGCTTTAAGCACATGAGAAGGTTCGATTGTCGCAGATGAGCAAGCAGCACCATTTGAAACAGCAACTTTTTTCATAATACCTATCATGATATTTGCTTCCCTTCCACTGAAACAAATATTTGTAACGTTAAAGATTCTTTGTTGGGTAGAGCCAATCACAAATGTCTTTGGTAATTTCAATATTCCTTTTTCCAAAGTATTTCTTAACTCTTTAATTCTCAATGAATCATATTGCATTAAATCATTTGCCAAAGAACAGGCTGTACCAAATGCCACAATTCCCGGAACATTCAAAGTCCCGCTTCTGAGACCACCTTCATGACCACCCCCATGTAAAAGAGCAGGTAAGGTGATATGTTTCCGACTACGATTAATGTATAGTGCTCCCACCCCTTTGGGGGCATATATTTTATGCCCACTAAAGCACATCAAATCAACCCCAATTAAATTTACATTAATAGGTATTTTGCCAACAGCTTGGGTGCAATCTGATAGGAACAAGGCATTAACTTCATGCGATAAGTCTGCGACTTCTTTTATTGGCTGGACAACACCTGTCTCGTTATTCACATACATCACTGAAACCAATATGGTGTCATTACGCAAATTTGATTTGAGGTCTCTCAAATCAATTAACCCATCTGATTTAACAGGTAAATATGTTATCTCATAACCTTTGGTCTCCAAGTATCGACAAGTATCTAAAACAGCACTATGTTCAGTCGAAACAGTAATTATGTGCTTCCCTTTTGATGAGTAACTTTCGGCAACACCTTTAATCGCAGTATTTATTGCTTCTGTAGCTCCACTGGTGAATACAACTTCTTTGACTGATGCCCCAATCAGCTCCGAAACTTGCGACCTTGCAGTTTCAACTGCTTTATTCGCCATTATGCCAAATTGATGAGGACTATTGGCATTAGCATAATTTTGGGAAAAGTACGGCAACATTGATTTAAGTACCCTATCATCGACTTGGGTTGTGGCGTTATTATCTAAGTAAATATAAGGTTTCAATAGTCACCGTGTTAGTTATGCCAAATTTATTAATAATGATTCTTGAATTGGCATATAATTTTAATTAAATATGAACTATATCTTGGATTGAAACGGGAATAGAAAGAATTTAGGATTACGGAACTATGCTAAATCCAAGTCATATGGAGTTTGAAGTCAGAGATAATGCAAGTTTTCTTGCTCTGGTAGTTGATGCCACAACCAAAACAATGCCTTCAACCCTTACCTCAACCGATATCAGGTGCTTTAAAAAAGGATGTCATGGGACGGTAAGAATTGAAATATTACGTTCAAGCAATGAAATTCATTGGATGTGCTCAATAGAATAAATCCTCTTTCCAACGCTAATATGCCATAACGAGAAAAGAGGGGTATATCAAGTGCCTTCGACAGACAAAGTGGTGTAAATCGCTTTATTTAAAGTCTGGGGCAATTATTTTTACCCCCTTAGTAATAACACTTCCCATGAACTATTATCTTTATAAAAATGATTTTATGAAATTAGGCATATACTGTAGAACATCCAAGACCAAAGATGGTAATGACCTTTCTATCCCTGACCAGAAACAGAAAGGTATTAAAAAAGCAAAAGAATTATCATTACCGTATGAGTTATATATTGATGAAGGTAAATCTGGTGGCTCTGATAATATTGATGAAAGACCTGCATTTCAAAGATTGATAGCAGATATTGTTAATGGGAGTTTATCTGCTATTTATGCTTTTGACCAATCCAGAATTGAAAGAAATCCACAAGTTAGATTTATTATAAATGACATTTTTAAAAAGTATAATATTAGTTATTATACAGAATTAGATGGTCTTGTAGATTTGAAAAATCCACAATCTGAGTTTTATGGTGATTTAATGTCAGTAATTAATAAATACCATATAACATTAACAAAATTAAAAGTAAAGAGTGCTCTTAAAACAAGAGTGGCATCTGGTAAAACACATTCTATTTTACCATATGGCTATCGAAAAGACTTTAATGGTGAACTGACAATTGATGAAGAAGAATCGGAAACTATCCGGAAAATCTTTGAAATGTCACTTTCAGGTGTCGGAACACGTTCAATTGCAGCATTTTTAAATGAAACCTGTATACAAACACGTTATAATAAAAAAATCAATGGCTCAATAAGAACAAAGAATAAATACACAGGTGAAATTACTATCACTAATAATAAAGACATAAAATGGGAAGGTAACACTGTTCGCAATATTATTAAGAATACAATATATAAGGGCGAGAAGGTCTATTCTGGAGACATATATCAAGTTCCTGCAATTATCTCGCAAGCAATGTGGGATAAGGTTAACGCAAATTTACCAAACAATAGAAATAATTCAGGAAAAAAGGTTGACCACCAATATTTGCTAAAAGGACTTATTAGGTGCGGAGTATGCGGAAAAAACATGTACGGGAGAAGACGTATTAGTAAGCACGATAATGCTTACATATGTTCTTCCAGAAGAATAAAAAATGAAACCTGTGGAAATAGAGGTATAAATATTGATAAACTTGAAGCACTCATATGGGATAGATTCTTTAAAAGTGATGAATTTTTAAATAGGCTTAGAAATGAATTCAAACCTGACGATACCAAAACAAATGAACTAAAGAAACAAATCGAACATTTAAAGAAAAAGATTTCCAGTTTAAACGCTGAAAAGAAACGTGCAGTTGAATTAGTCGTAAAAGGTACTTTATCTGAAAATGATGTAAAGGATTTACTAATAAAAACTAATAAAAGCATCATAGATAGCGAGTCTCAGATAAAAGAAAAAACAAACATGTTATCTGCGATAGAAAATAGTATACAAACCATTAAAAAATACGAAGACGAGTTTATTGAATTTACATCCAAGACTACTTTTCTACAGAAAAGGAAGGTGTTACATGATTTTGTGAAGAATATAATTGTAGAGTATGATAATTCCTCTGATTGTTATGATATATCAATTGAATTTAAAATAGACTTAACCAAAGAACATTATCAGGCATATAATAATTTTACTCATATACTACATGGAGAAAATTTCATAGTACCAAGAACTCTTAGAGAAAATAAGTTCAGACTACCGAAAGTTATTACCATTGAAGGTGGTGTTGGAGAGATATTAGGTGGTGATGATAGTCCCCCATTCAGAGTATATTCAGATGGTATTGAACGAGTCTATAATACTAAAGTCCCATACGGTGATATTGACGACTGGTCTGAAGATGAAATTGAATACTTTTATAAAAACAATCCTAATTGGTATTGTAAAGAAAGTGGGATTAGTTTATGGAGTAAAAATGAAGAATTACCAAGTTATAAGGTAGCTAAATCAAAGTATCAGAAGGAATTAGCAAAAAAAAATGACCTAACCCTACCATCTGACACTATTTCATCAGAAATCGTATGGTGAGGCGATCTGAAAGGTCTCCTGGTCATTAGTGCAGTATGGCCGTCGATCTTTCCGGCAACAGAGTGTATCTTAGTTGTTTCAAGCGCTTCCTCAAGGGTCAGCGGAGGAATTATTGTGGGAATTCTCTTGGCAAGCATGGTCTTTCCGGCGCCGGGAGGACCGATCATTATAATATTGTGGCCTCCTGCTGCTGCCACCTCCAGCGCCCTCTTGACATTCTCCTGTCCTCTCACATCAGAAAAATCTACATCGTATTTATTTGCCTCACTGTTGAAGATCTCCATCAGGTCGACCTTAACAGGTTCAAATTTCCTGATGCCGTTAAAGAAGTCGACAACCTCTCCAAGGTTTTTCATTCCATATACGTCGAGACCGTTTACAACAGCTGCCTCGCGTGCATTTTCTAACGGCACAATCACTCCCCTGAATTTTTCCTCACGCGCCTGGAGTGCGATGGGGAGTACGCCTCTGACAGGTTTTAGAGTTCCATCAAGGGAGAGTTCTCCCATCATTATATATGATTCGATGTCGTCTTTCACAATCTTTTCATCAGCGGTGAGAATGCCCATTGCTAGGGGCAGGTCGTATGACGATCCCTCCTTACGAATATCGGCAGGCGCCATATTAATAAGCACCTGTTGTCCGGGCCATTTATGACCTAACGACCGAAGTGCCGATTCAATTCTCTGCTGGCTCTCCTTGACTGCCACATCGGGCAGCCCTACAAGGAAAAAACGGATCCCGCGTGATACATTAACCTCTATGGTAACTGTCACTGCATCGATACCCGTTACGGCACTGGCAAAAGTTCTTACTAGCATATCCCAATTATTTTAGCACTTATGGAAACACATACCAAAGATAGAAAAAGGAAGAAACAAGACAAAAGAAACAAGATAAAAGTTGAGGATCCACCTGCTGGCGGAGACTAAATCCTGCAAGGCGGGTACACGCTTTTAATATCCCCGGAAAGAGAAATAAAATAAAATGCCACCGGATTTGATTCCCAATTACTTGACTTAAGTATGAACATTGTGTAACTTTAACTATCTCAAAATCTGACAAAAGCCAGATTAAAAAATTTTGTTATGAAAAAATCACATCTTCTGAGTATTGTAATTTTCTTTATCGGGGGACTCTGTTTAAATGCCCAAAAGGCTTTATCAAACGGTAAAGCATTGAATTTCCCTTTCAAAAAGTATGGGATTAGTATTGGCAATTCATATGAGTTTACGGGTATTAGAATAAATTTCGCTGACAGTGCCGTAAAAAGAATTAATGGTTTGAATGTCACTTTCTGGTTAAGGAAATCTAAAAACTTCAGTTCAGCTGTAAATGGTATCAGCATTGGTATTATTCCCACAGGGGGTTCTATGCAACCAATAAATATAGGGATTTTAGGCCTTGGAACCTCTCCGAAAAATCTGAATGGCCTTTCACTGAGCGGATTTATAATTGGCGCAGGTGGTAATATTAATGGATTTTCTATGTCTGGTTTAATAATCTCAGCTGATGGCAAAGAATCAAAAATTTCTGGCATCACAATGGCCGGATTAGGTTTAGGTGCAGCAAAAGCTGTCAATGGATTGGCTATTGGTGGACTAGGGATCATTTCAGACGGAAATATCAACGGGGTTGCTACCAGTCTGG
>Ga0066599_100000005_pt1 | contig 35964 bp, 33 predicted proteins | sample InisedmetaG_FD_60065 | JGI IMG/M metagenome (GOLD analysis project Ga0066599, IMG submission 60065) | Freshwater pond sediment microbial communities from the University of Edinburgh, under environmental carbon perturbations - Initial sediment | ecosystem: Environmental > Aquatic > Freshwater >...
CACCATGGCTGCGCCCTCTCAACCCCGCAGCGCGTCCCGCCGGCGCGCCACACCCCACAGCGTCTCCACCAGCGTGTCCACGTCCGTCAGCGCCGCGTAGATGTCCCCGAGCTCGTCCGCCATCCGCTCGTCCAGCGCAGCCCCGGCCACCGCGCGCAACCCATGCGCCTTGTCCTGCGCCGCCAGCACCAGCGCCCGCAACACCTGCACGTCCTTCGCCGTGATCCGCTTGGTCTTCATGGCGCGCCTCCTCAACCCTGCCCGCCAGCCACCGGCCCACCGTCCGCGCCCTGCTGCTTCCCATCCCACGTCGCGTGCCAGATCCGCATGTACTCGGCCCGCGCCAGGTCCAGCCGGAGCTGCGCCCGCTTCAGCGACTTCTCCGCCTCGATCACGACCGCCTGCGCCTCGGCCACCGTCGTCGTCTGCTTGGTCTTGGTCATGGTTCAGAACCTCCGTTAGCGCCTGGCGGTGTGCCAGGCAAATGAGCACCGCGGGGGTTCGACCCGCGACCGGGGCAGCGCGCTCTTTCGTGTGCGCCTCCCTGTGCCCTCACTGCTCGTAGCCGCGCGTCCGCCGTGCGCTTGCTCGCCATATAAGGTTAGCCAGCGGCCGACGTCCGTCTGTTTGCCCTTTCCCGGGGCAGCTACTCCCCTGCGGGCTTTCTCTGCCCGTTGCCCGGTCGGACAACCCATTGTGTCCGGCTAGCGTCTCGCAGCTCCAGCGGTCACCAGGGCCAGGGTCGCTGCTTCAACCCTGCCTGCCACCTTGTCAAGGACCGCATCAACACCCCCATCTTTACCCCGGGCAGGATAAATTGCAAGTGTTTTTTTTATTTATTTTGTATGGTCATTTTTCTTCAAATAAAACGGAACCTTATTCGGGAAAAAAAAGACGGGCGCGCCGCCCTGGTCGGGAAGCGCGCCCTTGGGGATGGTCATGTGGGCGGCCCATGGGGTCCGGGCGCCCGGCGAGAACAGGCCCAGCTACAGCTCGGTCACCAGCGCGTACACGCCAACACCGGCAAGCGCGGCCGCCGCGCCCACGCCAACCGTCAGCAGCACCACCTCCCATGTCTGCCAGCCCTGCTCGACCACCGTGGGCGGCTTGTCCCGGCATGCCGCCAGGTCCACCCGGCAGCGCGCCTCGCTGGCAGCCACCGCGTTCGACACGTCCACCTCCTGCCGCGTCAGGCAGAATGCGCCGGGCTCGCACGCGCAGCTCGGCTCCATCAGCCCGGCCGGCGTGCGCACGTCGTCGCAGCGCGGCACCCGCACCAGCGTCGGCGCCTGCTCGGCCGGCTCCGCGGCCGGGCCCGCCTGCGGGTCCTGCGCCCCGGCGTCACCCGCCGCCAGCAGCACCACCAGCGCCGCCGCCAGCAGCGACAGGATCGCGCCCGTCAACAGCCCGCCATCCCTGCAGCTTGGCTCGCAGCTTCTTGATCGCGTCCGCATCGCTCAGCCTCGCGTTCTCCACCAGGTCCAGCAGCCGGGCCACGTCGTCCCGCGCCGCGTCCAGGTCGCCCTGCAGCCGCACCACGTCCGCGAGCGCGGTCTGCCACCGCTTCTTCATGCCGCGGTACGCCAGCACGAACACCAGCACGCCCACGAGCAGCAGGCCGGCCGCTACCAGCACGAGCACCGTCTGCCAGCTCACGGGTTCACCCCGCCGGCTTGTCCGGCGCGCCCGCGCCCAGCTTGGCCCGCGTCTCCTTCACCCACGCCTCCAGCTTCGCCGCCGTCTCCTCGTCGAGCTCCGGCGACTCGCCCTTCTTGTCGGCCAGCTTGATTGCGCTCTCCACCTTCTTCTCCGACCCCTGCCCCGTCTTGGCCAGGTCGTTCATGCCCATCGCCGCGAACGCCAGCACCGCGCCGCCCAGCAGCCCGGAGAACATGGCCGACGCCACTCCGGCCGCCGTCCACGGCGTCGGCGCGGCCGCCATGCCGGCGAACGCGCCTCCCACCGCGACCATGCCCAGGATCGACCAGCCCTTCGCCTTGCTGCCCACGCCGTCGAACCAGTCGCTCAGCCACGGGATGCGCACCACCCAGTCGCCCAGCTTGACCTTGCCGCGCAGCACGTTCGCCAGTAGGAACAGCACCAGCGCGATGCCGAGGTACCAGGCGCCCTTGAACGCGGAGATGATCGAGGTCACCGCCGCCAGCCCGTCGAACGGGTCCACCGGCAGCGGCTTGTCCACCGTCGGAATCGGCGCCGGGGTCGTGTCCGCCGCCGGCATGCCCACCGGCGCCGTCACGTCCGCGCCCTGCGCCATGGCCACCCCGATGCCCAGCAGCGCGAACAGCGCGGCGAACACCACCAGGAACACCAGCGCGCGCCGGTCGGCGCGCTCCCACCAGGTCAGCGTCTGCTTCACGTGTTCCATCTCCCGTTCCTCCTCGTTCGGTCGTTGGGGTCGTTCAGCGCCCACCTTACTTCAGCGCGTGCCGCACGTCAAGCGGCAAACCTTCCAGCAGCCACGCGGCCACCGCGTCGCAGAACGCCTTGCTCCCGGCGCCTGGCCCGAGCCGCTGCCCGTCCATCCACGCTACCCGCGCCGCGCGCCACTGCTCTCGGAAGTAGGCCACGCTCCCGGCCAGCGTCAGCGACTGCAGCCGGCCGGCCCGCCGGTCGCCCTCCCTGTACGGCGTCGTGAACCGCTGCACCCGGTCGAACAGCTCGCACAGCTCGCTCGTCGCCGGCGCCCACATCTCCCGCACGCACCACCCGAAGCCAGCCGCCTCCATCGCCTGCACCGCGGCCGCCGCCTGCGCCGCTGGGAACTTGCGCTGCAGCTCCAGCAGCAAGTCGCCCCAGCAGCGGTCCACCGCCGGCCGCATCCCATCCGACGCGCGCACCTCGCACGCACGCGCGCGGACCCACGCGGCCACCGCAGGCGCGCGCGCGTCCAGCGCGGCCGCTACCTGCTCGTGCGTCGGTGCAGTCAGCACTCAGCGCCTCCGCTAGAAGTCGGGGATGCCGTGCGGCCCGTCGTCGCCGGTGCCGCCGGGCAGCCCGTCGCCCCAGTCGCCGGGCACGACCGGGTGATGGTGGCTCAGCTCCAGCTCCTCGTCGGCCCGGTTCACGTCGTACACCTCGTCCACGCTGCCCACGCTCACCAGGTCCACGCGCACCGTCTCGCCGGTGCTGAGCCCGATGCCAACCACCTTGAACCGCGGCATGTGCGTCCAGCCCTCATCCAGGTCCTCCACGCGCACGTTGTCCAGCAGCGTCAGCCGCAGCGCCCGGAGACTGCACTCGTAGGACACGGTGACCCGGATCTTGCTGTTCGTCTCGGCCTGCCACCGCAGCGACGCGGTCGCCCCGTGCACGTCGGAGATGTCCGCCAGCCGCTGCTTCCTGGAGCGGCGGCCGCCCACCAGCACGTAGCCGGCCAGACACTCGCCCATGTTCTCGTGGTCGAGCTCCACCGTGCCGAGCTGGTCGCCCGTCTTGCCGCTGATGCCGTACTCGTTGCTGTAGGCCGTGACCACGTCCGCCCGCTCCGTCTCCTCGGCCATGGCCACCTTGCGGACGATGTCCCGCCTGGTGCTGAGCACCATCGCCGGGGGCGTGTCCCACTTGGGCACCCGGAAGGCGTACCGCGGCCCGTGCCGCACCGCGTACAGCGCGAGCTGGCAGCCGATCCGCTCCTGCACGAAGCGGATCATGTTCATCTCCGGGTCGTCGTTGATGACCATCGAGCACGCCACCGCGTCGTAGGCCAGGCCCACCTCCTCCAGCATCCCGAGGTCCACCAGGTCGCGGTGCTCGGTGAAGAACGCGCACAGCCGCCGCATCAGCTCCGGCACGTTCTCCCACGGGTAGCCCTGGATGTTGGTCACGAAGCCCTCGAACCCGGTCGTCGCCATCACCACCTTCCAGAACGGGTTGCCCTCCGCATCGTAGTCGAGCCCCTGGCTGGCGATGAGCGAAGTCGCGTCCACGTCGTCGCCGTTGCCGATGTAGGTTACCGCGCCCGCCTGCAGCATGGCGAACGGGTCACCGGCCGCGAGCCACATCTGTCCGCCCGAGATCGGGTCGATGCCGATGTCCAGCGCAGCCACGCGCACGCCGGCTCCGAACACCACCGGGTACGGGCGCCCCGCGTCCTCTTCCTTGATGTTGGGCAGCCGCTCCTTCGTTGCGGACATGACCTTGAAGGGGTCGTCCGAGTCGGCCCAGCCGTCCTCGACGGTGAAGTTGAACATCCCGGCCGGCTCGTCGTGCTTGATACCGCTCGGCCGCCCGCGCAGCACGAGCACCGTCTCCTCCCACGGCACCGGCAGCCCCTTGACGGTCCAGCGCACCTCCACCCGCACGTCCTGCAGCAGCTCGATGCGCCGCACCGCCAGCAGCGGGAACACCCGGTCGGACACCGAGAACGACATGCTGCGGTCGCCAGTGAACTCGCTGCTGTAGTCGAACACGCTGACCGCCTCGGTGAACGACTGGTCCTGCGTGATGCCGCCCGGGAACCGCATCGGCCCGTGCTTGCTCTGCACCACGATGTCCGCGGTCGAGAACAGGTAGCGCCGGCCGCCCGCGTTCATCACCATCAGGAAGACGCCATGCTGCCCCGGCTTCTCGCCGGCGTCGTTCCATCCGCTGCTGCCACCCACGAGCGCCATCACAGCACCTCGGACAGCACCATCTCGTCCACGTTCACCACGTTCCGGCGCACCACGCCCAGCCCCAGCCCCTCCGCGTCGCTCTCGTCCTCCGTCACGTAGGTCGCGTGCGACACCGAGGGCGGCTTCGTGATGCGCACCAGCACCGGCTCGCACAGCCCGCGCTCCGAGTCGTTCGTGACCGGGCTGCTGTCGTCGTACCACACCAGCGGCCGCTCCCCGCTCCGGATGCTGCGGTACAGCTCCACCGGCGGCACGCGGCCGATGCCGTCGTCGATGAGCCCGGTGAACTTGACAGAGATGATCCGCTGCTGCCGGCCCATCTCCGTGATCTGCTCGTAGCCGGAACGGGCCCGCACGTTGGTCACCGCGGCCACGGTGCCCACGCTGAACCCCCACTCCTCGTCCGGCAGCTCGAACACCTCGCCCACGATGAGCGTGCCGAGCTGCAGCCCGTCCTCGCTCACAGTCCGCTTCTGCGAGTAGATGGTGAGCCGGTAGCCGGCGTACTCGTCCCCCTTCGTGTACTGCGCGAACGACGAGCCGAAGACGACGAAGTGGTCGCCCGGCACCACCCCGGCCTCCTGCACGTTGGACTCCAGCGACAGCACGTTGTCGGTGTTGTCCAGGATCTTCACCACGTCCCCGGCGGCCGCGCCGGAGGTGAACGCCACGTAGTAGTTGCGCCACCCGTCGCTCGCGAACATGCTCGGCGTCATCGGCGCGAACGTCGCCGGGCTACCCGTCTGCGGCCACACCTTCAGCAGGTTCTTGTTCACCCCACTCGACGCCGCCTGCCACTCGCACACCCACGCGATGTCACCGGAGCCGTCCGCCGCCGTGTCGAACAGCGAGTCGTAGGTATCCGGGCTCCCGGGCACCACGCCCTCCAGCTTGAACAGCCGGAAGTTCCGCCCGAACATCGCGAACCCGTCCAGCCTGGTCAGCATGTCCTCGCTCCAGGCGTCCGTGTCCCGCCGCACCACCAGCGTGCGCGCCGGGCTGGCGACGTCCGGCTGCTGCTCCGGCTCGCGCCACATGATCGACGGCGACGGCACGAACAGGTTCTTGCTCCCGCTGATGTAGTCCGTGCCGATGTCCCAAGCGTCGTCCTGCACGAACGGGCTGCCCAGGAACCCCACGCTCACCCCGGCGCCGATCCCGACGTCGTTGCTGGAGATGCGCGCGCCCATGTTCTCCGTCTCCGGGTCCCAGGCGGCCCCGGGGATGGAGGCGTCCGCAGCAAACGCCACCAGCCGCCAGTAGGTCTCGTTGATCGGGTAGTTCGCGTTGTAGATGACGCCCCAACCGATTCCGTCCGTGTCCGCCACGTACACATCTTCGGTCAGTCCGGTCACCGACAGCAGCAGCTCGCACGCGGCCAGGTCGTGCACCCACTCACCGGGCGCCCGGTACAGCGCCACGGACTTGTAGCCGTAGAGCAGCGTGTAGTAGTTCCACTCGTTCACGTCCCACTTGCTCGGGGTGAACGTGCCCAGGATGGTCCCGCCCGCTTTGTTGTCCACGATCTGGATGGTGCTCGGCGCTCCCTTGTTGATGTAAACCGAGAACGCCACCGACTTGTTGTTCCCGACGCTGCTCGCCTGCATCATCATGACCGCGCGCCCGGTGGTCACGTTCACCGCGAACCGGACAGCCACCCCACCGCCCGCGCTGTACCATCCTGCATTGTTGTAGTTCGAGTAGGTCGCCACGTGGGAAACGTTCGGCCCGTAGATCCGCAGGTAGCCGTCGTAGCTGGAATAGAGTGTGGACACCGCACCGGTCAGGATCTGGTACCAGTAGGCCGAATGCGGGTCCGGGTCCACCACGTCGGACGGATAGATCCACGGGCCCCAGATCGCGGTGTACTCGATGCCGTGCGGCCGCAGCCGCGCGCTGTTGGCGAACATCACCCCGTCCCACATAGCGGTCCGCAGCATGACCAGCGTTGAGCTCGTGCTGGGGTAGTCGTTCAGCGCCACCATCACCTCGGTGAACGCGCCGCGCGCGAAATTCCGCGCGCAGATGGCCCACTCACCCATCGGCAGCATGCCATAGTCGGCCAGCCCGTTCGGCAGCACCTCGTCCGCCGTGGTTGCGTTGTTGAAGTAGGGCACCTCGCTGTCGTCCGCCGAGTAGGCGTACATGACCGCGGTCGTCTCGCCTGAGCAGTAGTAGAGCCCGAAGGTGCCGTTGTGGTTCTGCAGGATGGTGAAGGCGTGCAGCTTGCCCGGCGGGATGGGATTGCCGTCGTTGTCGTTCAGCGCGTCCTGCTCCACGTCCGTCGTCCAGTTGAACCCATCCCGTGTCGAGCGGCAGAACAGCGTGTCCGTCTTGTCCATCCAGGCCAGCACCAGGCGCCCATCGTACGTGCGCGCCATGTCCACCTGCGCGTAACCGATCACCACCTTGTCCGCCGCGTTGTAGACCTCGGGGCCCTCGTCCCAGGTGTAGCCCGTGTCGATGCTTGAGAACACGCCGATCACGTTGGTCGAGCCGCCGTCGTAGGCCTCGGTCGTTGCGCAAACGAGCACGATGTTCCAGCCCAGCGACTCCATGGCCAGGCTGGTAGTGCCGCCCTGGTCCTCGTAGGTGATGGAAGTCTCCTCCGCCCACGTCGCCGCTCCGTCGTAGCTCTTCCAGACCTGGATGACGCCGTTGACCATGATGGCCATCACCAGGGTGCCGTCTGGCAGCTCGCAGATGTCGGCGCTGGGAACGACCGCCAGCAGCGAGCCCACCACGCTGAGCTGCGCCGACTTGCCCACGCCGTTGCACGGCACCCACTTGTAGCTCTCCCCGGGCGCAGGCGCGTTCTCGTCGTAGGCGTACATCTTCCACAGGTTCAGCACCCACGTGTTCGGCGACCCGGTGGCCGTCTCCTCGAACGCGATGGCCAGCCCGACCAGCCCGTAGTCGTCGTCCAGGTCCGCCTGGTGTTCGAGACACTTCATCCGCATGCCCACGTAGTCAGAGCCCGTGCCGCCCACAGGCCAGACGCTCATGTCCAGCACCCACGCCCGCTGAACGTGGAGCTGGCTCTCCTTGCCGCACCACACGGGGTCGCTGTCGAAGGCGTCGTCCAGGTCCTGCGCCGCGCGGTTGCCCGGCAGCAGCGTGAACCGCGGGCCCTCGAACGTGACCCGGGACAGCGAGCCGCTGCGCTGCACCTTCAGCCGCGCGTCCATCGGCCGGTACATGCGGTCGCTCACCGTACGCAGCATGGTGCGCCCGATGTTGTCCGAGTCGATCTGCGGCGTCTGCGGGACGCGGTGCGCGGCCACCATCTCCGTCGTCACCATGGTGCCGTCGAACACCTTGTCCACCAGGATGCGCTTCATGTCGTGCCCTCCGGCATAAACCCGGGTTTACTTGGTCCGCGGGACGTAGCCCAGCACCTTGCCCCGGGTCAGCTCCTTGTACGTCCGCCCGTTGCGCCGGCGCAGGCTGTCCCCCTGCATCTCGTCGATGACCCGCGGCGTGTCCCGGCTGAGCAGGTGCCCGACCGAGAGCTGGTTCACCACCGTCACGTCGCCGCCGGCGCCCATCGACTCGCCCGCGTTGATCCGGTTGATGGAGCTGGGCCCGCCCATGTTGGCGACGGCCGCCCGATTCAGCACCGCCTCGCCCACCTGCGCGATGATGGGCACCTCGTCCTGACGCAGCCCGAGCCCCTGCGTGCTGCCGATGAACATCCCGCTGTGCGCCCGGACGGCGCCCTCCAGCGAGCGGGTGCTGCGCAGCATGTCCCTGGAAATCATGCCGCCGTCGTGCAGCATCTTGCCGACCGTGCCGCTGATACCGCCGGTCAGCAGGGACAGGACCCCGTCCCACGTCTTGCTGCCGGTCACGTTGTCGCCGGTGAAGATTTCCTTGATGGCGTCCACCAGCGCCATGACGATCTCGGGGATGAGCTCCATCACGATGGCGGTCACCAGGTTCTTCACGATGCCGGGGATAGCCCGGTTGATGTTGCCGATGAGCTTCGGGATGACCTTGGCCACCAGGTCGATCACGTCCTTCACGATGGAGATAATCAGGTCGATGATGAAGTTGATAATGCTGTTGATGAACTTCTCCACGTTCAGGTTGCGCAGGAAGTCCTTCACCGACTGCAGCGCGCCCTCGGCCATCTTGATGATGAGCGGCAGCACGGTGTCGATGATCTTCTGCAGCCAGTCCTTCGCCAGCGCCTTCGCCGTGGCCCGCACGAAGCCGATGACCGCGTTCACGATCTTGGGTAGCGCCTTGATGATGGCGTTGATGAGCCGCGGGAACGCGGTGCCCTCGACCCACTTCAGGATGCCGTCCAGGTTCTGGGCCAGGTTCTCCCAGAAGCTGATGAACTTCTCCAGCACGCTGTCGGCCGCCTGCTCCGGCGTGCGCTCACCCACCACCGTGTACTCGCCGATGCGCCCCTCGCGCTGCAGCGCCGTCAGCTCCTTGGGGCTGATGACCTGCGCCGCCTCCCGCATCTCGGCCTCCGTCATGGGCCGCCCGATGTTGGCCTCAATCTCCGACTTCTCCCGGTTAGTCAGCACCAGGTACTGCTTGCCCTCGGCCGCCAGCTCGATCGCCTGCGACAGGAGCTGCTTCAGCATGTTCATCGGCGTCTTGAACAGGTCGAGGAACACGTTGGCGAAGTCCATGCCCACGTCCGCCACCGCGTCGGCCATGCTCTTCAGCGCGCTGGTCAGCCAGTCCTTCACCTGGCCCATGACTTCCTGCAGCCCCGCGCCGAACGTCTGCATCGACCCGGCCAGGCTACCGCCCTGCGCCTGCGCCTTCGCCTCCGCGACCTCGAACTGCGCGTAGTCGGCCGGGTACTTGGCCCGCATCTGCGCTTCCCAGTCGTCGCGCTCCTTGAAGTAGTTGTCCAGCGCCTTCTTCGTCTGGTCCTCGATCTCCGCCTCGTACTTCTTACGCTTCGCCGCGATCTCGGCGTCCCGCTTCTGGCCCTCGTCGAACCGCTTCTTGTAGATTTCGTCGAGCTCCTGCTCGCGCTTCTGGTTGGCCAGCGCAAGCGCCTCCTGCCGCTCCTCCTCCGTCTTGAACCGGGTCTCCAGGATCTTGTCCACCAGCAGCTCGTACCGGGTCCAGGTGCGCGCGATCTCGTCCTCGTCCTCCTTGAGGACGCTGCCGCGCAGCCCCTTCAGGAACGCGGCCGCCTGCGCCCACTCGCGCGCGGCTTTCTCGGCGGCGCGCTTGCGCGCGGCCGCCACCTTGGCATCCTCCAGCCCCTCGACCGCGCCCTTCACCGTGCCCGCCTTCAGCGCCTCCGCGGCCGCGTCCGTCACCCGGCCCGACGTGAGCTCACCGATCATGGCGTCGCTCATGTTCGTGGCGTACCCGGCCAGCGCCTCCTTCGTGGGGGCTGACTCCAGCGCCTGCTTGATGCCCGACTCCACCGCCCGCCGGATCTGCTCCGCCTGAAGGAACGTCGGCTGCGCCCCGCCGCGCGCCTCGCTGAACTGCCTGAACGCGGACTTCACCAGCGCCGCGTAGTCGTCGCTCTCCCGGGTGACGTACCCCAGGTCCTCCTTGCTGTAGGGCTGCAGCGTCTCCACCGTGGACGCGCGGATGTCCTTGTAGACGTCGCCGCTGCGCTTGCCGATCTCCGCGCCTTCCTTGTATGCCTGCTGGTTCTTGAACAGCGCGAACCCGGTGGTGCCGATGCCGGCCAGCGCGGCCGCCACCGGCAGCAGCGGGCCAGCGAGCAGCGCCTGCAGCGCGCCGCCCACCTTGGCCAGCGCCGACGGGATGGCCAGCAGCGCGCCGCCGATGGCCTTGACCGCGGTAACCGCGCCCCCAATCAGCCCTACCCACTCGATGAGCTTGCCGGTTGCCCAGATGGTGCCGAGCGTGAGCGCAATCGTCTGGCCGTTCTCGATCACGTACTGGCCGAACTCGATGATCTTGTCCACCGCGGTCTTGAAGAACTCGGCGATCTTGTCGCCGTTCTCGTTCACCCACGCCGACAGCTTGTCCATGAGGTCGTTCACCGTCGGCATCAGCTTCTCGCCGATCTTCAGGAACGTGTCCTCCATGGTCTGCTTGAACCGCGCAGTGCGCTGCGCGAACGTCTCCGACATCGACGCGTACATCTGCTCGGTGACCCCGGCCGACTTGCCGGTCGCGTCGAGCGCCGCCTTGAAGTCGGACAGCCCCTTGCCCGCCAGGATGCTGATGCCCTTCACGCCCTCGGCCCGCTGCACGAACTTGCCCAGCGCGAACGCGCTGCCGCCGCTCACCTTCTGCATCGCCTCCAGCACGCCGACCAGGCCCTTGGCCTTGACCATCGCCTCCATCGTGGTGAAGCCGTTTGCCTTCAGCAGCGCGTTCATCTGCGCGGTCGGCTTGATCATCGCCCGGAACACCAGCTCCAGCGCACCAAACGCTGAGCCCGCGTCCAGGTTGCCCTTGGTCAGCGCCGCCATCGCCGCGCCGACCTCCTCGAACTTGATGCCCATGGGCGCGGCCAGCAGCGTGATGCCCTTGATGCCGCCCATCAGGCTTTCGACACTGATATCTCCGTTGCGCATGGTCGAGAACAAGGTGTCCGTCACCTTGCTCGCGTCGTCCACCGACATGCCGTAGGACTCCATCACCGCGCTGACCACGTCCACCATCTGCCCGGTGTCCGTCATGCTGGCGATGGCCGCCTTGTTGCTGGCCTCCAGCAGCTTCATCGAGCCCTGCGCGCCCTTGGCGCCCTTCACGTCGCTGGCGATGACCTGCTCCAGCCCGCGCGCCAGCTCGGCCACGCTGGTGCCACCCTGCTTCGACAGCCGGCGGAGCTGGTCCGTGTACGCCTTGATGGACTTCACGCCCTGGTCGCCCATGCGCAGCGACAGGCGCATCACCACCTGCTCGAAGTTCTGGTACGCCCCGACGGACTTGTAGATGCTGCCCACCAGCCCGCCGGCGCCGAGCAGCCCCACGGCGCGCCGCACGAACCCGCCGATGCTGTTCTCGATGCGCCGGCTGGCGCTCTGGATGACGTCCCCCGCCTCCTTGAACTTGGCCCCGATGTCCTTGCTGACGCCGGCCGCCTTGCTGCCGACCTGCGCGAGCGTCGACTCCATGCCCGTCAGGCCAGCCTTCAGCCCGTCGATGCCCTTCAGCGCGTCCTGCACCTGGCCCATGAACGAGAGGATTAGCTGCTGCTCGTTGTCGCCAGGCATCACGCGCCTCCAGCCTAAAACCCGGGTTTACTTCTTGCGCGAGCCACCCACCGGCCGCGGCACGCCAGGGAACACACGGCCGGCCGCCACGTCGCGCAGCCGGTCCAGCGACCCGTCCGTGCTCACCACCGCGGCCACCTTGCCCCGCGCGCGGTACCAGGCCGGCAGCTTGCCCGGCTTGCCCGCCGGCTTGCCCGCCGCCTTGTCCGCGGGCTTCCCGTCCTTGCCCTCTGCCGCCTTCCGGGCCGCATGCCGCCTGACCACCCCGCCGAGCACCCGGGCCAACGACGTCACCACGAACATGCGGTCCCGCAGCACCGTAGACGCCACGTGGTAGAGCTGCCGGTACGTCATGTCGTTGACCACCCGCTCCTCGCTGGTGCTCCTGGTGTTGGCCACCAGCGTCACCGCGTCCATCACCGTCAGGTGCTCTTTGTCTTCGCCGCCGTCGCCGTCGCCACCTTCTGCGGCATCGCCTTCCTGGCGACGGCCCAATATTTTCCCAGCAGCGTCCTGAAGTCGTTGACCTCGATGGCCAGCTCGATCACCGCCTGCTCCTGGCGCGGCGTCATCTCCTGCTGCAGCCACGCCCACAGCTCCGGGCTGTGCTCGAACCCCAGCTTGTGCTCCTTCAGCTCGCCCTTGATGCTGAGCCGGTCGCGGTTCTCCTTGCAGTCCAGCACCAGGCACGACAGCGTGGACAGCGTGCTGCCCAGCACCTTCAGCGCCAGCTCCGCGATGCCCCGCACGAACTCGCTGTTCATGCCCTCCAGCGCGCCCACGTCGCCGTCCAGCGCCGCCTTGCCGGCGCCCCGCAGCGCGGTCATGATGGGCCCGTCCACTGTCAGCAGCTTGGCATCGTCCACCAGCACCCGCACCACCGCGTCGCGCTTGGCGATGCTGAGCTCGCGCACCACCAGCGCCCTCGCCGTGTCGCCCACCTTCACCTCGCCCTGCCGCGGCCGGAAGTCCTCGTACGTGCCCATCGGCTCCAGCGCCTTCTTCTCCTGCTCGGCCATCGTCGCCTCCTCTCGTGGTTCCCCTGTGACTACCACGCGGCCGGCGGCAGGTCAACGCCCACCGCCGGCCGCACACCATCACCAGCTTCGTGCGTGTCCGTCAGGGCCCGGGCACCGTCGCGGCCGGCACGTACAGCCAGCCCAGCGGCGCCGTGGCGCTGCCGCCGTAGACGCCCGCCGCGTCGTCCAGCGCCTCGACCTCCAGGTTGCTGCCGACCACCTCGTCCGCGCTGTTGAAGCTGAACGGGGCGGTCTGCATGCCCTTCCAGATCACGAACTCGATCTGGAAGCCGTCCTGGGGGCGGTTGCGCCGGCCGCGCAGCGTGAAGTAGTACGCCGTCTGCAGCGCGCCGACGTACAGGTAGTTGTTCCCCGCCTGGTTCAGCGACTGCCCCAGGAGCATGGCGACGTTCTGGGAGTTCATCTCCTCGACCTTGCCGGTGAACTTCATGCCCACCGACGTCGGGATCACCATGTCCATCTTCCTGGGGAACTGGTTGTCCTGGTGCCGGTAATACTCCCGGCTCACCTCCAGCACCCCGTCCTGCACACAGCCCAGCGAGTAGTTCACCACGCCGGCCGTGGCCACCACCTCGTCCCACGAACCCACGACGTAGGCGGCGATGTCCACGCCACCCTTGTTCGTGAAGCCAGCCCAGCCCATGATCGACCTCCTGTTCCTTCCGTCAGGTTCTGTACGAATGCTTGTCCGCGGCATCGCCGGGCAAGCGCAACCGCCAGGTCAGGGTGACGCGCGCCAGCCCGTTCTCGACCTCCCACGAGCGGGAGTCCTCGGGCTCGCGAAAGACGCCGGCGCTGTTCTGCACCATGACCGTTCTGCCCACCAGGGGCGCGGGACTGGCCGGGTCGGTCCAGTCGTGCAGTGGGATCGTGTCCACGCGCATCGCGTCCACCAGGATCTCGGCCAGCTCCTTCGCCTCATAGCCGAAGCGGTCGGCGCTGGGCAGCCCCTTGCCGCGCACCCGTGTCACGACATCTGCCTGCAGGAGACTGGAGCCCTTGCGGCCCGCCCCCGATGAGATGAACTGAAATGCCACCCACCTGTCCTTGCCGTCGGCCACGAACTCGGCGTCGTTCCACGACGTCGCGTCCTCCAGCCCGTTCGGCACCACGAAGGCGTCCCGCAGGTGCCGGAACACCGACCGCGAGATGTTGGCATCCTTGCGCTCCGCGGCGGTGGTCATCGCCCGCCCCTCCGCGGCTTCACGAACTTCGGCGTGCCGCCTCCGCGCCACACCGCCAGCACCGCCTTGGTCATGAACTGCCGGCTGTAGTCCTGCAGCTCCTGGTTCATCCACGCGCGGGTGACTCGGATCATCCCGTACGCCTTCGTGCCCGGGTGCACCACGCGACGGGTGAACACCTCGTCGCCCTGCTGCGTGACGAAGTGAAGCACCGTCGCGTTCCGCGGCACGATGACGTGCGGCCGGGTGCCGTACTCCAGCAGGTGCAGCAGCGTGTAGTCACGGCCGCCGCGGGCGCTGACCATGAACGCATCGGGGAAGATGTGCCCGGTGGGGTCCGTGAACTTGTCGTTGTAGACCACGCCGAGCACCGGGCTGCGCGACTTGGCGGTGCCGCCGATGATGTGCGTCTTCCAGTGGTCGGCGATGTGCGTCCCGCCCGAGGTGTCCCCGGTCAGCGTGCGGGCCAGCTCGGTGTGCAGGTCGGCCGACACAGGGGTCGCATCGGCCACCTTCTCGGCCGCCTCCTCGATGATGCCCACCACGCGCTCACGCCAGCCGCCGTCGATGAGCAGCTTGAGCTCGTCCAGCTTAGACATGATGGCAGGGATGTTGGTCTTGATTGCGAACACGCGCCTGGTCCTCCGATCACAAGGGCCGGGCTCAACCTCGCGTCCGCCAGGGCGGGCTACTCGCTCGCCTCGCGCACGTCGCGGGCCAGCACCGCACAGCGGCCGGTGTCCTCGTCGTAGTCCACGTTGACCGGCCGGTAGTCGTTCCCGTTCCAGCGCAGCACGTCCGTCGGCCGCGCGCGCACGTCCTCGCCCTCCTGCGTTGGGTACAGGATGAACTCCTTGTCCCCGCCCTTGTACAGCGCGCCGTACTTGCGCTCGATGCGCTTCTGGTCGTCGAACACGCAGACCGGCAGGTCCAGGATGCTCGCGTCGCTCTGCAGCGGCGCCACGCCAGCGGCCAGGTCGCCGCCGCCCGTGCCGTCGGGGTACTCCAGCACGCGCACCAGGTCCGCCACCGGGTTGCCCTGGTACGCGCGCTCCGCCTGCCAGCCCATCTTCTCCTGGATGCCGCGCTGCACCTTGTAGCTGTCTCCAGCCGCGTCACCGGCCGCCACCGTCACGGGCACCTTCAGCGCCATGGGACACCTCCGCCGCCGGGCTCAAAACCCGGGTTTAGCTGCCGTCGCTCACCACCAGCCGGTTCAGCGCGTCGATGATGGCCGCCTTGCCCAGCCCCACCGTCGGCACGCCCCACTTCTCCGCCAGCAGCCGCACGTCCGCCGCCTTCATCCTGGCCATCACCGCCGGGGCGGGCAGCCGCCCGCGCTCGGCCTGGGAGGGCACCACGGGCTCCAGGGGCGCTCCGGGCGAGGGGGCCGCCACTCCGGGGCCCGCCGCACCGGCCGGCTCGCCCTGGGGCTCCGCCTGCCCCGCAGGCTCCGCGGCGGCGACGGGCAGCTTGGGCGCCTCCCCGCCCGCGGGCGGCTCCGCCACCAGGCTGCCCACCACCTCGCCCACCGGCTGCGCGGACACCGGGCCCACCACCTTCGGGATCGTCACCTCTGGGAAGCTGATGGCGCCGCAGTACTCGAACCCGGGCAGCAGCTTCATGCCGCCGCCCAGCCGCCGCACCTCCACGAGCTCGGCCTCGATGCGCTCCCCCGGGTGCACCGTGCGCCGCATCGGGCTGCGCCCCACCTTGATCATCTGCCGCTTCTTGCTCACGTTGATCGCCATCCGCGTCGAGCTGGCCATGGTCCCACCTCCTGAGAGCCCGCGCGCCTCCGCGATGCGCTCGGGGTTTGCCCGGGCCCACAGCCCGGGGAAGTACGCCTCCTCGCCGTAGCGGTCCACCCGCCTGAACCGCTTGCCGGCGCTGAACAGCTTGCACCAGAACCGCCAGTCCACCGGCGTGTGCGTGCGCTGCGCGTCCCAGCGCAGCTCCGTGCGCCGGAACATGGTCGAGTCGTGGCAGATGTAGTTCGGGCTGCCCAGCGCCTCCACCAGCCCGGTGTGCCCCGGCTCCAGCGGCGTCCGGTAGTTGTACGCCCGCAGCGTGCCGTGCGGCAGCCGGCGGCTGTGCTCGTCCAGCCACCAGCACTTGTCCACCACCACGTCCACCTCGGGGTTCGAGTCCAGGAACCCGGCCAGCTCGCGGCACCGGTCGGGCAGGTAGGCGTCGTCGTCGCACAGCAGGCTCACGTACCGCCCGCGCGCCAGGTCCAGCCCTGCGTTCACCATGTCCGCCACCATCTCGCAGCCGGCGCGCCGTTCGTCCGGCACCGGCCCGCCCCGGTGCACCACCACGCGCGGCAGCTTGGCCACCGCGTCAAGGAACCCGCGCACCCGCCCGTCCCGCGAGTCGTCGTCGCAGATGACCAGCTCCCAATCCTGCCAGTCCTGCGCCAGCACCGACGCCACCGCGTGCCGGAGCAGCAGGAACCGGTCGCGGCTCGCCAGCACGATGGACAGCATGGGCCCGCTCACGGCGCCACCCCCGCGGCGTTCTCCAGCAGCGCCAGCTCCGCGCGCGCCTGCTCGTGCGCGCGCGGGTCGTAGTGGCACCATCGCTTCTGTCGGCTGTCCGGGTCCACCACGCGGATCGTCGGCCAGCCCAGCACCTTCTCCGCCGTCTCGTCCCACGCCCGCACACGCGCGCGCGTGGCAGCCCCCGCGCGCGTGCTGTCGTACACCACCAGCGCGCACAGCTTCGGCGCCCAGATGCGCACCACGTGCTCCGCCATCGCGTTCAGCCAGAGCACCAGGTCGGCCAGCCCGTAGCGCGGCAGCGGCGCCGCCAGCTTCTTCAGCGCGGCCGCCTGGCGGTGCGGCCCAATGGTGACCCGCTCTCCGTCCAGCAGGTAGGGCGGCTGGAACGCCTCGTTGAACGGGCTGAACAGGAACGTGTCCACGCGCCGCGGGAACCGGTACAGCCGCACGTAGCCGGACGGCCAGAGCTGCGCCCGCGGCGCAAGCCACTCCCCACCCGGGCGCGCGTGCCGGCAGAACGCCTCCATCGTCAGCGCGTGCGCCGTGTAGGTGTTCGGCCAGTGCACCGTCATGCAGTTGCACAGGCTGAACCGGGTGGCGTCGGCGCGCTGGCCCATCAGGCGCGCTCCGCCTTCCCGAACGGCCCGAACCGGCAGAACGTGGCCGCCTCGCGCGTCAGTCCGGGCACGTAGTTCCACGGGTCCTTGCCGAACCACAGACCCCAGAACGGCGTGCTACAGTACCCAGCTCCGCACGCCTTGGGCCCGGGCTGCACCGACAGCGTGCCGGCCGCCAGGTCGCCGACAGGGTTCCGCCGGTGCGTGAAGCACCGGTACAGCCGGCCGGACACGTCCATGAACAGGAACCCGCGACCGGCGTCGCAGGCCATGCCCTTGAACCAGCCGGCGCCCGCGCGGTAGGCCGCCTGGCTCGCGCGCCGGCACGGGCTCGCGTGGTCCAGCACCGTGCACTCCGCGGCCGTGTAGGCGTAGGGGTAGCGCGACCTGTCCGCCTTGCCCTTGGGCTGCCCGTTGATGAACCCCCACGGCTGAATCGGCGCGCCCAGCGGCAGCTCCGCCCGCAGCCGGCACAGCTTGTCCGGCAGCCCGCCGACCTCGCCCGGCGGCACGATGGTCTTCAGCACGCAGGAAAGCCCCGCGTCCACCGCGCGCTTGAAGTTGTCCATGTAGATGCGGCGCGCCTTCTCGTTGCCGTCCAGCCGCCACCCGTGGTAGGTGGCCATCACCTGGCCCACCATCGCGCGGCGCGGGCCCATGGCCGCCACCCAATCCTTGAACGCGCCGGTGTACAGGTTCGTGTGGAGCTCGACCACCACGCCCTCGTCCGCCAGCCTGGCGCACATCTCGGGCAGCCCCTTCACCAGCGTGGGCTCCCCGCCGCTGATGGTCAGGTACAGCTTCTTGCCGGCCCGCTGGCGCAGCTTGAGCAGCGCGGCCACCGCGCCCTCGGCGCCCAGCTTGTCCACCACCGTCGGCGGCTCGCTGTCCCGCTTCCAGCCGATGCAGTACGGGCAGCCCATGTTGCACCGCTGCGTGATGATCCACCCGATGTTGAGCCACGCCGGGTCCATGCGCGCGGGCCAGTCGCCCAGCTCCAGGTCGCCGCCAGATATCGCGTAGGTGTTCCAGTTGCCCATCGCCGCCCTCCTCTCACGTCTGCCTGTCGATCGTCTCGCTCTTCCAGTCGAGCGTCGCCTGCCGGAACTCCTCGATGGCGTGCCCGTACACGTCCGGCCCCTGCAGCCCGTTCAGGTCCACCGGCTCGCCAACCCGGTGGATGGCCACCCCCGCGTACTGCAGCAGCGTGAACCGGCTGTCCGCCGCGTCCCCAGCGAACCACACCGGCCGCCGCTGGCTCATCGCCGGCAGCACCCCGTGCAACCGCCCGGTCACCACCAGCTCGCACTCGCCGTACCGGCGCACCACGCTCGGCGGGTCCGAGTAGTCGAACACGTGCCCGCCCAGCGACACCGCGGCCGCGCGCTCGTGGTGCGGCTCCTGCACCGCCGCCACCGCCTTCAGGTGGCCCAGCCGCTCCTTCACCGCGCGCAGCACGGCTAGCTGCGCCGGCAGGTCCCGCCGCCCGAACCCGGCAATCCAGTACGACACCTCCGGGATGCGCGGCACCCACGGCAGCAGCATGGTCGGGCACCCCACCAGCCGCGCCTTCACGCCCTGCGTCCGGCACACCTCCAGGATCTGCGGGTCGCGGCAGCCGATGGGCCCGGCCAGCGCCTTGATGGCCGCCAGGTGCGGCGGGTGCTTCGGGCCCCAGCCGCTCGCCCCGAACGCGAACACCGGCACCTTCAGCCGCTTGATGCTGCCCATGGCCTCGCTGTTGCCGCGCGCGTTGGCCAGGATGGTGGAGCCCGGGGCCAGTACGAACTTGCAGGTGTTCAGCCTGGCCCGGTCCTGGTCGCTGATGGGCGCGAACATGGTCACGGTGACCGCCGGCTGCCCCAGCCCCAGCGCCTCGCGCACCGCGTACTCGATGAGCCGGTTGCCAAGGTTCACCCGCGGCGCGCCCGCCGGGTCCAGCGTCAGCAGCCCCCACCGGACGGCGTAGCTGTGCCGCAGGATCTTGCGGTTGCGCTGCACCATCTCCACCCCGCCCTTCACCATGCTCGTCCAGGGCGGGTGCCACAGGTGGAACACGCTCACCCCGCCCTGGCACTTCACCTCCTGCCGCTTCACCCCGGCGCGCATCAGCCGGCGCCACAGGTCGTCGTCCTCCGCGCCCCAGCCCACGTACCGCTCGTCCATGGGCCCGTTCACGCCGAACCAGCCGACCGGAACGCACATGTGGCTGAACCCGGCCGCGCGCACGCCGGCCAGCACCCCAGCGCCCTGCGCATGCACCTCCGCGAACCCGCCCGGGCGCACCTTCTCCGTCGTGTCCATCACGTAGGAGAACGTGGCCACCAGCCTCCGCGCCGAGAAGGCCGCCGTGTGCGCCTCCTCGTGCCGCTCCACATAGTCGGGCGCCACCACGCAGTCCGCATCCACGAACGCCACCAGGTCGCCGCGCGCGGCCCGCACGCCAGCGTTCAGCGCGCGCGCCCGGTTCCACGCGCGCCCGTGCCGCGCCATGAGCCCGCCAGGCGGCTCGCACCGCACCAGCCGGAACCCGAACTCCTCCGCCAGTCGCCCGAGCTCGGGCACGAACCGCTCCAGGCTGGCGTAGTCCACCAGCACCCGGTCGCAGTCCTGCGGCGCCAGCGCGGCCATGCAGAACCGCAGCCGCTTGAAGTACACCTCCGCCTTGCCGTCGTTGCCCTGGAACGGCACCACCACGGTCAGCATGCCTTCAGCCTCCGCAGCATGGACACCAGCCGCTCGGCGTTGGCCCGCGCGCCGAACAGCACGGTCGCCCTCGCCCGTTGCGCGGCCGCGATGCGCTCGCGCGCCTCGTCGTGCCGCAGGTAGTAGGTGATGAGGTCCAGCGCCTCCTCCACGGTGTAGAACCACACGATGTCCAGGTGGTTCGTCCAGTCCTTCTCCATGCCCGGGATGTAGCGGGTCAGGTGCAGCCTGCCGCTCGCGGTGGCGTAGACGGTGCGGCCCGAGTAGTACCGCTCGACGTCGTAGTGGTTGATGCCCAACACGATGCGCGCCTGCGCCATGGCCAGCCCGTAGGGCGCCCCCTTGACCACCGGCGCCGCCTTCGCGATGTCGCCCCACCCGCTGCCGCGGATGAGCGTGCGCGGGAACCTGGAGACCACCGCCTGCACCAGCCGCCGGCGCTCGCCGGACAGCGGGAACGCGCCCGTGTAGCTCGACCCGCCGAAGAACACGTCGTGCGTTGCGGCCGCGCGGTGCGCGCCCACCAGCGCCGGGTCCGCCGAGCCGTAGTACACCCCGGTCGCCTTCGCGCCCGACTTCAGGAACAAGTCGTGCAGCCCCCTGTCCGTGTGGGTCAGCATCACCGCGTCCAGGTACGCGCGGCGGGCCAGGAAGTCCTCCGTCACGTGGTTCCGCACGTCCCCGTAGCAGAACACCAGCCGCGTTCCCGGGCTCGCCACCTTCAGCCGGCCGAGCGCCCGCGCGTCCAGCGCGTTGTCCTTGTACATCACCAGCGCCGACGGCTTGGCCGTCGCTACCACGTGCTCCAGCTCTGCCATCACGCGCCGGCGGTCGCGCCCCTGTGCGATGAACTGCGGGTAGCCGAACGTTTCACAGTGGTGCCCGGGCAGCAGCGCCTCCAGCGCCTCCTTGTAGCGCCCCTCCCACCACACCATCGGGCCCGGCTTGGTCAGCTTGCGATCGGCCCCGGCACAGCCCCAGTCGCGGCCCACGTTCGCGGTCACCTGGTCGCCGGCGGCCACGCGCCGGTAGCGCGCCCGGTTCACGTCCACGTACTTCGCGTGGTCGTAATACTCCCCGCGCCGCACGTGCGGGAAGTGGATCGTGGCGGTCACCGCGTCCGCGCGGTGCAGCGCCAGCCCGGCCTTGCGCGCGCGCACGATGAAGTCGCTGTCCTCGCCGCCCCAGCCGACGTAGCCCTCGTCCCACCCGTGCGCGGCCAGCGCCCAGTCCGTCGCCACCGCGTTGCAGCAGCCCTCGCCGTACAGCTTGCCGCCCGCCCGCACGATGCCCTTCAGGATCTCCTGGAAGCGGGCGGCCACGTTGCCCGGGCACACCCCGTCCGGGATGCTGGTCAGCCCGTAGGTCCGGCACAGCACCATCCGCCGCTGCCCGCCGCGCGGCGGCAGCGCGTCCAGCACTGCCTTGAAGAAGTTGCCCGCGAACACCTGGTCCGCGTCCGTCGCGCAGACCCACGCGGTGCGCACGTGCCGGAGCCCGATGTTCAGCGCGCGCGACTTGTGGAACATCGCCCCGGCCGTCTCCACCCGCACCACCTGCGCCCACGGCACGAGCCGCCGCACCAGCGGCTCCACCGGCTCCGCGCTGCCGTAGTCCACCAGCACCAGCCGCGGGGCCGGCAGGCACTTCGCCAGGGACGCCAGGCAGTACTCCAGATTTTCCTTGCGGTCGCGGTAGGCGATGAGCGCGGTCAGGTCCATCATGCGACACCCCACTCCCGAAGCTGCCCCACGAACTGCACCAGCCGCGCCTCATAGCTATGCCGCTCGCACACGAACCGCCGGCCGGCCTCCGCCACCCGCTCCCGCGCGGGCGGGTCGTCCAGGTAGTAGCGCAGCAGCGCCACCGCCTCCTCCACCGTGTTGAACCACGCGAGGTGACGGTGCTGCTCGAAGTCCTCCTCGATGCCCGGGTACGCCTGGCACAGGTACAGCCGCCCGGCCGCCATCGCTCGGAGCTGGCGCCGCACCACCATGCGGTACTTCGGCAGGTTGTTCGTGCCCAGCACCACGGTGCCGCGCCGGATCTCACGCAGCAGGTTCGGGTGGTAGACCATGGGCGCCGCGTTGAACTCGCGGCCCCAGCCGACCGACCCGCGGATGAACAGCCGGAACCGCCGGTTGATCTCGCTCATCACCTGGTGCCGGAACTCGGCGCCGCTGAACTGGTGCAGCTCCTCCACCCACCAGGGGCTCGCGCCACGGTTCTCCCGCGCGCGCTGCAGCAGCGGCCAGAAGTCGTTGCCATCGAAGAAGGCGTCGAACTCCGCGGGCACGTCCACAGGCCAGTACTCGGCCGGGCTCACCCCGTCGTCCAGCACCCCCACCCGCAGCCCGGCCGCCTCGTACTTGCGCCAGTCCTGCCGGTCCCGGTTGTTCACTAGCACCGCGTCCAGCGCCGGCGCCAGCCGCTCCACGTGCGCCGCCAGGATGTCCCGCTGGTCGGCGTAGTGCATGGCCACCAGCCGGCAGTCCGGGCCCGCCGCCTTGCGCGTACGCGCCAGATGCTCGGCAGCCAGCTCGAAGTGGATGGTGACCAGGATGACGTGCGGCTTGAACGATGCGGCCAGCCCCAGCAGCTCGGCCAGCCCCTCCTCAGTGCACACCTCGCCGCGCCCGTCGTGCGTGACCAGCCCGCCGCTGCCCCGCGTGCGGCGCGGCTCGGGCCCGCCCACGCGCGCGTGCGCCACCTCCACGCCGTGCCGGCCGGCGTAGCCGCCGTGCGCCCACTCGCGCGGGTGCGTCACCAGGAGTCTCAGAGCGCCAGCCATTCCTCCCACCCGTCCGTCACGGCCTCCCAGTCGAACCGGGCCGCCGCCCTGACGGCAGCAGCCGCCAGCTTGTTCCGCTCCGCCTCGTTGTCCAGCAGCCGGCACACCACCGCGGCCGCGCGCTCCACGTCGCCGTGCGGCACCACCACGCAGTCGCGCCCCGGCGTGCCGTAGTTGTCGATGCCGCGGTTCGCCGTGCTCACCAGCGCGCACCCGCTGGCCATGGCCTCCAGCGCCTGCATACCCCAGCCCTGCAGCGTGCTGCCCTCGACGAACACGTGCGCTCGGCGCATGGCCTCCGCCACCCCGGCCGGCGTCAGCTTCCCAAGGTAGCGCGTGCGCTCCGCGCACCAGCTCCCCAGCCCCACCGGCTCCTCGTCGTAGGTCACGAACCGCGCGTCCGGGACCGCGGCCGCCACCCGGTCAAACAGCGCCGCGATGAACTCCCACCCGCGGCGCGGCGTCGTGTGCCGGCAGTGCGCCATCACGGTCGGCACGTCCGCGCGCGGCCCGGCCGGGCGGAACATCAGCGGGTCCACCCCGATACCGATGAGCTCCGCCTTGTGCGGCGCCTTCAGGAACGGGCGGATCTCGTCCAGCACCCACTTGCTGTTGACCACCACCCGCTCGAACAGCCCGAACGTGGCCTCGATGTCCGCCGCCTTGGCGTAGGGCACCCCGCTCGGCAGCAGGAACCGGCGCTCGTCGTCCTGCACGAAGTAGCCCGGCACCAGGTCGGGCCGCTGGTCCACCACCGTCTTGACGTAGTTCGCCGTCATCCAGATGGTCGCCAGCAGGTGCGTGCCCGGGCGCAGCTCCTTGGCCAGCGACTTGAACATGTGGTCCCGGCTCGCGTACACCAGCGGCGCGAAGTCCATGGGCAGCAGGTCCGCATCCTTCTTCGGGATGCCCACGCAGGCGAACGTCGCCGGGATGCCCCTGGCGATGAGCCGGTTGCACACGTGCACCACGGCCAGCATCGCCCCGCACATGGCCCCCTCGTGGAACACGAACACCACGCGCGGGGGCGCGCCCGTGAGCACGCCGGAAAACCGCGGCAGGTCGCGCGCCGCCTCTTGCTCTGCGGCAGGCGCCTTCTCCCCCCACGTCGCCGCGAACCTGGCCAGCCCGTCCTTGCGCGCGAACGCCTCCCCGTAGCCGGCCGGGCCCGGGGTGCGGTCGTGCACCAGGCAGCCGGTCGCCCGCTCCACGCCCAGCCCCGCGCCGCGCAGCCGCATGGCCAGGTCCTGCGCCCACCCGTCCCCGAACCCCAGCTTCTCCGCGCTCCCCACCTTGGCCACCGCCGCCGGGCGCACCGCGAAGCACGACCCGGTCGGCAGCGCCGCCGGGTACGCCTCCACGGCCATCGTTGCGGCCATGCCCGCCAGCGTCCGCCAGTCGGCCCCAGGCGGCAGCGGCACGCGCTTCGTGCCCCAGGGCACCACCATCGCGGCGTCCGGTCCTGCGCGGCCCAGCAGCTCCGCCAGGAACGAAGGCGCCACGCTCACCCGGCTGTCCACGTGCACCGCCCACGCGGCACCGTTGCCCTCCAGCAGCTTGGCGAACGCGCCCATGCGCCCGGGCGCACCGCTCACCCGCGCGGCCTCGTCCGCCAGGCCCACGCCCACCAGCCCGGTGAGCACTGGCCCGCCGTCCCCGTCCGGGCTGCAGTCCACCGCCACCACGCGCACGGGCCCGCACCCCGCCTCGCGCGCGTACTCCGCCGCGCGCGCGAGCGCGTCCAGGCAGCCGGGCACCGTCCACAGCGCGCCGTCCACCGTCACGAACACGTCCACCGGCCCGGTCGGCAGGCGCAGCACCGCCAGCTTCGGCCCGCCGGCCTCCACCCCGGTCGATGTGTCCATGCTGACCACGTTGCCGTCCGGCGCGCGCACGCACCGGGTCACCCGGTTCTGGCCCATGGTGTCCGCCCTCCTAAAACCCGGGTTTAGCCCCGAACCACCACCAGCCCGGGAACGCACAGCAGCCCATCGGCCCGGTCGCGCATGGCCTCGGCCATCGTGTGCTCGTTCGCCCCGCCGCCGCCGCTGAACTCGCGGCCGCTCCGCACGATGCCCCGCCGCACGAACAGCCACTCCAGCAGGTGGTAGGCGGACCGCGCGATGAACGCCTCCAGGTAGTCCTTCGGCACCTCGGCGGTGTTGTTCCAGCGCCCGTAGCTGTACTCGAACCACACCCGGCTCCCGGCCACGCCGGGTATCGGCACCAGGCGCACCTTGCCCTCTGGCGTCTCGAACCCATGCCCGTTGAAGTTCTGCCGGTACTGCTCGCTCGCCTTCAGGAACGCCTCCACGATGGCCGGGTTCTCGATCACGTCGAACCCGGCCAGCGCCTTCGAGGCGTCCAGCCCCTCGGGGAAGTACCGCTGCACCGCGGTCAGCAGCCCGTAGTTCGCCTGGTCCCAGTACACCTGCGTCACGTGGAACGCGCCGGTCGGCTTGACGTCGTAGTCCTGCTGGCTCGCCACCGTGGTGAACGAGCTCAGCCGCTTGCCCGGGGCCCACTCATTCAGCCACCGGATCGCCAGGCGCATCGCCTTCAGCGCCGCCGCGTCCGGGCACTCCGTCAGGTCCGGGTCGCCCGCCAGGAACCGCACCTGCTCCGTCACATCCGCTACGTTCATCGAGCACCTCCCGCAGCGCAGCCAGCTTGTCCTCGTCCGGCAGCGACGAAGCTACCACAGCGCGCGCCCTCAGCACAACCGATTTCCACCTCTGGCCGGTCACCGCGCGCCCGCGAAGTCTGCGTACATGTGGAACCAGTCGATCTGCATCAGCCGCGCAGTGGTGCCGAGCGTCTTGATGATTGCGAAGAACGGGGCGCACACGCCGGCGCAGATGTTGGAATTGATCGAGGTAACCGCCACGTCGTCGATGTAGAACGTGATGAGCGACGCGGCCGCGTTGTACTCGAACCGGAACCGGTGCCAGCCCCCGTCCCACACAACCGCCGTCTCATCCGCAGACTCGGCCCCGCCGTTCGACGTGTGCACGTACCAAAAGTCCTCAACCGTGACGTCGTAGTCGAACCAGACCCCGTTGAATGGAACGCTGTCGGTGTTGTCATCGCTAAGCCCGAATCGGGCAATGTAGTTCTCCCCGCTACCACCCTCCGCGGGTAGGCGCACTCCAACCTCGACACACAGATTCCCGCCGGGAACCACGGACAGGCAGGTACCGGTGTACAGAACCGCATAGCCGTCGGCCGCAGTGCCAGTGCTCAACTGAATGCACCCCGCCCGGAAGTCCGTCGGCGTGTACCTGGCCACCCCAGCGCCAGCTCCGCTCAGCTCGGCGAACCAGCCGTTGTCCCCGTAGTTGCCGCTGTCCAGCGAGCCGCCGACAAAGTCCTCCCGCCAGTCGAGCCGCTGCCCCATGCGCCGCACGGGCGCCAGCGCCGGCGCGGCCGGCTCCCACGTGCTCCCGCCCGCGTTCCAGGTCAGGAGGTCGCCGTCGTTGGGCGCAGCGGCAGACACGTCCGCGCCCTGCAGGTGGTCCGCGTTCTGCGCGTCGGCCAGCACCCCACTCAGCCCGCCCACGCCGATCTCGTCACCCCCGCCGTTCTCGTGGTCACCATGATGGGCCGCAGGTGTCTGGGCGTCCGCGAGCACCCCGGAAAGCCCAGCCACGCTCAGCTCGTCACCTCCGCCGTTCTCATGGTCGCCGTGGTGCGCAGCAGGCGTCTGCGCATCCGCCAGCACCCCAGACAGCCCCGCGACTGAAATCTCGTCGCCCGCCCCGTTCTCGTGCGTCAGGTGGTGGCTAGCGGGCGGCAGCACGCCGCTGAGCGTGAACGGCTCCCAGGTCGAGGTCGCTGCGTTCCAGCACAGCGCATCCCCGGCGGCCGGGATGGACTTGTGCTCGACGAGCTGACCCAGGAACTTGCAGAGCAGCGCGCCCATCACCAGCTCCTAACTCTTGACCACCGCCAGCCCGTCCGCGTAGATGACCAGCGTGGGAGGCATGACCGGCTCCCAGTCATCAACTCCCGCAGGCGCCAGGTTGCCGCGCACATCCAGATACACCAGGACCAGCCCCGGCGCGCTGGCGGTACCTGTCACGCTCACAGGCATCCAAGTACCGCTCGCGCCCGTCGCCTCGTCGTACTTGATGGTCGGATCGAAGCCCGGACCCATGAGCACCAGCCGCGGGTTGTAGTCCACCGCCCCCGTCTTGCGCACCTGCAGCGTCACTGTCAGGGTATCGCCAGTCTGCACGTACACCCGCCGCAGCGGGATGCGCGCGTAGTTGTGCGCCGCGAACGGCGTCACCTTCAGGTTGAGGGTGTTGTCGATCTTGATGGCGCCCTCGTACTCGACCGTGCAACCGCCAGGCCCGACCGTGAAGGTGCTGTTCGCCACGGTGTCAATGTTCTGCAGCCCGAGGAAAGTGTTGGGCCCAATGAACGCGCGCGCCTGCCAGTCCGCAGTCGGGACATAATTAGCAGCGCCGTTGCCATACCAGATCGGTTCGGTCCACCCGACAGGCCCATCTGCTACAGCCCCCAGCATGCAGTCGTTGCACGCGAACGTGAGCCCGCCGGCAACCCCATACGAGAAGTCTGTCGGTTCGTGGAAGTAGAGATTGGCCACGCTGTTTGCGGCCGAAGCACCGAACACCTCCGAGTACATCCGCACCTGTCCGCCCTGCGCCCAGAAGCCCACCGCGCCGCTGTAGATGTTCTCCAGCGAGCCACCGGTCACCGATGCGTAGTTGCAGTTGTCGTAGCTGTTCGCCAAGAAGGTCGCATCGATCGGCATGAAATACCCGAAGTAGTCCGTCACCTCACACTCACACGCATTGTCCGGATAGAACCAGACACAACCAACCTCGCTGTTCCGGAACTCGTTGGCACGTAGCACCACGCTGCCCGTACCGATCAGCAGCGCGGTCGCTTCAAATGCGTTGTAGAACTCGTTGCCGCTGATGCTCCGCTGCTGCTGCCACCAGGTCGGATAGCCGGCCGCGTGGATGACAACCCCCCCACCTCCGGTAGTCTGGTGAAACAACGAGTTGGTGATGTCCCCGATGTTGCCGTGCAGCGCCGCTCCATCCGTTCCGTCCCCAGTGCACGAGAACCACCCCGCGCTCACATTCACCGGTGCGCCAGCCGTGTTCGCGTTCACCCCGGTGTAGGCGTCGATACAGGTGGCGTTGGCCAGCACAATCGGAGCGCGTAGGGTACCCCCAAATGAGAAGCAATGCCCAAGCGTGCTGCCGAACCCCTGGCGGCCGACTGTCTTATACCCCATGTTCCAAGTGAACGAGTCAAGGGACGCCACCCGCATGCGGAAACACTGGATTCCGAGAGCCCCCGCATCTTCATCCTGCGCACAGTTTGTAGCGACCATATAATCGATCGCACCTGCTGCCGTTGTCGCCGCATCGTGGTCAAGCGCCGCGTAGGTGGCGTTGCCCATGTGGTGCAGCCGCGCCCACGATAGTGAGAACGGATGTGTGGCGCCCGTGGCCGTGCTCCAGATGGCGCCCTGATAGTCATCGTCATTGGACCAGACCGCGACGTTGCGGGTGACACCGAACACGATGTCCCCCGGCTGGTGGTCCTGTGTGGTCACGACCGTGATCTGGTTCGTCGCCGGGAACGCGGTGACCGCGGCCATCTCCGCCTTGTAGGTGTTGGTCGGGTCGATGGGCCCTCCCCCACCGCCGATGACCACCTGCGGGTCGCTGCCAGGCTCGAACGGGTCGGTCCGGTCAACCCAGTTTGTCGTCGCGTCCAGCGTGATGGTGATGGCACCAGCGTCGCAGTCCGGGTCGCAGGAGGCGATGCGCGCGCGCACCACCGCTGTCAGGTAGTCCTGGCTCAGGTAGTTCGCGCATCCGTGCATGTTGAGCACCCCGCCGTTCTCCACGACCAGGTGGTAGCGCGGCCCGCCCGTGTTCTTGAACTCCAGGGTTGCCACCACGTCGCAGGCGATGGGGTCCGCCACCGTGCCCATGTTGAGCGCGCCACCGCTGAACACCTTGATGCTGGAGTACGCCTGCAGGCTGTTGCTGTCCGCGTCGCCCCAGGCGAGCGTCCCGTGCACCTGGATGTTGTAGGTCGTCTCGTCGCCCGGGCTGTTGCCGGCGCTGGCGTCCACGTTCACCGTGACCGTGTGCCCGGCCACGATGTCGGCCGTGTCGTTCAGCGTCGGGCTGTGCCCGTCGCAGTTCTGCCAGGTGCCAGCGGCCGACCAGTCACCCGTCGCCATCGACTCGCACGCGGCCGCGCGCGCGTTGCCCGACGGCAGCAGCGAGAGCAGCACCAGCACCACCAGCAAGCTCAGCTTCCTCATCGCGTCCTCCCTGAAGTTCAGCAGCCTACCGGCACGCCTCGGCGCATCCGCCGGGCTCGGACATTGACTCTCCCTCGTGCATGTGGTATCGTCCTTGTGAGTCTGGCGACTCACGAAAACCTAGTTCTCCCGTCCGGTGGCTGGCACCTTCGCCAGACTCTGCCGGTTGCCGGACGGGGGATTCGAGGACAAGATGCGGAAATGCAATCGCTGCGGTGGAGACGGACCATTTCACAAATGCAAAGACACTCCCGATGGTCTGTACACCATCTGCAAGAAGTGCAAGAACAAGGCAACCATGGAGCAGAGAAAGAATCACCCAGAGGCAATCACCGCGTACAGGGCCAGAACCAAAGCAGAGCAATCCGGGTATCACCGAAAGTGGTACTCCAGGCACAGGCAGGAACGACTCGACAAGGCCAAGGAATACCGCGAAGCACACAGAGACAGAACAAAGGCATACGACGCGGCGATCCCAGGGGACATCAAGAGAGCCAGGGCTCTCGTCACTCAGGCGCTCGCGCGTGGTAACATCACCAAGCCCGCGGAGTGCAGCATGGCCGATGAAACCTGTGTCGGGAAAATTCACGCCCATCATCCGGACTACTCCAGGCCTCTTGACATCGTGTGGCTGTGCGCTTCTCATCATAAGCGTCTGCATACCTCTAGGGAGCAACATGCGCCTTCCACCCATCCCCAAGCGAGCACAACTCCGGAGATGGAGGACACCCATCAACCCACGCCAGGCAGTACGGGCAGCAAATCCAACCAGTCCCAGTGACCCACCCGCCGCAATTCTGCTGCAACTGCACCACTAGATCCGTAGGCATTTCCCCCGCCGTCACCGTCACCATGGGCCGCGCCGCCACCACGCACCCGGGCCTGGGCTCGCCCACGTCGGCTTCCCACATCACCTTGGCAGGCCCCTTGCCGTCCTTGGGAGGGCACGACACCAGGCGCGTCCTCTTGCCCGCAGGGAGGGCGCTGGCGTCGGCTAGCTCGCCGGGCACATCACCCGCGCCCTTGTGCGACTTGCACAGGCAGGACCCGTTGCCAAGCTCCACCTGCTCGCGGCACACCCCCAGGCGGTCCTTGTGCGCGTCGCTGGCAGCCTTCCAGGTGAGCCACGTCTCGGCCGGGAAGTCGCAGGCGCTCGACCCCGGGGCGGCCTCAGGGAGGCACCCTGGGAGCGTCTTGCCCTCCACCTCGTAGCTGTTGGCCTGCGAGACGCACCCGGCGGGGCGGCGGTCGCGGTACGCCGCGCACGTCGGCTTGCCTTCCTTGTCGTGGCAGGTCCACACCGCGCACTGGTCCAGTGGCTCGTCCCCGGGAGGTGGCACGCACTCCCCCGGGAGCACCACGGGGCGCAGCTCCTCGACCTTCACCGGCTCCACCGGCCCCACGTCCCCGCCCTTGCCGTCTCCGCCCAGCAGGCCCAGGGTCACGCCACCCGCGGCGAGGACCATCAAGCCAGCCAGCACCTTGCCGTTCATGGCGACACCGCCCTTCGGAACAACTGGACATCCCGAATCGTCACGTTCCCCGGGGTGGTCCCATCGCTCCCGATGTTCATGGTGGCCGATGGGATGACCGTGATCGCCGTCGTGGCCGGGGTCGCATCGCACGCCCACGCCGCGCCCGTCGCCACCTTCGCGCACGCAGTCACAAGGCCGGCGTCCGTGTGCACGCACCGGAAGTCCCACTCTTCGGAGACGGCGATTGCTGCCGCGACCGTCGAGGTCTTCTGCGCGCCCGCGGCGTCGTAGACGTCGCAGGTCAGCACGTCCGAGGCGTGTGAGATGGTGATCCTGTTGTTGTTCCCCGCCGTGCCCGGGACGTGCAGCAGGTACTTGGCCGTGGCGTTGCTACCGTCCACGACCTGGGTCCACTTGCCCTGTAGCGTCCAGGAGCCGGCGGACTTGAGCGGCGAGGCAACCGAGGCGATGACGGCCGAGCAGACCGCGCTCGCGTCCGTGTCCGCGCCGCAGTAGCCGAGCGGGGCCGCAGCCCCAGCCACCAGCATGACCGCGTCGAGGTCCGTCACCTGGGCAGCGGCGGCCGGCAGGGTCAAGCGCACCTGCGCGCGGATGGTGCCCGCCTGCGTGGTGATCGCCCCGTCGTACCGCGCCCAGGTCGCCGTCGGGACTGCATCGTTGACGACAACCGTCGTGGTGGTCGGCGTGGCGCAGTCGGCCGAATCATCCTCGACTAGGGTAAGGTCCATGAGACCCGTGCCCGAGACGAGCACGGCCCACGCGCTCAGGTTGTAGGCGGTGTTGCCCGTGACCGTGAGGCACGCGCCCGTCATGCTGATCGCGTCGTCGTTGTCCGCGTTGGTACAGCGGGCCGAGGCGCTGCCGTGCGCCGCCTGAACCACCGAGTTTGCACAGTCCCCGGTGGAGGTTGGCGTCTCCGTCCAGCCGGTCAGGGCGGTTGCGAAGCTCGACCGTTGGCAGATGTTCGTCATCGCAGCCGATGCGGATACGCCGCCCATGCCAGCGACGAGCGCCCCCACGCCGTACTGATTCGCTGGCATGTCCACAAGGAAGGGGTTGCAAGTCCCGGGCGGGCAGATGCGCTGCGCCGGCATCGTGGCCGCCGTGACTGTCACGGGGTTGTTCCCGCTGCCGTCGTACAGCCCACGGAAGCGGCGGTTGAGCCGCGCATGGTCGGCGGCGACGAGGACCCCGGGGTAGTAGGCGGCAACGAAGATGTCGGCGGGGATGTCGTTCGCACCGCCACCACCAGCCCCGATGGCGAAATTCGACGTTCCGTTGAACGGAGGCCCATTCATCGTGTTCAGCGTGGCAACAGCCAGCTCGTCAACCCATATGTTCCCTGTGCTTCCTCCGTCGTTCACGTAGTCATATGAGGTGGTGACACACGTGAGGCGATTTGCGACCCACGCGGATGCTTTCGTGAGCGTGGACAGGTGGCCGCCGCCGCTTGTGCCGTCATCGGAAACGTTCAGCGTGACAGAAGACCCACCGAGTTGCACATACCAACTGATGTTGTTCACTACTCCGAACTTGTCGATCAGCACGTCTCCGGATGCACCTCTAGACACGAAGCAAGCGAACACCGAGAAGTCGGGCACCTCGAACGCCGGGTTGTCGGCGATCGAGAGGTAGTCCCCGGTTCCGTCGAAGCGCCACGCGTACCCGGGCGTAGTCAGCCCCGCGGGCCACACGGGCGCGGCCACCCGCGTCGGGTTGCCGTTCACGGTCATCACGTACCCGGGGCCGATGTCGGGGGTGAGGGTCGCGGCGACGGCCTGCTGGAACCAGATGCCCACGGTAGGGCAACCGATCGAGGTGTCGCAGAGGTTCGAGCTACCGCTACCCGAACGGTCCAGGTGGTAGGCACGGACGAGGCCGGAGGAGGTCGAGCCCTCCTCGTCCTGCGCGTAGACCACGTGATGGACCACCGCCTGCATCACCAGCCACGCCGTTACCCACAGCAGCGCGACCCCCAAGAGCCTGCGCCAAGTGTCCTTCAGGAAACCGCGCATGGGCTCACCCTCACAGAACCGGGTTGAAGTACAGGAAGTTCACGAACCCCGCCAGGGACGGACCGATCACGCTGCACACCGGGCCGGTCAGGTAGAGCCGCCTGGTCACCCCCTCCAGCACCTTGATCGTGCAGGTCGTGTTCATCACCGCCACCGGAGCAGCCCCACAGATGATGCACGCGCTGTTTCCCGACGCGGTGATGTCGTACCACCCGGCGGCCGGTAGCGCGTAATCGACAGGCGCGGCCGAGTGGATCTCCACATCGTTCGCGGCGTCGTCATCGTCCGCCTTCGCCCACGGGGGCGTCCGAAAAGCCACCCCGTCACTCACCCGCATGGCCAGCGGATGGGTGGCGTCCACCGGGTTGGTGCCATCGGCACTCGGCCGAACCGGCAGCGGGTGCGTGACATCCACCGGGTTCGTCCCGTCCGCCGAAGGGCGCACCGGGAACGGGTTGGCCGAGGTCGCCACCGTCGTCCCGTTCACGCCGGCCACCTGCACCAGCCCGCCGACCGCTCCGGCCGCGAACCGCACCGGCAGCGGCTGCGCCGCGGTCACATAGAAGCACCGCGTGGGGTTCGCGGTGTCGCAGTACTGGATGGGGTAGCCCGCGCCCACCGCCAGGCCGGGCACGAGCAGCGCGAGCAGCACCAGGGCAAGCAGCAGCTTCTTCATGGCAGGAACCTCCGGCCGGGTAAACCCGGGTTTAGTCTTTCGACGGTTGCCAACAAACGAGCGCCCGGGGCCGCGCCAGTAGCACAGCCCCGGGCGCCGGGTCGCCTACATCTTCTCCTTGGGCCCGCGCACCGGCAGCGCGTCCACCTCGCCGCTCCACTCGCCCATGAGCGCGTCCACGCCCCCGGGCTCGTCCAGCGCCCTGCCCAGCGCCACGCTCGCCGCCAGCAGGTCGCGCCGCAACCGCATCGACTCCCGCTCCACCGTCCCGCGCGTCACCTGCCCACGCGGCCCCTCTGCGCATGCGCCGCCGTTGCCGCCGTTCAGCCCCAGTAGCCTACGCAACCAACGCCACATGGCCAGACCTCCTCGCGCCAGCGGTCAGTCGTTCCGCTCCCACCGCTCCAGGAACGGGCCGATGCGCCCGACCAGCCGGCACAGCTTGTCCGCGAGCGGCACGAGCTCCTTCAGCGTGGCCACGTGCCGGTCCCGCTCCTTCACGTACATGCGGAACAGCACCACCACCGCGAACAGGGACAGGGACAGGAACGCAACCTCCGGCCGGTCGCTCAGGTAGTCCTTCAGTTGCACCAGCGTCTGCATTCCTGCCTCCCCGGCCCCACGGCCGTCCGTCAGCCGACCCGGGACGTGCGCCCCGCCTTGCGGTCGCGCTCCGCCTGCATCGCGTCCAGCCGGCGGATGACCTCGTTCTCCACCTTCAGCACCTCGATGCGGTCGTCGCGCGTGCGCAGCCCCTCCGGGCTCGACCGCCCCTTCTCGTCCACGCCGAACACCGCGTTGTCCACCAGCGCGCGGATGCGCTTCTGGTTCCCGGGCCGCTTGCTCAGCGCGTTGATCTCCTCCACCATCTGCTTCGCCGTCATCAGGTAGCGCCCGTCGTACTCCCCGTCCGCGCCGCGCACCCGCTCGATGAACGGCGTGCGCGGGCCCCACTTCTTGCCCGGGGTGGCGTACACGTCGCGCCACTGGGCGCCGTACAGGATGCCGAACCGCGGCACCGTGATGGTCCCGCCCGGGTTGTTCGGCACCGTGATCTTCTGCACCTTGGTCGTCGCGTTCACGAACTGCGGCACCTTCCCGCCCTCGTCCGCCTGCGGCTTGGCGTTGTCGAAGTACTGCCCCTGCGTCATCCGCACCGGCTGGCCCTTCTCGTTCGCCTCCACCACCGCCTTCTCTCGCGCCATCGGTCACTCTCCCTTCGTGGTTCCCCTGTTAGAAAAAAGGGGTGCTGGTACCACCACGGCACCAGCACCCCTCTTACCACTCGCCGCGGTCCGCGTCAACCGCCGGCGCGGCCGCCTGTCAGGTGCGCGCTCAGACGAGGGTCACGGTGGCGAAGAAGTCGCCCCGCTTCTCGTAGTTCGCGTACCGGCTCATCACGCCCTGGGCGAACGTGAAGGTCGTGTCCGGGATCTCCGGGGAGATCCACAGCGGCACGTACACGCAGTGCACCAGGCCCGCGTAGAGCCAGTTCGAGCTCTTGTGGGCCAGGATGATGGTGTCCGCGTCCATGTCGGGGTCCTTGTAGACCTTGAACTGCTCCTTGAGCATGCCCATGTTGATCGGGCCCGAGGACAGGGTGCCCTCGTTGCTCGCGGTCTTGTCGTACTTGAACCCCTCGACCTTCTGCAGCATGGTCGCCGCGTTCTTGCCGCAGACGAGGACGTTGGCGTCCTCGTACACGCGCGACCACACCTCGGCGTTCGCGTCCGCGATGGCGTCCCACAGGCTCTGGACGTACTCCTTCGGGGTCGCGTTCGCCCACGGGTCCGGGGTCGCCGGCTGCGTCGACTCCCAGTTCGTGTTCGTGGTGGCCATGGCGATCATGGCGTTGATGATCTCGGCGTTGCGCTCCCGCAGGATCTGCGCGCCCAGCACGCCCACCATCTCCTTGCGGAGCGAGTAGTCGTGGTAGGCGTCGAAGTCCTGCAGCGCCTCGATGGTGTAGTCGGTGAGCAGCTTCTTGGCGGTGCAGGTCACCGTCTCGCTCGTGATCTGCGCCTTGATCTTCTTCGGCTCCACGCCCTCGCCCGGGTCGTCGGCGTAGTCCGGGTCGAAGTGGTCGTAGATGCTGGTGCCCGCCGCGTACAGCCCGCCGGCGCTGTCGTACTGGTGGTCCAGCGTGAAGACCGGGAAGCTGGGCAGCGGCACCGTGCGCACGTCCGCCACGTCGAAGGCGATGACCTTCGGCAGGAACTTGCGCACCAGCGGCAGCGACCACTTGCGGAACGCGGCCGCGTCCGCGCTCTCGGTGGCCTCCTGCAGGGTGATGCCCCGCTTGCCGCTGATGGTCTTGGCGCTCTCCATGACCATGTTGTCCATGGCCATCTCGGTCGCGCACCGGCGCACCTCCAACTCGGCCTCGCTCAGGTGCTTGAGCTGCGGGTCCTTGGCCAGGGCGAGCTCGCCCTCGAACAGCCCCGCGTAGCGCGCGCGGCGGTTCTGGTCCACCAGGCGCCACGGGGCGAACTGGCTGGCCGGGAGGCCCACCTGCTTCAGGATGTCGTCCATGCCCTTCATGACTCTGCTCCTTCCTTGAGCACCGCGCCCAAAGGGCTAGCGGGCCATCTCCACCATGTCGTTGTCCACCAGGGTCGCCTCGTTGACGGTCCCGCCCGGCTTGTCGTCCTGCGGGGGCACCTTGGCCACGCCCGCCGGCTGCGTGCCGCCGCCCTTGGCCATCAGCGCCTCGTAGAAGGCGATGCGGCCCTTGGCGAACTCGGCCACGTTCTTGCTCTCCACCTTGCCGGTCTTGGCGTCGGCGATGACCGCCTCCA
>Ga0066599_100000006_pt1 | contig 35589 bp, 66 predicted proteins | sample InisedmetaG_FD_60065 | JGI IMG/M metagenome (GOLD analysis project Ga0066599, IMG submission 60065) | Freshwater pond sediment microbial communities from the University of Edinburgh, under environmental carbon perturbations - Initial sediment | ecosystem: Environmental > Aquatic > Freshwater >...
GCGTGCATATATTCATAATTGGCAGGATCAAATAAGATACCGTCAGAACTCCATGTTGGTTTTTCTGTTCCTTCTGATGCCTGAATTAAATCTTTAGTTGTTCCAAGGTGATCCGACCATTCAGATACTTGATTACTCCCATCATGAATAACATCATCCTGATCGTCTGCTATGTACCACGCAACAGTATGCCCATCTGAAGTTAAAAATGATGGCACTTCCCCTGGCTCTTCTTCTTCAGTAACAACTCTAAACTGATGAGAAACAACACCCGTACTTATTTGACCACTTAAAGTAAATGTCAGTAATAGTCCTATGAAAATCAATAGCTTTTTCATTAGTCCTCAAGTCTCCCGATTAGTTCCCATCTATTCGTTCCTCTTTTAATAAGTTGCACCCATGAATGTCTCGTTTGCATAGTAACAGAATCTTTTGGACACTCAAATACAACGCCAGAAGCAGGAGTAAATTTAAGTGGTCCCGCCCCGTCTTGCTTAACTATTATCTGTGATCCTACTGGGAAAGCCACACTTGAATTAAGAGGAACTGTAAACTCTTGAAAGGTTGCATGATAACCCCTTATTGTCCGACCTGCATCAGCCAATACAAAAGTGTAGGTAGTTGCTGTTATCCTTAAAGTATCGGTAACAAGTTTATTTATTTTTGTTGCAAGTCCTGTTACCCCATCATAACGTGACATATAACCATCATCATAATTTACTGAATCAGCTAATGCCACACCGTCCTCTGCATCGCCCCTGATAGCATTCAGACTGTCTGCAATTACATCCCTCACCTCCGCTGTTGTGGAATAATGTGTAAGCATATTAGCCGTATCTGATGCGCTTATTCCCGTTGCTTCGCCCAAGTCAGTTATTTTAGCATAGTGAATCAACATATTTGCTGTATCACTGATATTAAGTTTTAATCCCACTGCTACTATTTTTGCATAATGCGCTAACATTGCGGATGTATCAGATTTAGATAGTTTATATGTCAAATTAACATCAGTAGCATATTTTGTAAGCATAGAGGCTGTATCAGATTTTAATAACCTGAGATTTAATGCAGTTATCTTAGCGTAATGTTCTAACATGGAGGCAGTATCTGCTTTATTAATATAATCTTCAAGCATTGCAGCCGTATCAGCAGGAGCTATTCCTCCAGTCTGGGCAGTCCATGATGTTACTCCATTACCATCTGTCTTTAGAACATAATTATTTGTTCCATTGTTCGCCGGAAGTTGAAATATTGTTCCAGTACCAGCAATAGAAGGAACTCTTAAAACAGCAGTCCCACTTGTTATGCCATAAAGAGTTATTGAACCAGTAGAAACAGCTACTTTCCCTATATAAAAAGGATAAGTATATCTATTTTGGTTTTGTGCTATACATATTACTGTAATAAAAAGACTAATTAGTAATATAAAAAATTTTTTCATTTTAATGTTCTTATTTTAAGTTTGATATATGTTCTCCCAGTCTAGGTCCTCAACACCAGCATATCCAGTCACTGTTAATGTTTGATCAATATGATATGATGTCCCAACTATTCTATGTCTATATAAATTATCTGGATCTATTATAATGCTATCCTCTGATGGATCAATATATACAATAGTCTCCCAAGTAGATCCACCATCACTAGAATATTCAAGAACATACTTACTTATTGCATAATTCATGCCTCTTCTATAGGATGTGAGTCCACTAGTTAGTATAATCCACGTAGTTTCCTGTACTAATGATATACAAAGGCCTACTCCAATACCTATACCTATAGCTATACCCATGATTTATTAATTACTAAAAACAAATAACTATATCAGTAGCACTAGTCCCATTCCCTATATCTCCAACCCTAACAACATAAATTGGTAAGAATGAACCAGACGGTATATTTTTAAATACTACATAACTAGTTGGATCTGATGTTTTAGCGTCAGGGTTATCTGCTGGTATAACAGCCACATCGCCACCAACGCCAATATACAATAATCCCTTGGGATATATAATCTCACTTGCTATTGTAACAGCCGAAGCTTTAGCAGGTTGGAAATTAACACCCAATCCATTAGCCCCAGTTACAGAAATCGGTCCTTCTACTTTAACTATTCTATCTGCCATTTTCGTAAATTTATTTTTGCAAAGATACAAAATAATATTTTTATAACAAAATAATTTATAATATATTTCGCGTCTTTATAGTCTTAACATTAAAGTAATCTAAAATAAAATAATAAAAAAAGGGAGATCAAACTCCCTTTATATTAATTATCAGTACATATTATGCTAATGTGCACCCAGAATTTTCGATACATCTCCATCCTAGATTTTGCATTGCTATTAATATAACATAATCACCAGCATCACCAAGAGTAATAGTTGCAAGACCAGCGCTACCAGAAACAGTAATAACGGAATCACTACCACCATCTACGGCCAATAGTATTTTCTTTAATACCCCTGGCAATGAAGATGCGGCTAACGTAGTCGCATTAGCACCACCAGCTCCTGTTGTTATAGCTGTTAGGTATGTCGCAGTATTAATAGCTGTATTAGGACCAGCAGCTGTAGTAGTGAGATCCTGTTGAATAGCCTGATTTATATACGGGACCTCAAATGATGTCATGGCCCAATGGCGTAAACCACCATCAAGATGCTGAACACCATCAACAATAACACCAGCATCCGTTGTTACTTCAGCTATAGTGTCAGTCTTAATGGAGGTATCAGACGGTCTTAATGCGTCTAAATCGTCTTTTAGTTTATTATAATCGGCAGCAACAACAAGTTTTTGAGTCATCTTATTCGGCTCCATAGACGTGTTGAGCGTCGTCATTTTTGTAGATTTCATTCTTATAAAGTTTAAGTAAAGGGAGATTTCTCTCCCTTTTATTATTAGAAACCAAATACAGTAGCTACGTTAGCATCAGCAGCAGCTATAGTCACAATCATAAGAGTTGTGTATGAATCTGCTGTTCCACCAATCGTTTCAGTACTATTGTCTTTAAATCTAAGGCTATGTATATAAGTATATGTATCAGCACTTGAGGCATTAGAAGTGAAACTAACTGGCCATTCTGCTATCCTATAAGCCTCACGTCTATTATTCTGGAGCTCCCAGTCAAGTTGTGCGACTTGCTTGTATGTACCCTCACCTACCTTAGCCTGTGTGTCAAGTCTAACTTCAGTAGTACTGAAATCAGGAGAAACACCAACTGTGAAGAAGATAAGGTTAATACCATATTTACCAAGCTCAAAAGGAGCATCTGTATCATTTCCCGTGAATACTAAGCCCCATTTAGTAGTAGCAGCTTCAGCGTTAGCCTTACGGATAACTGTAGCATCAAATGTACCTTCTACATATGTGCCAGAAGCATTAGTAACGGGTCTATCAAGCTCTATAAGGTCAGTACTGTCGTGAGCCAAAGTTGTTTTAACAACACGATATACAGGAGATGCAACAGTAGGAGCTACACCAGCAGCGCCAAGTCTAATGCAATCACCGATAACAGGTACTTCGTTTGTGCTATAGTCTGAGTCAGTTTTAAAGGTAAGATACTTGCTTCCTTTGACAACATAAACGTCATCATCAAAACAGTCACCATTAACTTGAGCATAACTACATACAGCCTTAACAACCACTCTAGGGAATGCATCCTTAGCAAGGTTAGCGGCCAAATTATCTGCAAGACCTATAGCAATATTGTAATTAGTGGCGGTTGCCCCAGCTACATATGAACCATATTTATACAGACGTTTATTACCAACCATCTTGGTAAGATCCCTAAATCCTAGGGTTACGAGATAATTACCTAAATTTGTAGGTACTATATCGCCATCAGTTCCATTATAACCTATACTTGATACTTGTGGAGTCAATGCAGCTACGGCTCTTTTGCTTTTGCTGATAAGATTAGACCAAGTAAACATAGGAGATTTTACTACTTTACCAGCAGCATTCATGTACAACACTTCAAACTGATCACCAGCTACGAGAGCTGAAGCATCACAGAGTTGTTCACCGATTCTACGTACACCCATATACCTAGCAGTAGCAGGAGCGGCAGTCGTGGCCAGAGCTGCTATATCTACAAATAAATAGGTAACATCTTTTTGTGCAATCATTGTTTTTTGTTTTTAAAATTAATATTCAATTTAGTTCTCATCAAATTTCTTTTCTGCGGCAGAGATCTCATAACCACCATCCTCAAGAGAGGATTTGATTATTTTTATAGATTCGCCAATTATTTCATCCTGGAATGATTCATCTACTATCTCGCAATCAACCTGGCTTCCAGGAGTACCAACGTTAACTACTATATTCTCTGGATACTTAAGATATGAAATAATATAATCAGCTATAACATATGGATAGGGATATATTATCTCAACAGACGGACTTCCACTTTCTAATTTAGAATCCATCCTCCAAACCATCTCTTCATATGGCTTCTTGTATCTATTCTTATAATTCTTTAAATAATAATCATAAGAGATAGGAAGTACAAGAATAGGACCAGTCGTTACAGCAGTCCAGAAGTTAGTTATATATACTTGCTCTTCTAATAACCTACCAACAGTTACCGGTAATGTAAAAAACATCCCAGTTAATAAGTTAGTAACGCTATGAGAATAATCTGTTATAGTAGGATCAACAGTTGGTATAATACCCCCCTCTAAATAACTAGCCCCATAAACCAATGGAGAGAGAATCCTCTTTACCTTTTCGTTAGTGTCAAATAACTTAGCATAATCCCTAAATACTCTACGTTGCGCTCTGTTAATAATGGAGCTTATCTGAGTATCATTATATCCAGGAGCAGCTCCCGCATAGAGACTATCTACGCCAACAAGAATATTATACCTAAGTGTGTTCGCTGTCATTATTTCTTATTATTCTTAACCCTATCTTCAACAAGTAATTTAGACTGTTGATTCTTAGGATTATTAAAATATTCAATAGCTTGCGTCAAATCATATCCTATAACATCTCCTGACCTAAGTTTATATGTGCTACCCTCTATAAAGACCTCTCCAAGTTCTAACGCATCCATAACAAATACCTTCACATCGAAATCTTTATCACTAGCAACCTTTATAAACTCATCTATATTAGGCTGTCCAGGAACTTTAGCCCTCTGCTCTATAATCTTTACAAGCTCAGACTTAAGCCATTTAGTACTACCATCAGGTGGAATCTTCTTCCCAAGTAACCTAAGTACGTTAGCCATTCTCGTGCTAGACTTACTTATATTAGCAAAGAGCTTAGAGGCCTCTTCAAACCTATCAGATATTTTAACGTTAGCATCCAACTCTTCATCTTCACTAACGATATAGAACGTATGTTGAAGTACGTTTATCATATTCTTGCTATTGGCTACAGTATTCGATACTTTTAAAACTCTATAAGCAAGATTATCTTCTATATTTGATAAGTCTAAAGTCTTCCCTTTCTTATCAAGAATGACCCTAAAGTCCTTCCAGAAACTCTTTTCTTTATTTTGAAATGATAGATCTCCTTTATTAAGACCCATCTTATCTTCAAACCATCGTTGTTCTTCTTCTGTTAAAATAGGAACCAATCTATCGTATTGATTCGTTGGGCATTGGAATATCTGCTTACAACCAGTGTATAATGTACTACCATCGCTGTCTTTTGAAAATCCTGTCCTATATTTCTGTACTACTTTAACATTAATTTTTTTATTCTCTAAAAAATTTACATCTTCCATTTTAACTCCGTTATTTAATTATTACTCTTCTCCTAGTTTATCTTATTTGTTTATTTTATTTGCTTTAGTAAGGTTTTCTTCTGCCCATAATGGTTGTAGATTTTCTAATCTTGATAATCTAATCCCATCTTCTAGATCTTTTGCAGATGATATTGGAATAATGTGATCAATATGCCACTCCCCATAATTATCCCAATTCATCCCCTCTTTAAATTGTTTTTCAATATGTTGTTTTAATTCTAGTGGTGAATAACCAAGAATTTCGTTTGTTGTTATATTTTTATTAATACTTATTACATTAAACATTCTCCTAACCATTCCCCTACAAATTTGTCCTAATCTATATACATCACTATTTTTGTATCTCTTTCTTGTATAACTATTAATTCTTTCTGAATTATTTTTCCTATATTCTTTTTGTTTATTATATATTATTACCTTATTCTTTTCTATATATTCTTTGTGCTTTATTTTAATCTTTTCTAAATTATCCTGTCTGTATTTTCTTTGTTTGGCAAGAATTATTTCTCTATTTTCCTTATAGCTCCTAATCTTTGATTCTCTTATGGAATTTTGATGAGACGCTCTGTATTCTGCCGCTTTACTAATCAATTTCTCATGATTATTTTTATACCTTTCGGCATCTCTTTGTCTGTAATATTCTAAGTTATTTTTTCTTTTATTATTAGCGCATTCTCTACAAATTGCACAATGACCATCAGGTATTTTTGAATTTAAATTAAAATTATTAAATTCTTTTGCTTGCTTACATTTACTACACCATTTGAATCCCAGCTCAAGCAAATAACTTCTTTCTTTATTCGTAATCTTCTTCCCTTTAATTTGAAATTCCATAATCTTAATCTTAAATTGTAGTGTGGAAGAACTATTCAACCACACTACAAAGATAAGTATTATTTATGACATTACCAAATAAATGGTAAGAAATCTTATGCTAATGCGCTAGGAATCCACTCTCCCATCCTCATGGGGTTGCGGACCATAATGCCAAGCCAGTCTGCTTTATGAATCTCATATCCATCAACAGGGGTAACCATTACTTTCGGTTTACCTTTTCCACCTGTTGAGAAAGGATCACGAAGACCTGGGATATACCCATGCTCTTCAGGCTGTCCTTTAATTCTAACCTGTTGGATATTCGGATGTGCACCAGCTGTACCAAAGTCCATGATAGTCAACCTACGTGATTCCCATGTACCTCCTTCAGGATGCATCAGTTTATTTCTGGTCTCATTATCATAGTCAGGAATATGAATGAAATCAAATTCCACGCCATTGATGTCGGCCATGCTGATGTACTGAGGTTTGGTATATCTAGCTTTCGGTCCACCAGTAAGTGCGTCAACCCTGTTATAGGTGATAGCAGCTGCACCAGCGTAAGCTTCGATAGCCGCGCTAATCATCGCTAATCCATATTCACCAGTACCAATGACAAACTTCCTACGGTCTTCTGGTAATTTACCAACAGACAGTCCGAGAGCATATCTTACAAGGTTCTGGATATTGAATGAATTGTAGAAAAACATGTTTGCAGGGGCAATCTGCTCACGAAGACCAAGACCAGCTTTTATTTCAAAGCCACTCGATCCAAACTGATTGTAATTGCCATCTGCTGTTTTGTTACCAGTTCCATAAAACAAAAGGCGAGCCTTCTCTCTACGGAATGATTTCATAAATTCCCAGTCCAACTTGTTAAGCCAGCTAGTGTGCTGTACGCCATCCTGATCAGCAAATGTGAATGCAAGAGGGTTATTAGCACCTTTAAGAATCATGTTACCAGGAACAGTGTGTTTCTTTCTAAGCATTGAAAGACGGTTACTCATCTTGAACGGTGAGGTAAAACTAATGTCAGAAGCGTCTTTCGACAGAGTCTGCTCACTAATTGAATACTCAACACTCCACAGAGTACCAGCGATCAATTCTTCGTAAGGTATAAATGCATCAACGTTTCCTGTAAACAATTCGCATTCATAAAGGAAACCAGTACTAAACGGTTCACCTTCTTTTTTAATCCTTACCTTATATAGGTCTGGTTTGTTACCAACTATTACGTTTGTCACGAAAAATAGCTTCTCGGGGAACAACATATAGAAGGTAGTTCCATTCTTACCAACCTGATCATTAGCTGTGATAGCCGTGAGGGTCGGAGTAGCTTCTTTAACAAAGCATCCAGTAAGTGGAATATTCTTCTCATCTGATCCCTGTAACATCCATTCGTACTCCCTATCATCCTCGATCTCAAATGTCGGGTATTTGTTAAGGAGAGTAAGCATATCGTCTGCAAGGTTAACTTCATACAACCTCTCAATATACTGAGATATCTGGATAGGCTTCTCCTGAAAGAGCTGTCCTAGGTTGTTTTCGGTAACCAAGCCAGAGAAATCTTTAGGTTCATAAACTTGATTTGGAAAAACTTTCATTTTAATATAGTATTAATTGTGTGTTAAATGTGATAGGTCTTTTCTAGACCTTTAAGGAAATTAAGACTAGCTTTCTTTAGTGGCTCAGCACCCTTTTCGTGATCTTCAAAGTGTGTGTTATCCATCTCAGATACAGCCTCTTCAAATTGCTTAGTAGCATCTTTCTTTCCCTTTTCAGCAAGTTTTGTAAAATCCGTAAAGCCTTTTGTTATCTCGAATAAGTAATGTAACTTCATCTCGAACTCTACAGGATTCTCCATCCTAGCTGCGACTATTCTATTTACTGCACGCCCATTCTGATCATAGCCAACTGGCGTAGTCATTGAAGCAAAGATATTGTTTTTAATCTTATCATTTAACTTCAGCCCAGGGATTATCTCGGCAGTTGTTTTTACCTTTTCCTGGAGAGCGACCAACTCTTTCTTTCTGTTCTCTTCATCAGCCTTACGTTGACTAGCTATTGTCTTTAGCTCATTAGCCTTTTCAGCTTCTATCATCGTCTTAAGTTCATCATATGAACTCTTGGCCTCATCTTCTAATTCACCTTTATCTTCATAATCATTAACAACTTTAGCTATCTTTGTTTCAGAAAACTTAGTTGTACGTTTAAGATAATCAGTGACTAGTCTTTTTTGTAAAGTAACATCTTCTTCTATATTCTCAGGTGTCACCTTGGCAATCTCTGTCTCAGACCTATCTATCTGTAAGAGTTTCTCAAAAGGAACTCCTTCTTCATAGTTATTAATGAGATTCTTTATACGTTCTGGCAACGACTCTTTATAGCCATCAACAGCCCCAATTATCTCATTAACCATGGCTTCCTTCAGCGCATCCGCTGTACCATCAAAAGACTTTACATCTAAATTTGGAAGAACCCCCTCGTCCACAAGCAATTGAGCATACGGAGTCAATGGAGAAGAAGTTTTGCTTTTGCTTTTTTGAGGAGAATTTTCTATGTCAGACGAGGGTTCTTCCGGAGTATCTTTTTCTTCCACCTCTTCCTCTTCATCCTCTACTTCTTCTTGTTTATCAATATCTAAATCAATTAGATTCTTTTCTTGTTCAGCTATTGCTTTCTTTTCGGCAATCTCTTTTTCACTCGTTCTTTGTGGAATGATCTCTTCTGGATACATTCCATCGTTCGCTGTCTCTACCTCTATTGGCTGAGAACTAAGCAGTGAGTCTAAACTCACGTCAAATATACTACTTTTCTTCTCCATTTTATTTTAAATCTCCATTTAATATCGCAAAGGTAATATTTATTATTATAACTTCCAAATATTTTGGCATATTTCTTTGCACGTTATAAGCTTAAGTTAATTATCTTCCTGGTATACTTACTAAAATATCCTTACTTTTAGGCAAACTTGTTTTTCTCTCTCTAGAGATAGATCCACAATCCAAACACTTGTGTAGTTTATATTGAGCAGTCTGTGTATAATAATGTCCATCCTCCTCTATCATATTAGAACTACCACAATGAGGGCATACAGCTACGTCAGAATTACTCCATAAATTAAAGTTAGGATGTGTCTTTATAAACGGTCTCATCTTAAGATATACCTCTTCAAGAACAACAACGTCCTGTCTATTATATATCTCTAATTGTTTTAAAGCCTCATCATCACCCTTCATACATCTAACCCACAATGCAAGTCCTGTATCCATCTTTCTCTCTAATCCTAGTGTCTGAGCTAGATAATCTAACCTATTACTAGAAAAACCAAACTCTTTCTTAGCTACCTCTAATGTATCTACCTGTAGGTATGGTCTAGTCGGAGGTAACCCATTAACAAGAAACCTAGCTCTTATCTTTGGCATATCAAACTTCTTACCGTTATGCGTACATATAACATCTGCTTGATTTATTAAAAACCATAATGTCTCCACTATACGCTTGTCATTTTCCTCTAGAACCTCACTACCTTTTAAACCCTGAGACAAAACAACCAAGTCTCCTTGCCACCTAGCAGCCCATGATAGCATAAACCAATCAGAAATTATTGCTGGAATAGAAATATCTTGCTTCCATAATCTCCATACATATGCTTTTATTGGTGCTGTCTCTATATCTAAAAATAATACTTTAGGTTTTTTTATTTCTTTTATCTCTGATCGTCTGACTATCTTTTTTGCTTCTGCTATATCCTCCTTACTACAATCAAACCACTTACTCAACTTTCCTTTTCCCATCTCAAGCAGATATCTCTTCTGCGACATCTTATTCACAACCTCTTCTCTCGTCATTACACCTTGGTTTTTGGTTTATTTTTCTCAACCTCTTTATTATGTCTAGTAGCTTCCTCTTCCTTTGCCATATTAACACGCTTATTCTCAGCTATCTTCTCTTTTTCCAAAGCAATCTTATTCTCATGTTCTTGTATCTTTAACATAAGATCTTGCTCTCCACCTTTAGATTCATTCTGAAGTACAGCTATCTGCCATTGCATATCAACCTCATACTTCTTCATCTCCCTATCTAATTCTTTTTGCTGAGCCTCATTCTGCATAATCTGATTCTGTAATGCGAGTTTCTTTTCCTCCATTGCATTAGCACTCTCAGCTTGCTGATCTTCAGCTTCTTCTAATATACGTGTCATTTCGGCAATACTCTCTGACTTAATAGCATTAACCAACACGGAAGCAGAAGAACCATTCTGTACCATAGACTGAGCTAAGCTCTCTATAGTCTGACGTATCTTCATATCATCCTGTGTGGAACTAACAAATATATCAAAATCTGTATATACAAGATCATCTCCATCAAAATCCAATAATACCCTAGACATATCATCTAGAACAAAATCAGCCTTGACATTCTTACCCTTGTATATTTGCTTGGCTATATCGACACATGCCTGTAGAACTCTACGTTTAGTGTCTTCGTGAATAGTAAACCACCTCTCTGTGATATGTGACGACTGTGTTACAGCTCTTTCTATACCACCTTTAGTTTCTCTATTCTCTATATTACCTTCTCTTTGCTTTGTAACCCCAGCAATAGTACCCAATTGTGTCTCTATATACTGCAACATAGCAATATTCTGTTGTATAAAGTTGCCTATCTCAGGACTTATGGCCTTATTGGTAGTGTTAAAACTACCAGCTAATTTACCAGTTGCGGCTCCTTTCTTACCCTCATTCCATGGGTCTATAACCATATAACCCAACACATGCATGTAATACATCCACTTATCAAGTTCCCAATCATCTGGTATCTTAGATGTATCTATCTCTATTATAGGGCCACCAAACCTAGCACATAATAGCTCAAGCCTTCGCATGTACACATTATATGCAAATTGGAATGGTTTCATTCTACTCATCATGGATATACCACAATCAGTACCTATAAAGCCAAGATCGCACTTAGACTTATTATTAATATATCTACGTTGATATTTACGTGGACCATACTTAACATATATCCTACCAGCAAGTTTAACACCTTCATATGCTTCATTAATCCATTTCCATTTAATAGTCTCTCCATTCTCAGGATTAACCTTATAATTCTCAGAAACCCATTTTACTTGTTCATCACCAAACTCATCAAAATAGGTTAACTTACCTACTTTTCTCCTACCTCTCCAACGCGTACGAACGGTACGAACATTACCCTTATCATCAAATGGGCCAACATATCCATAGTTAGACATCTCATTGTCAACCTCAAGTAACCTAGGATCATCATCAGATAGATTGACAGGAAAGTAAAGTCTAGGATTGACATAGTTATAATTAAGAACACCCTCGTCCCTTTTTACGGCTATACCCCCCTCTAAGTACTTAATATCTTCATCACTAAGATAATCATAGAACTCATCTATCAACTTACCAACAGGCTGATAATGTATCTGTATGATAATATCAGCGTCCTCTATTTTAAAGTCATTTGTATAACCTAGCGTATGTATCTGTCTTGGATCGCACTTCTCAACAACAACCTCACTGTTTACCTCATCAACTCTATAGATCTCTCTACTGGTGACAAGGTGATCTATCATCCCATCATTGAACTTTTTCTTTAATACTTGCTCCCTATAAATATAACTAAGCAATCTAGAAGCTGTCAACTCATGTGAGTCTTTCCAGTTATATTTAAGATACTTACCAAGTTTAGCTATCTTTTTCTTGGCTTCTTCTTCACTATAATTAGGATTAACTAACTCCTGCTCTACAAGTTGCATTATCATCTCCTGTTGCTGATCTTGTTTAGCTGATACAGCAGACTCATTAGTACTACGTATCATCCAAGAGTCCTTCCTCATAAACTCCTCTCCAACCAATAAGTCTATCTTGGGAGCACAGATAGGATAATTCCTTGTCTCTGATGGAAATGTTATACCATCAAGATCCATCGGATTAAACATCTTCTCTAGATCGTCAGGTACAGCAATGCCTTTGTATACATTAAGATTAGACTCTATATCTATCTGTTTGGTTCTACTAAGACCACTTCTGTAATATAACATTGTCTCACAAGCATCTATACACTTCTTGTAAAATAGGTCACCCTTTTCTTTTGTTGCGATCTTTTGCTGAGGAAAAAATATTTGATTATATGCGCCAATTATATCCATAATGAAAATTTTCTACAAAAGTAATCAATATAAGTATGATAACAAAATAATCAACAAAATATTTTTAACCGTTATAGTCTTAACCACTATCATAGCTAATATTATTTTTTAAAACTCATGGAACTTTGGAAAGGAGTTAGCTTTTTAGTCTTGTAAGCCTTGTCCCAAAATGAACTCTGTGTTACCACCTGTATCTTCTTGTTAAAAGCATTCTTAGATAGGTTTATCTTATCCTCTCGAAGTATCATTAATAATATCATTGAAGACACCCTATCCACGTTTATCTCACTATTATAGGCTAACATCTCCTGTAAAAGAGCTGGAGACCTAATAGTACTTAAATTTCTTATATAATTAGAATCATCTTCTATATCCATATTACCCTGATCGTAAGATTTACAGTTAATATAATTAAGCAACAACTCTAACCCCCAGTTAATAATAGGAGTAGTACAGTTAGTACCCTTAGTTTGATTACCAATAGCTCCAGCATTCTTAACTAACCCCTTCTCTGTCAATATCTCAGGCTGATCACACAATAGATGCAATGATGTATGTCTTTTCATGTGAGGATAGAACCCCTTGAGGTTCCTCTCATAGTTACATATAGCATTGTAAAATATCAAACAACGTCTCCATTGCTCATAGAAATCCTCTGCAAGCTTAGTCCTACCAGTATATTCACACACAATCCTATCTGTCCACGCGTCTAATATAAAACCCGATAATAGTGAATGATCAACGTCATCACCACCATCATTATCTACAGGGTCAAGAGATGCAAGATACCTACCATAAGGGGGTTTCATTGTCGCATCAATCTTGGGTAACTCCCATATCTCTATAGCTGTATCAAGAACATCACCTCTCCTATGAGGAAACTCTCTTAACACAGGCTTTTCTGACACATTCCAATCAACCTTACCATCTTTAATATAAAACTCAACCTTCCAACTAGCGTCTAACACCCTCTTATCGTTCTCTATAGAAGCTAAATGTTCCCTTAGATCATCTATGGGAAAGAAATTACCCTCTACTGTAAGAAATATATCTGATGGTTTGAGAGGTTTGTTGATAATCTCAGCCATATATCGCCTTCTATTACCAGATTTCTTAGCCTTATCTATCTCCTCATCTATATATATCCTAGCATTAGTCTCGTCAGTAATCCTATTCTCCCCCTTCTTAAACTTATTAATTGTATGAGTACCAGGAATAAAATAACCTATCTTTCCTTTATTCTCCCATATATCATCAAAAGACAGACAGTTAAATTCCTCAGGATTGTAAAATATCTCCTTTGTATAAGTAACAGCTCCGTGTGTACTAAGACCACCAGTGCCAAGCCCATATATAACTAAATTCTTATAGTCAGATGATGCTTGTGTTGACTCCAACGCACCCCAGACTTCAATAATATTATTGAGGAAGCCAACTTCCTCAAGGAAGGCCCTATTGGGCCTAGTACCGTTAGCAGCCAAAGGATCATCCATAAATGTCCTATGGTTTATAACTGATCCAACTGCAGAAGTCAATGTCTTACCAGAAGCTAATGAACCAGTAAAACTAGTGAATAAAGGAGATGGATATATCTCTCCATTAATAATCTGCCTATCAGGTAGATGCTCTATTGCTATCTTTACCTTCTTTAACAAGTCATCACTATACTTACTCTCTACAGCACCAACAACAGTGTCTGATGTCAGTGGGGTTCCATCCTTCTTACTTTCTAGATATAGATCGTAATTATATGCACCATCAAATAGGAAGTTATGTAATATAAGGGCACTAGCCCAATATGACTTACCACCACCCCTAGCCTCTAGATCTATTACGTTCTTAGCCTGATTCATATACAATGGCCTACCCATGTCTCCATTATGTATCCTTCTAAGATAATCTCTTGCTGGAATATATGATTTTGTTGCTAACTGATCTTCAGTTATCCATCCAAACTTCAAAGCTTTCTCTTTCTCTGGGCCAAACCTTCTATCACACGTATATAACGGATCATTACTAAACCCAGAGAAACCCAGTGCCTCCTCATATATATAGCCTCTTTCCCATTCTATATCCCTAAGCCATGGCTTACCTATACGCCTAGAACCAGAACCTTCCTCCTCAAACCTTATAGTGTGGAAGTTACAATAATAATATAATGGCCCTGGCATCCATTTACCACCTGACCAATATCCTTCTATACACGCAGTCTTCTGTCTTCTCCAGAAGGCACTCCTATCGTAATGCTGTGATATAGCATGGAACTTAGATATCTCTGATAATAAAAAGTTATTATTATTTATCATTGCTCCCAAAATATATTAATATAGAAACGAGAGGTATTAGTTATAAAGTCTTCAAAGAGCTTCTTAACAGCATAATCGTAATCACCATCTATCCTTCTTTTAATGAAGAAGTTACCTATTGTCATCTTTACATATTCACCATCATCATCAAACTTTATACTCTTATAATCTAACCCAACAGACTTTATAAAACTACTAACCTTATCTTTATCCATATTATATCTCGTTTGAATCATTTAGTGATTTAATCTTATTACCTTTACCACGCTTAATCTCATCATCCTCTATCTCTTTCTTTATCTTATAAAAGTCAGAATACATCTTAGGCGTAGTAGAGAAGGCCTTGTCTAACTGTTCAGCAGTACCCTTGACAACAATAAACTGACTAGTCCTACTCTTCACATTATCTCCACCCTCATCAGTCATATACTTATCAAAATAATATTCCTGTTGTTTAAGGTACTTATCCCTCTTGGCCATAAGTTCTTCCCATGCTAACAAAGATCGTTCAGCCTGTGTCATATAAGACTCCTTAAAAGCCATTATTATAGGCTCATAGTTATCCCAGTTGATAGAAGCATCCATAGCTATATCCTTAGCGGCTAACTCCCACCTATTAGGAAGATTATACATTGGTGACTCCTTACGTAGACAGAAGGCTATAGCCCACATGATATTAGAACTCTTCTCGTGGTTCTTACTTTTGTCCCCTCTAAAGAATGAATCGAAAACTTCCAATATTCTAAACTCAGGAAGTACGTCCCAGAAGTTGTTCCCTTTAAAATACTTACCTATCATATTACTCTAACCTTACTAACGTTATCATCACATGGGGTATATATTATGGTCCTTCTAAAAGGATACCATATACCTTCATGCGCTATCAGCTCATACTCAGTCTTTAGGATTATATCCCATAGCTCATTATTCGCTAACCTCAATATCTTTATTTTTTTTGGCATCTGTTATCTCCACTAATTTATTAATATGTTTCTCATTGGCTATGAAAGACCCTAGATATTTTACAAGGATATTCTCGTATGTACCAAAATCTCTCCTATTGCCAATGCTCATCTTATTCGCAATAAACTCAAACTCATGGAAGTACACATCTTCAATAAGATCATAATCATATCCTTCATTATTGGCTATCTTACGTAGCATGTCTTTAATTTCTTTCGGGACAGTTCTTATATACATTTCTAACGTAATTATAGATTTCTTCTATATCAAATATAATATCCTCTATATTACCACCTCCATCTAATATCTGCAAAACGACTCTTTTATTATCAATATCAGGAGGAAGCTCAAATTGCTTTAAGGTGTCATCTAGTTCATCAGAATAACTCTCCTCATCATAATCATTCATCTTCATTTATGTCAAAGTTAAAATTTACATAATATTTCTTATCAACTATTATTTGCAAAAACTTCTGCAACCTACCTTCTTTGTCTATAAGCCCAGCCTTTCTTATAAGAGAAATATTGTTATTGAAGATATCCTTGTTCATATCTATATCTTCTTGCATCTTTCTCTTTGTGGCTGTATCGTTTATCACTCTCCATCTAATATCTTCCTGTACATCTCTATATTTATAGTTATAATACATTAATATAGCAAGTACGTCAAGCTCTCTGTTACGCAGTGTATCAAGTGGTGGTATACTCCTTATAACCTCCACTATCTGCCTATACACTCGTCTTTGTGTTGTCTTAATCGCTAACTTCATCTCCATTGATCTTTTCAGTAAACTCCTTTATAAACGCCCTCTCATCTGACGTAAACATATTCTTAAGACCTATCCTAGAGGCCTCTTTCTTACACTTCCCCATTATGTTGTAGAATAAAGAAATAGCATCATCACCGTTATTAGTTATCTTAAACGTAATGCTATCCTCACTAAACATGTCTATTTGCATAGTTTCCAGAATAAACCCAACTGCACGTCAGTAAGATTTTCAACTGTATTCTCCTCTAATGTCAAGTCCAATGGAGATTCCCTTTCCAACTCAAAATCCTGAATCTTCTCACTCCACGATAGGATATCCCCATCAGACGTAACATACATCTCCCCATTAACAAACGAATTCGCTTCCCTTAAAGGGACACTCCCAAACTCATATACCTTATATTTCTCCATATTATATATTATTAATTTTTCATAGCTACTGAATCTGGAGGATTGATCAACGCAAACTCTTCCCCCGTATCTGTTCTGACAGCTGCCACATCCCCAATAATCTCAAACTTAAAAAACTCATCTCCCTCCTTTGTAGCATTAAACACTACTGTTAGGTCTTGTGGTAATTGTGACAACTCTATTATTAATTCTGTTACTGTCATAAGCCCCTGTTTAAATTTATACACAAAGATAAGTATAATTTATCAATTATCCAAATATTTAAGCAACTATTTTTAAAAAAAGAAAACCCCCTATCTCTAGGGGGCCTTTTTACTCAAGAGAAACCTTGTATTCAGAGTTCTCTTTCTTCTTCAGATACACGGTAAGAATACCATCCTTGACCGTAGCATAAGTCTCCTTCTTCACTACCTCACACGGTAGCACATAAGCATAATGGAACATAGGGGTAAACCGTGATTCTTTCATAGACTTAATAACTAATCGCTTGTTATTAACGATCCTTATATCTATATCCTCACGCGTAAGACCACTAACGCCCATACTAAAGACAATCTTATCATCAACATCATTCACATCACATGATGTACCTACGACTCCCAGGTTCTTATAGACCTGATATAATCCATAATCAAGTAAATTCATATCTATATCTTTTTTTGTAGGTAATCAAATGATATGCCAAACACTATACATTAACCTTCTCTGTAATCTTGTCAGGGTTAATGAAATTATCAGCCTTCACAGCTATCAGGATGGCACCCCTGCTGACAAATACAGCAGTACGTTCTACGCCACTAGCATCCTTATAAGGGAATCCTGTCATCTGGCCACCTACCTTAATTATGATATCCCCAGCCTCCATGTCAGTCACTAATGGTCCTACCTTGATTATCTTTATATAAGAATCATCATCCTTAGTACCATCAGGTGTCAACACATATCTCTTTGGCTTAATTAATTCCCCTAACATAATGTCAGCGGTTAAAATACTCTTCGTTAAATCTTTTATCTTCTCCATATTACTCGCTTTTAATTGCCCAATATAAGAGCCCCATTATTACCACAATCGCTACTACTACTATTATCATATCACTAATGTTTTACAGTTTACACACAATCCATACTCCACTAATAGTGTCCTACACACAGGACACCTAATCTCGTCCCTGTCCATGGTAAGGCTTTTTATATAGTTTACTCCCCTTGTTAAACGACATCTTAGTCTTTGCATGTACTCCCTTTCTCTTGATCTTAGTCTTTTGTTTCTGCATCTGTCCCATAGTTATATTCTACCTCATACCTCTGTTTCTTATAAAAGAAATATGTCTCACCCTTAAGGTATGCCTTGAGGTGTTTCTTCTGCATATTCTCATATTCATTCATCTCCAACCCTAGGAAACCACTATGTAGCTTCTCCTCCCTAGCGTTAATAGGCCCAGCAAAACTCCTTCCTCTCAAAAACTGTCTCTTCTCTCTCATATGCTATATATTTTACAATACAAAGATAAGTAAAAAAAATGACATCTCCAAATAATAAAGGAGGAATTTTTAGTTCCTCCCTATAAAATGTCTTTTTATCATACGACATTCATAAACCTTTGCACAGATGATCCTGATATATGAGGTTTATATTACCAATATTATAAATCTTGCCATCTAAATGACTAACAACTTCGTCATAAAGAACACCACTCTCTATAAATCTTAGCTTATTAGCACATAAAGGGCTGGGACAGTAATGTGTATTAGTGACTAATATTAACGCCTTACCATTAACATCCTTATATATACCCTCGGTAGAAGTGAGTGGTATAACAAAATTCCTCTGACAAGCAGAACACTCTGCCAGATCATTGTTCGTACAGTTAAACTGTAAAAAATCAGGTATAGCCATCTTATTCGTATATTATTGTTGCATCTAATCCATTACCAGTAGTAATAATTATCAGTCCTGTATTAAAAGGTAAGTCATAGTTCCACACACCAAGAGCAGTCGAGGCTGTAGTTATGAGACCAATAACAGGTGTAGTACCAGTAATATTATCCACAAGAGTAACAGTAGTACCAGATGTGTTATTAAATATAATACCGTGCAGAATTCCCGCACCTAGCTTTAACGTATGTGTAGCAGCATTACCAGATATACGATAATATATAGGTTGTGACTCATATTTACCAAGCCTATGTATGGACGCAACTCTAGTTGCAAGGGTAACACTACTAATAATCCCACTATTCAAACTATCAGCAAAGATATGAAAAGCCATAGTATTAGCCCACGTAGCAGTACTAGCAGTAACTAAGTGCAATATAACATCCCCTATGATAAACCACACTTTACTGTTAGTCCAATAGATCTCGTATGTGGTGACATTAGTAGTCGGAGTATATTGTCCTAGATTACCATTAAAAGTACTAACAACAGTTTCAACACCACCCTTACAGGTAACAATAGAAAACGTAGTACCAGATAACTGAAAATATGCACCATCAGTGACAGTAGGCATAGCAGTAGATCCCCAGCCTAATCCCCACCTTCTTTTATTATTAAGAGTACCAGTATCGCCAAGCTGTATGACAGCCCTATAGCGCATAGACGAACCAGAGACATACCTAGCCCTTCTGACACTAAAGATACTAGCACTAGCACCACTAGCAGTACCAGAAGTAATCAATGACTGAGCACCTCCTTGCGTAACAGCAGCTGGAGCAGCAGTAGCCGTGGCAGTCCAGAACCTACTATCTATAGTACTGCCCTCAAAATTAGCACCAACAAGTCTTACTGGCTCCACAACCCTAGTCTCGCCAGTAGGAGTATTCTCTACATTGAACCCATATTCATCAGTAGGAGAACCAACCTTAAGATTACCATTGACATCCAAAGACCTAGGTAAAGGATCAGCAATAGGACATAATACCGACTGAAGCCTAAACGAAGTAGTGGTGGCAAGATTAGTCGTTACTACTACCCTATAATAGCTAGAGATAGCCTGTATAGTCTTACCAAAGTTAGTACTAGCCTTATAATAATAGACATCAGATATATCCCAGTGTGGAGTACCTAGTGTAGGTGACTGTTCTACATACACAATACAGTTCTGATCAGCGAATAGTGATACTTGTATGCTGTTAACACCAAGTGTACTCACTGGTAACCCAGTAAACGTATAACTATTACCTACAGCAAGATTAACATCCGAACTATTTAAAGCATCAGAAACAACTTGCTGACTAATATGTGAAAAATAACTCATCTATTTAATATTTTTATATGATTGCCCATTTATTAGAAGCATAACACTGTATCAGTAAACAGTCCCACTGAAAAAGAGTCTGAGTAAGCTCATCATCTATAGTCTCAGCAACATGTCCCTCAACAGTGACAACACCAGTATTTATATTTTTAATTCTAAAGATCTGCCCTACTACTGTAGTAGGTAATGTGATAGTAAAATCTGTACTCTTATTACAAACAACCGTCTCATCAGTACTGAGAACAACATATGTATCAGTAACAGTAGTAATACTAGGAAACTTAATCAACTGCAACTGATCATAAAGCAACTTAGCACTAGGATATTGTACATCAGTGGAAGCCCCAGAGATAGACGTGACCTTATTAGCTTCGTCCTCCGGTACATAATCAACATTACTACTTAATATATCCCAGTTGGCAGGTGTCTGCCCAGGAGTGGTAACCTTAGCTATGATAGAGTCACCTATATAAACAGCATTACCGTCAAGCTCGCCATTACCACTTATAACCCACATATCCCCCTTCATAATAGCCCCAGCAGTACCAGAACCACCAGTAGTAGGATAAGCATCCCCAGAAGCATCATAAGCCCCTCTATAGTTTAATACATTGGCTACAGCATTATCTACATACGTCTTAACAAGATTATTTGTAGGATACTTACTAGTAGAAGCATCTAAGACACTATTCTCCTTATTAGCTACATTCTCTGCAGTGAAACCAAGAGCATCTTCCTTGTCATCCCAATAGTCCTTACTTACATCTGTGATGAACCTATGAGTAATATCTTCTACTATGAGAGTAGCTGGATGTGTATCAGGATGTACATATAAATTAGCACCATCCTCTATACCATCTAACTTATCCTTATCAGCGTCAGTGAAATCATTAGACAGATCAGCGCTATCCAACTTACCATCAACAACAACACTTAACTCACTAAAATCTAACTGTAAATCATTATATTCCTTCGTCTCAACATATTTATTGTTGATAGCACTAGGATACATCTGATTATGTGACTTTATCTGACTAGAACGCATAATTTCCCCTATTATTATTACCTTATTCGGCTTTTGTTTTGGGCATGGATATCTCTAGACAGGTTCCTTCCCTTCTACGATCCAGTTATCAGCTCAAAATTAGTCGGATCTTCTTTTAGTCCCTCCTATGCTAACGCTCCCACGTTGTCTAGCAACTCGTCCCACGCTTAACTCCTGTACCTTTTTCTCGGTGATGGGCCCTAACTAACTTAATAACTTTCAATACATCATTCCTGTGATGTGTATTATTAACCGCAAAGATAAACAATATATTCGTAACTACCAAATATTTTACCAATTATTTTTACTCCTTATAAACTTAACCCACCTTTTCTCTCTTTTTTGGTGTTATACCCCCACCCTAAATATATTAAAGTATAGTGAGAGAGTAGGGGTATACAGTAATATATATACCACGAGTGAGGGAGTGGAGGTATTCCTCTGAAGCACCCCTCTTAATATTGAGATTGGGGTCTCACCGGGCCTCAGAAATTAATTACTAATTTAAAACATTTATTGCGATGAAATTGAATTATTTTGTTTCTAAGAAGAATGGCAACTACATCATTCCTTGCAAAAATGGAATGATAATTGGTCATAGCTCATTGAGTCCTGAAGAATTCGAGGCTGGTGTGGCTGGCAAGACTGGTCGCTGGTATGAGAAGAACTACCTTGTAGGCTTTGACAGTGGAGTCAGTGGCACCATTACAGTGAAAGACCTTGCTCTGCCTCGGAACGAAGAGAACCTGCCTGTACTCGCAGGCGAGACTGTCTAAGATCCTGGAGCACCAACAGATGGAGCTGCACCTACGGGTGCGCTCCTTACCATTTCGTCGAGCGAGGTTCCCTAATCAGCCCTCTCATACGTCCGAGCGAGACGGAAAGAGCTGATGCTGTGGTCTTTGGAAGGTGTGAGTGAGTGGTAGTACTTCTCCTTGCCGTTTATCTCTCTTGTTAGAAATACCTAACATTTGCTCGATATAGATAGTAATAGTCTTAACCAATAATGAAATTGCTATGAAACGTAACTATTAAGTGTTGCTGCAGGGATGCAGCTATCATTACATATTCTTTTATGCTTCACATGCTGTTAAATGTGTCTATCGTGAAATGTATTAGTAACAATGATAGTAAGTTTGTCACCGTTAGATATCACATAATGGCGAGACTTTCTGAGTTGGCGGTAACTCAATTATATATAGATGAATAGCCGTGATAGTCGGCATTAAATGGAAAAACCTTCATTGCGATGGAAGAGGTAAATCGTGATCTATACACACTAGGCATGATGTGTGATTATATAGGATACAAATCTTATTGCAGTAATATCTGGTCAGATATCCTAAGTGCACGGATGTCAGATAGCTACGTTAGTAACGTTACAACTAATTATATAACATTATTGCTAGCCGTTACAGTCGGCGTAGTGAGAGCTCGAGCCACTAGCAATTAATATCTACACCGATTAGGTGATAATATCATGCATGAGCTACGTACCATGTACAGACTTCAATTATCAATTGATTTCATCTCATGCAAGGGCAGCTAATATAATAGAAATGGCGGAACCGTCTATAAGAGAATCCACTAGTATACATGGAAAATGGTAGTCGCAAAGGAAGATCTCTATATTAGCCTTCAGCATAGAAATATGTTGTCGTATAGTTTATATCAAAGAGACTCTAAACATTATGGTCATATGACTATGACGCAGGTCGTCCAACCTGACTGGGTATTAAACTAATTGTGCGACTAGCTATTGATACGCTAGTAGTATTAACATTAATATCAATAATTATGTATATTCACATTCCAGAAAAAATATCCAACGTATTGTATTATACAATAATTAAATGCTTTAGACATTCAAGTAAGAAAACTCATCAGAGAATATTGAATTTATTACCTATGTGTGTTTTAAGATTTGATTTAACTTCTTATTTTAGAAATTTACATAATAATAAATAATAATATGAGATTATTTAATTATAAAATTACTGGGAATAGCTATTATCCATTTGGTGATGTTGATTATTTTGATTTTGAATCTATATTACAAGTAAATGATGATTCATTATCTAGTGATGAAATAAAAGATAAGTTGATTAAGATACTTAATTTATCTACCGAATATAAAGAAGTTATAGGACATTTTTATGTTGTTGATATCAAATTAGAACCTATATTGATTATTTAATAATTATGAAAAGACAAGAAGCAATAGAAATATTACTATCAAATAGCAAGAAGCTTTATCAATATAGTAGGGCTGTAGATAAACCTATTAAATGCTCTATTGAGGGTTTTGCTATATATGTTGATGGATGTGATAATGTAACATTCATATATGGTGCTAGAAGAGGTGATGATGGTCCATGTTTCTATCGTAATGGTAGGTGGAATATAAGAATAGGGATAGAACTTAATTCTAATATAAAAGTAATATGAAAAGGTTTATAAAGATATTCTTTGCAATAACACTTATAATGTGTGTAATTAGTGTATTGATGTTATTTCCAATATATCTACGTGATATAACAGATAATAATATATTTTTTGGTATTTACTTTGTTTATCTGTTATTATTCATGAGTGCAATTGTATATTATTTAACAGACAAAAATAATAAATTTTAATTATTAATTTAAAACTGTGCTACTATGGTAAATCAGACAGTGCCCTATATAGGGGTACGCAAACAGGTCGTTCTTAGTGCTCCGAAAAGACTCTTTGTTGAGCGCTATTTGACAGCTAAAGGCAAGAGGCTTATTGTTCTTGCAAAGACTCGCAAGGATAAGGATAGTGTATGGGCTAAGTATGGTAAGAACAGATACCGTAATAACCCTGATGCTATTCCTTGTAGGAATGCTATTGGTGGAGTGTTAACTATAACACATTCATTAGAATGAAACTATACAAGAGTCATATGCGCTTAAAGTGCATAACCAAGAAAGGTAGTGCTGTTGTCAGTGCTTATAATATTGCCCTTCCTATTGTTATAGATCGTAAGACCTATAATAACCTACTCAAGTGTCACGGTGTTGATGGTGACTTAGAATACGTTAAGAAATATAACATATACATCTTTACTCAGCATGTGTGTATACAACGGAGTTGTGATTGAGACAGTCTCAGACTGGATTGACATAGATAAGAACTAGTTATGTTCAAGAAGAGAATATTATTTAACATATCATTCTACAGAAAAAGGGAAAGCTTCTTTTAAAAGAAATAAAAAAAACACAGAAAAGAGGCATCCTGAGGGTAAGAGAAGGAGGAATAGAGCTTATTTTAAAAGAAAAACTAATAATCTTCACGATAATTATGTTAAATCTTGTTTAAAAGGAATAAAAGTTATTAATATATCTCCTGAATTAGTAGAAGCAAAGCGTAATCAATTAAAATTACATAGATATGTCAGAGACAATAATCGAAGTTCGTGATTCTTTAGCAAAAGACCTTGACACTATTAGATGTGGTAAAATGAGCTTTACCATAGCAAAAACTATAGTTAGTCATGCTAATGCTATATTTAAAGCTGAAAATATAGTATTACAAAGGGAGAGAATAGAGGAGAGAGTTGACCGTATTAAATAGTCTCCTTCAGGCCTTGAAATGCTTCATGTAAGTCCTGAATTTACTTTAATATTAGATATATGTATAAGAGAATAAAGCCAATAGTTTATTCAAGATGTAATGGATGTGTGTTTAGGGTAGGTATTCGCAATACTGATCTTAACCAATGTGTTCGTCCACATACAATTGCCTCTTGTTGTTCAGAGAGTTCTCATGACTGTATATATATTCTTATGGAGCTCAATAAAAATATTAAAACGATATGAGATACAAAGGGATAAAGCCACAGAAGGTAGGTTTTTGTTATGGGTGTGTGTTTAATGAAGGTCATTGCTCTAGGTCTTATTTGATTGATGGTGAGTGTGTTATTGGGGGTGATCATAAGTATATCTTTATCAAGATTGACCTTAAGTTAAATAAATCGGTAAAAGTGATATGAAGATAGGTGATTTAGTTATGTGTATGCATGATGTACCAGTTATAAATGCTATAGCAGGATATACGTATACTGTGCAAGACACTGCGATGAATGGTGTATTTATTAAAATTAATAAAGATTCTCCATATCTTATTTCTGAGGATTACTTTGTATTAGTAAAGTCTACTATCACATTAAATAAACACACAAGAATAGTATGAAATACAAGCTTATAAAGACTGTGGTTAAGTCTGAATGGAAGAGTACATGTACAGCATGTGTATTTAACATAAAGGATGATAGTGGCATTCATTGTAAGCGTCCTAGGGACATTACTCAGGACTGTTTTACTCATAAAGGTGGTACTAAGCTTTATCATTTTGTTAGGACATGTGAATTACATAATAATATTAAGGTAATATGAAATATAGACGTATTGAAAGACCCGATAATAATGCGTGTTTTCATTGTATCTTTGGTGTTGGAGATTATGATACAGGATGTTATAGACATGCTAGTAAAGCTGCAAATAAAGGTGATAGTTGTATGGAGGATGGTATTTGGAAATATATATTTGTTCACATTAAAGAATTATCATCTAATATTAAGGTAGTATGAGGATAGGACAGAGAATAAAATACATAAAGGAAGATAATGCCACTTTTAAAAAAGGTAAGTACTATCATATCAGTGGTATACATAAATGTCCTTGTCCACATCAAGAGTTCTTAATATCATTACATGAGTTGGATAATGATCATGACTATACAGTGTGTTCTGATCCTAACTGTAAGGTACACTATAAAGGAAAATACTATAACCCTAATATATTTGAGACAACTGACAATTTGTTTAAACACATTAAAACAATATAATTATGGATAATATGGAAGGATGTCGTAACCTAATGCGTATAATAACAGCTTGGCTTATTATTATGACCGCATTAATAATACTATTATGGCCATGCTAAAACTAAGACTTATGTTCGTATCGTTGGTGATATTCATATTAGCTATCCCACCGATGATAAGTTATCTTACAAGTAACTTATTGTATCTCTTACTGTACATCTTCTGTGTACCTATATGTATTGGATTATTAGTTATTTACCTAATAGATAAGCATCATGAGTAATTCAGGAGGTATAGGTTTTGCATCGCTATTAACAATAGCGTTTGTAGTGCTTAAACTATGTCATGTTATATATTGGCATTGGATATGGATCATATCACCTATATGGATTGATATATCATTGGCTATTATTGTATTATCTATTATGTGGTTATATGGAAAAAGAAGATCGTAATCGCGTTATAATACTAGGTATTATTGTGATATTATTATTATTTATCTTAGGCTTATTATCATGAAAAAGAAAAAAAGTAATATGAATATAAATCAGAACTTCTGGTATTATGTCCCTATAATAGGGATATTCTATTGGTTAACAGAAATGTACGATGATAATCCATTAAGAGATAGCCCTATTGTCGGTTTCAATGCCATGTCCTTTATGTGCCAGATTATTGGCATTGCGTTATTATTATGGTGGTCTGGTATATTTGATACAACATTATTATGAATGAAGAAATATTAGCTGAATGTATTGCCAAGCAAGATATTCAGGATGATCATGAGTTCTTACTCTGTGAGAACCTTGCTATATTAAATAGTCTTAACTAATAATTGGTAGGGGAAGCGCCTACTTTTAATTGTACAGACAGAGATAACTCTATAAGCTTATCTGGTTAGTCCCCGTACCTATACGGGGGAGCTAGTTATTTGATAACTTAACAGGCGTAAAAATCGTGCGAGCTATGAAACATAAAAAATTTAAAAGAATAGATTCACCTAATGTTGGATTATGTTTTGGATGTGTCATATATAGGGATAATCTATTTGTTGATAATGGTAGTTGTGCTAATGTGCATCATAGCACCTGTCGTGATGATGGCAAATCTTATGTGTTTGTCTATGATGATATAGAACTAAATAAAAATACTAAGGTAGTATGAAGTATAGACTAGTAAAGGTTAATTATGATGATATTGGACATACATCTCTGTGTGCTATTTGTGCATTTGAGAAACTAGATATTAATGAATGTTTAAAATGGCATAAGCCTGATCATTATTACGTAAAACTATGTGTTATGCCTAAAAATATTAAAGTAGTATGAAATATAAAGTAGGTGATAAGGTAAAAATGACACAAAGACTTAATGGACATGGTATTCCAATTGGTCATTACGCTATAATAACTAGAGTACAAAAATCAGACCAAGAAAATTATTTTTATGAAGGCAAGGAAGTGGATCAACGTTTAATATGGGCATTTGATGATAATGAATGTAAAAGTGTGATTAAAATATCTAATAATATTAAAACTATATGAGACGTACGTTAGAAGCAATAAGAGAGATAGCTGATAAGACTGTCAGTGATGAAGAATTGGGTGTTATGGTAAGAGATTATCTTAAAGATGGTCATCCTAATAGCTTTATTAAGTGTTTTCATTGTGGTACATACATACCTGATTTTTATTCTAGATGTAGACATTGTAAAAAGTCTTTGGATGATGAATAAGAAAGTAAAATGCAAGAAGGATTTTCTTTATGGCGATGTCTATGTTTTATTTAGAAAGAATAAAATATACGATCTGAAATGGCAAGGAATATCAAGTGTAAATATTACGAGAGAACTAGTGGGAGGAGAATCTAAAGAAAGTATGTATTCTTTCTCTATTACAAATAAAGAATATAAAGAATACTTTTATAAATCTATTGCTTTGTCTAAAAACATAAAGACTATATGAGTGATTTTGTAAATACTAAACATGAGGTAATAGTAAAATGTAGTGACTATCTACCTAAAGAGAGTGGTGATTATGAAACTAACCTTGGTGTTCTTCATTTTGTTAGAAGAGCATATTCAACAAGAGCTAGTAACTATGTAGAGTTAAAATGGTACAAGAAAGTTATTATCTGTGATATATGTACATATAATCTAATTAAACCCCAATGGTGGAAAGAAAAAGAAGAACCCCCGATAAGCGTATCATCATCACCAAGTCAATAGTGATAATAGAATACAAGAGTGGTCATGATCTTGTTATTGCGAGACATGATGACAGAGCTAAAGCAATAATCAAAACTGTATCTTTTTAACTTAAATCAATCTATATGAAACTGAAGTGTATTAACAAACCAACAAAGTTCAAGAATCTATCCCTTAATAATGAATATGAGGGTATTATTGATGGTGATAACTATGTAGTCACTAATGATAGTGGCTTACGTGCCAAGTATGCATCAAAGTATTTTAATGTTGTACCTACAGAAGTGCCATTATTGAGTGCTGTATCTAGTCTTAGTTTTGATCTTGATGGCGAAGATCTACAAATCTTCTGCAATGATGAGGATCAAACAATCACTTTATCTCAAGCAAGTAATTCTTGTGGTATATATGATGTTGATGGTCTTGGTGGTATTATTAGTTTAGTCGAGGATATACATACTAATCTTTCACCAAACGTAGTTGGTACTCGACTTGATCTATTCAGACATATTATTACATCATTAGTGGCATATATCAAGACACAACGTAATCTTGCATTCATTACCTTCAGTGATAATCTCAATAATGCTGAAGAGATGCCATATAAGGATGTTATGAATGAGATGGCTGTTACCTTTGCTGAAGGTGTCAATCGTAACTCTAGTAACACTATACGTCTTTGGATATTTAACTAAGATCCTCCTGTACCCTTGAAAAACTCGGATTAGTTCAGCAGGAATTAAAAGGGTAGAAAATGGTGGTGTCCCTTGTAGCTTAATTGGTAGAGCCTTGGATTGTATCAAGAGGTTGTGAGTTCGAGTCTCACCTTGGGATCTAATATAAATAATAATCACATAATGAGAAAAATATTATGTATAAATGATGTTAACTGTGCCCTTATTAAAAAGGGAGAGATATATGATGGATATCCATTATTTAGCGAAAACCAAACATTAATAGGGTGGAATATACCTGGTAAATATCATAAATACCCTGTTAAATGTTGTGAATTAGTTGCTAAAACTTTGAGTAAAAATATTAAGACAATATGAAAGTAATATGTATTGATGATACTCCAGTGGCTGGTTCTAAACATAAGTTAGTAAAAGGACATATATATGAAGGTGAGATTTTAAGATATTATGCAGGTGAGGATAGATAGGAGATAGAAGGACATACTGGATGTGTATATTTCTTCCATAGGTTTAAAAAACATCCTAATAATCTTTCTAAAAACATTAAAGTGATATGAGACTAAAGCTTTTGTGTATTGACAATAAGGGGACAGAAAATTTTTTTATTCCATTAATAATAGGCAATACATACCATGGGAAACTAGTACCATACGGTAGTCAAAAGAGATATCAGATAGAAAATCATAGTCGCTATCTTTATCACTTAGAAAGGTTTAAAATAATGAGAGACTTATCTAAAAATATTAAAGTTATATGACTACATTAGAAAAAAGACAGTTGATAGAAGGTAATATAATGATGTCTAAGTATCTCTATGGAGAAGGTAATACAGAATTGTATTATCAAGTAGGTTATAGAGGCACTAATCCTATCTATAGGCGTGCTGATGAGCTATGTGATAACCAATGGACTAACTTCCATAACAATTGGGATCTATTAATGGATATCATATGTAAGATATCTAAGGATGAGCATGACTCATTCAGTAATGGTGATATATTACAGACTGAGATACGTAATCGTATGTTTCAGTTTGCATATGATCCTCAGTACGTGTGGGAAAAATGTCTTGAATATGTGAAGCTTAAACTAACTGTATGATACTACAAATAATAGCAGGCTTATTAAGTTTGTCGGGATATTATTTCATAAGTAAGAATCCTAGGTATTCATATATATCATTTATATTGTTAAATGGTGTGTTATTATTATCTGTATTTAACATAGGATTAATTATTAATTCATTGTTTAGTAGTTATTTTTTAATAAAATATGAATATGAAAGATCAATTAATCTCATTTGAGACAGCTAAATTAGCTAAAGAAAAAGAATTTACTTGGGATAATGGTATGGTAGAAATAGACAAAAGAATGTTTCCTAACTTACCAAATAAAATAAAAAGACTACCTACTCAATCTTTACTTCAGAAATGGTTAAGAGAGGAATATCATATTATAGTAGAATCACAGTTTGTTGCAGGAAAAACTACTAAAACAGCTTGGTATGATTATATAATACATGTATCTGATGAGTATGCTAGAAAGGATTTTAATTATTCAAGTATTAATCTTGAAATGAAATATAAAACATATGAAGAAGCTTTAGAAATAGGTTTACAAGAAGCATTAAAATTATTATGAATTACAATCAAGCGGAAGTCGTTCTGACTATGAAAATTAGAGGAACGCAAGCCATACGCGGCTCCTATTCACATTTTTATCGTATTGATAAGGATGGTAAAGAGATTAATGGAACAAGGATGGAAAAATCCCCAGTATTCTCTGAGTGTAACAAGACATTGAAGTTGGGTAATGAGTTCGTGCAAGGTGCGTTATCTGAGCCACCTAAAGAGCTTAAGCATGAGTTTCGTATTCCCCAATGGAGAAAGCTCCCTGAACGCAAACGTATATCGTTTCATGTTCATTCTTATGTTGTGGCTATGCACCCTGAGCATCGTGGATATGTAATGGAAATATTATAACATACAATAAAACCTTTATTATGAATAGTAAGTTTATAATCCTTGGTAAAGCCAAGGTAACCTTTAATCATGAATATGAACTACGTAATGTAGTTGACAAGAAATCAAGTCTTGTGTCTCTAGTATCATACCCTGTAGCAACAAGAGTACTTGTTGAGACAGAAGGTGGCAAATATCATGCTAAGGTATCACCATTCTACAAACAACCATTTACTTTTGAAGGTGGTCGTAAATATGCTCTTAAAAAAGCATTAGCACAGGATAAGAAGCTTACGAAAGAAGAACGTCGTAGGATATGGGAGGAGTATAATAAACTTAAACCTGGTGGTAGATGGTAACCTCAACTGCAACAAAACACGATGATACTAATAAGTATCCTTGTTTAAAGATCCATGATAATGGCACTATAGGGCTATTTAATGAGTTGGGATGTGTGTTTGTATATATTCCCACTAAATTAAAAGGCGATAACAATGTCGGAGATTTTTTAGATGAATATGATCTAGGAGATTGGATTCCTTATAATGGAATTGTAACACTACAATCAAGCTAAATGATAGAAAGCTTTAATTATATAGTAGGCAAATCGCCTGAGAATGCTTGGAGAAGGAATAACCTTCTTGCTGTACATGGCTGTATTGAGACTCCTGATTACTTTGAGGTAAGATTCAAGTTTGTGGAGTATTATAATAATCGTTCTGTTGAGGTAAATCTCTTATATCAGATAGTTAAATGATAATAGGAATACCTGGATGGAACATGGGGCCCAATTCATTTGGGATTGGGCTCACATACCTCGAGTTTTTACAAGAGGTGTTATACAGTAGTGATATAAGGATACTATTACCAAATACTCCTGTGTTGACTGATCTTGACCTATTAGTATTACCTGGTGGTGCTGACATCAATCCTAGTAGGTATGGTGAGCCACCTGGATTCTATACTGACAAGCCTGATCTGATAAAGGAATACTTTGATGTATTCATGCTACCACAGTATATTGAGCAACGAACACCTATATTAGGTATATGTCGTGGATGTCAGGCTATTGCTGTGGCATTTGGTGGTAAGCTAATACAGAACATGTATCATGAGACTAATAAGGCTGATGATCCCTATAGTGGTGTTCATAATATCACTGTTGCTGATAAATCTAAGAAGATAAAGGTTAATAGTAGACATCATCAGTCTATACGACCACCAAATGATGATAGCCCTATAAAAGTGATAGCTACACACAGTAATAATAACTATCATGTAGAGGCCATTAAAATACAAGATTATCCTATTACAGGTGTACAATGGCATCCTGAGGATCTTATTGAGGATTCAGGTGTCAATTATGTATGTCAATTAGTAAATAACATAATTAAAAAATAACTAAAATGGAGGAAGAGAATGAAGGAATGAAAATTGAAATTTACGGTAATATGTCAGAAAATACATATAATGACCAACAAATACTTGTTTATTTAGTAAATAAATATGAAAAATAATTTGGAAATCTCATTAAAAATGCTTATATTTGTACTCTAAATCATAGAGTATGAAGAAAATAAAATTGAGCCAAGGAGAATTTACATTAGTTGATGATGATGATTTTGAATATCTTAGTCAATTTAAATGGTATTGCAGGAGAGATAGAAATACGAGTTATGCTGTTAGAAAATCTAGTCCTAGTAAAACTGTTTTGATGCATAGAGTTATAATGAAAACCCCAGATAATTTATTAGTTGACCATATTGATCATAATGGATTAAATAATCAAAAAAATAATCTAAGAAACTGTTCAAAAACAGAAAGTCAACAAAATAGAAGAACATGGAGTAATAGTGGATACCTAGGTGTTCACATATGCATTAGAGCCGCAATTCAAGTTAATGGTAAGTGCCTTAGGCTTGGTACTTTTAAAACAATTAAAGAAGCTGCTATTGCTTATGATAATGCAGCAAAAAAGCATTTTGGTGAGTTTGCAAATTTAAATTTCAAGGAGTAAATGGAGTTAAAGATTACCGTTGAAGAACTAAGGAAGATGGGTTTATCATTAACCCAGTATATTGTGCTTTGGGGTTTATATAATCAAGTGAAAGTTAATTATTTAGTGGTCAATGAGGAAGGTATGGCTGATCTCCTTAAGAGACAGCTCGTAGGTTATTCTACCACCACAGGTGAGCTACTATTAACAACTAAAAGCTTAGAGATATTTGAACCACCAAGCGTGTTATTTGATTCTTTTATTGAGATCTTTCCAACAAGAGTAAAAAATAGTGCTGGAGTAGTTCGGGTGTTATCACCCGACTCTCCCACTTCATTGTCTGGAAGGAAGATCAAGCGTAAGTGGCATAGTATAACAAAGAATAATACTAAGCTACAAGAGCATATTCTAGAATGTCTAAAAGAGGAGGTGAGAGTGAGAACAAATATGGGAGAACTCTATTGGATGCGTAATGCTGAGACTTGGTTAAACAAGTGTACATGGGAAGATTATGAATATTTATTAGAGCAACCAAAAACAACAGAAAACTCATTTAATAAGATTGGTGAGATTCGTTTATGATTGCTAATAAGGTCATAGAATCCCTTGAGAAGAATAGAGGTAAACGATTACGTGGAGACCTAATAGCTATACCGTGGTCATTAGCGAAATTATCTTCATTGATACCTGGTGTAGAGAAGAGTAAGTATTATTTAATATCGGCATCACCTAAAGGTGGTAAGACTCAGTTAGCTGATTTCTTATTTGTCTATGAGCCTATAGAATGGTTTATGAGAACAAAGCCTAAGATGAAGCTTAAGATACTATATTTCTCTCTTGAAATGAGTAAAGAGAGTAAGGTATTGCAAGCTATATCTTATAAATTGAATAAGGATTACAATATTAGTATATCACCACAACATCTACGATCAACATTTGCTGGATATATATTAGATGACAGGGTTCTTAAGATAATACAATGTTCAGATTTTCAGTCTTGGTTGCGTAAGTTCGAGTCTATCGTCACATTAGTTGATGATATTCGTAGTCCTGATAGGATACACGCATTTGTCAAGGGTTATGCTGAGAAGCATGGACGTTATATTATAGAGAATGATATAATACAAGATTATATCCCTGATGATCCAGAAGAGCATATCATTGTGATATGTGATCACTTATCTCTATTAATGCCTGATAATGGTGATACTTTACATATGGCTATGTATAAGTATTCAGCTTATCACTGTCTTGAATTTCGAGATAGATTTAAATATACAGTAGTAAACATACAACAACAGAGTGCTGACTCAGCCAAACAGCAATTCGACTATAGAGGCAACTCTATATTAGAGAAGGTAAGACCATCACCTGATGGCTTAGCAGATATGAGACTATCCGCAAGAGATGTTAATCTCATGATTAGTCTATTCAACCCATATTCATATAACATTGAGGAATATGAGGGTATTGATCTTAGACGAATAGGAAGGTGGCATAGAGAGTTATTTGTTAATCTTAATAGGGATGGTATGGCTAATGCTCAGTTACAGTTATACTTTAATGGTGCTGTTAATGAGTTTATGGAGTTACCTCGTGAGATGGATGATACTATGTATAAGTTAATACAAAACAAAGTAAATAAATTAATAACGTAAAAGATTTGAAATTACCAACGGAAAAGAGTGGGGTGACAAGACAGTCACCAAGGTTCATGATCATATTTTCTAAACCAAAAAGTGGAAAGACAACAGCTATCTCTCTATTAGAGGATAACCTGTTGATAGATCTTGAACATGGAGCGGGGTTTGTAGATACAATAAAAGTGGAAGCTAACACAATACAAGAGTTATTGAAGTGGGCTGAGCTTATTGAATCTGAAGGTAAACCGTATAAATATATAACACTTGATACAGCGACAGCCCTTGAGGATGAGATAATTATGCCTCTTGCAATACGGATGTATAAGAATACACCAATGGGAAAAACATACGATGGAGATGATCTACGTAAGTTACCTAATGGTGCTGGTTATTTGTATATTCGTGATGCATTCAAGTATGTCATTGATCGGTTCACAGGTCTATGTGATACATTGATCCTTACAGCTCATTGTGTTGAGAAACAGATTGACAAAGAAGGTAAGGAGATGTTCGAACTAGAGATGGATCTATCAGGTAAGCTTAAGAGAGTGATGGCATCTAAGGCTGATGCTATAGGGTTCTTATATAGAAGTGAGAACAAGACATATCTTAACTTTAATGGTGGCGGAGACACTATCATAGAGGCAAGAAGTCCACATCTTACTAACAAGACGTTTCTTTTAATAGAGAAAGATTTAGAAACAGGAGTATTCACTAATCATTGGGAT
>Ga0066599_100000007_pt1 | contig 35420 bp, 61 predicted proteins | sample InisedmetaG_FD_60065 | JGI IMG/M metagenome (GOLD analysis project Ga0066599, IMG submission 60065) | Freshwater pond sediment microbial communities from the University of Edinburgh, under environmental carbon perturbations - Initial sediment | ecosystem: Environmental > Aquatic > Freshwater >...
ATCATGTGGCCGTGGCTTACCGGATACGGACGCGGCGACCATCTGACGTACTGCACGACCTGTGACGCCGCCATAGACGCACGCGACGGAATAAAGAGGTACGTGCCAAAGTAGTTCGAACTCAGCTTTGATTGGACACCACGAGTGGTCTTCGTCGGCGACGTTCACGGCGATTTTGACGAGTACGTGAAGAGGATAGCCGGTCTTGACCGGACTATTCAGGTCGGTGACATGGGGATAGGGTTCGGCCGCGATGCCGACTACTCAAGGATGGTCGGGTTCAACCACCTGTTCGTACGCGGCAACCACGACAATCCGCAGAAGTGTCAGCAGCTACCGCAGTATCTCGGAGATTTTGGGTATCTCGAAAGCAGTGGAATATTCTTCGTCAGCGGAGCGGCCTCTATCGACCGCGAGATGCGTACCGAGCACGTCGACTGGTGGAGTGACGAAGAATTGAGTGCCCTTCGAACGTACGAGGCGCTCGACCTCTATGAGAAAACGCGGCCAAAGATCGTGGTTAGCCACGACTGTCCTGAGTCGGTGTACGGAAAAATTTACGGCAGTCGCCATAACTATCCGAGCGCGACGTCAGCGTTCCTGAGGGCGTTGTTTGACGTGCATGCCCCACTGGCGTGGGTGTTCGGACATCACCACAAGAGTCTGCGATTCTCGATAGGAGATACGGCATTCTTCGGACTTGGTATTCTTGAGGTTATACGGCTCAAAGAGGTACACGTTAGTGGTCCACACAAATAGGAGGACGAAATGTTCTTTCCAAACGACATGACGAAGCTTCAAGCATGCAAGCTTGCAGTCGCTCACTGGAAGCGGATGATCAAAAATCCGCGCAAGTGCGATGATCATGACGAGACTCCGGACGCCGAAAATTGTGGATTGTGCGAGTACAACAGTCAGCAATTCGACGGGTACTTGCAAAAGTACCCAAAAGCCGATCCGGTTCACTGTCAGTTCTGCCCTCTCGACAAGTGGGAACGGCTCAATAAATCGGAGTCTATCTGCGGAGGAATATTCGTCTCTGCGGCCGATGCTTTCTTCAATTACGATTACGAGTCGTTTCGTAAGTATGGCAAGACCGTACTCGCCGCTCTTGAGAAACTTCTTGCGTACGTTGAGCGAGAGGAAGGTAAGGCCAAGCTTACTGGGAAGAAGCCACGAAAGGCTTCCAGAAACCGATAATCAGCAGCCGCTATACACGGAAGATTTACTGGGAACCTGAATGCGAATCCTGATCGTAAGCGATTGTACCAAACTCCCCGGCTTCAGCACGTTGTTCACCCAGCCGTGGGACTGGGCCTGTTCGGTGAGAGACACATATCCGAATGCCCGCTTCGACGTGCTCATGCCAGAGAAGGACAAGTTCTGGGGAGACTATGACTCGTCGAAGTACGAGGGGCAGGAGCGCATCAAGATCCACTACGTCCCGATGATCTCGACTGGCGGAATTCAGCAGTGCGTTATCGCGACTCGGCAACTGTACGATCTATTCAACGTCAACTATACTCCGTACTACTATGATGCAGTGCTCAACCCGAACGCCATCTTCAGTCCCGTACTGAAGAAGGTGCTCAAGCCAAAGTTCGTAAAGAGCACTATCAACGTTCCGATCTTCAACCACACTGGATCTGTTCGGTCAAATATCTCGAAGCACCAGCAACTCAATACCGACTATGGAGAAGAGGACGTCATTGCCGAGACGGTAGCATGGCTCACCGACTACTCGCTGTTCATGTGTGGTGCCGAGCGGGACATGGCCCGCGACAACTGTGCTGAGTACCTTTCCGGGCGGCAGATCCAGAAGATGCTCTCTAACTCGTTCGTGTCTCCGATGGGCGGAATGAGATTCGATCTTCTAGATCAGCATGTCCAAGAGCTTCCAAAGCCAGTCGGACCTAAGGGGGTCTGCGTATTCTTCGGTGGACGCTGGGTCGAGGGGAAAGGGTTCTCGACCTATCTTGAGTTCATGGAGAAGGCGTATAGGTCCGGCGAGAAGGTCTACGGGATAGCAACTACTCCGGCAGACGAGGAAGATCGTGCGGCCGAGCTTCGACTCCAGTACCCGATGATCCAGTTCTATCCAAACTGCGACCGCGAGACCTTCTACGAAAAGCTCAAGGAAGGCCATCTGTTCTTCTCGTTTTCGATGTGGGAAGGCTTCGGGATCAGTTACTGGGAGATGATGTATCAGGGGCTCGTCGGGATATTCCTCGATCGTCCGTGGAACAAGTCGGTGCTCCCCGAGACCGAATGGCCACTGAGATTTGACGACACGAAGAACATGTATCGCCAGTTCAAGGCGCTGCTCGATCCGGCCCGTCTACGAGAGGCTCAAGCCGTGCTTGACACACTTGCACGCCCCTACTTGCGCGAGCACTACAACAGAGCAAAGGTAAACTCGGCAATATACGAGTGGATGTTGACGAAGACGCGGCAGCACTACGACGCTCAGTTCGGCGGCGACCACGCGAAGACATTCAAGGGGCTTGTTGGAACGGCACTATCTCGTATGACGAAGCCAGCTCCAATGGAACTCGCGTTCAAGATGATGTCGGCCTGTGCGACGAAGCAGGGTCTTGAGTTCGGCCGGAGAAATCAGTTTGTCAGCAGGATGTTCCTTCGGCAGTGTGCTCAATTCAGCGGATATAGAGACCTGTGTACCGTAGACGAGCCGATGCTAGCCGAGGGTAATGCGTTCTCGGACGAGCTTTCACAGATAGTACATCCGGAGATTTAAGTTGACGCAAGATGAATCCGTGATAGAACGTTGTCTGTAGTTACGCCTCAGCGCGCGTAGGGGTACACGCGCTGGGAGAGGTGTCGGATAGGAAACCGAAAATTTCATGAGGCGAAAGTCTCTATTTGATCAGCCTTCCTCTTGTGACGCTAGCTCTCAGCTTCATCGAGACGCGACCGCGAACGAAGCAACTCCACTTTCGTATACTCGGGTCAAGCATGATGGCGAAGTTGTCGCTATATTGTCGCTGATATCCGATTACTCGACCCCAGCAGACTCCGTATTGATCCTATTGGATAAGCTCGTCATTACTGGATCGGTCCATTTGCTCACCTTCACCGCGAACGCAACCGAGATCGCGAACGTCACCCGAAGGATGCGCAGACTTGAAGCCACCACGAAAAGCCTCGGGCTCAGGATAGCCTTTATGCCAAAATATGCATTCAGGCCGTTCGCAATAACGGAGTTCGAACAGTGTGAGTTTAAAGAGATATCCGGGTCGGGGAATCATCATGCGTGGAAGATACAGGCTGCTGGAGATCAGCCAAAGAAGTACGCGTCTGGTTGGGTAAAACGAAAACCGCCGACGTAATCGGCGGTTTTCGAGGGGTAAGGAAACCTAAAATTTCTATGCACATAGTACTTCTAATTGTGGCCACGTCAAGAGAAATCACAGCTAATCGCGCTACATTTTTGGCTCTGCAGTGCCCTATAACGAACGATCAGTCTATGAAGGCCCGGGTGCCGGGATAACCACTGATCGCTTGATGTAGCCGTACAGGCAGCCGTGCAGGAGGATCGGGGGAAGTTGTGGGAAAAGTAGTTGGCCGAAAGTGGATCGACGTCAACGGGAACTACACGAGGGTCCCAAACATCGTGCTCGATGACAGCGATCTCAGTCCATGTGCGAGACAGACGTACAGTCTCATGGTTCGACACGCATTTTGGGATCAGCCGAGCGAGAGCGATGTCGATCTCGTGCTTGCCACGAAGATCAGCATCGACGAGCTTTCAGATCTGATGGACTGTGGAAAACGCAGCGTCAGCAGATATGTTAAGGAGCTTGAGGACAAATCTTTGATTGACCGTGCTAGAAGGCTTGGCCGAAGTAGTCAAACTATTATCTTTAATCCTAATACAGCCTATAATACAGTTAGCACTTCGTGCAACGACGAAGATTCAGACCCTTCCCGTCATGCCACTGGTGACATGACGTCATGCCACCAGTGTCACCACGTCATGCCACCAGTGACATCATGTCATGCCACCGGTGGCATGAGAACGTCTCAAGACGTACTTATACAAGACATACAAAAACAAGAGCCGCGAAACGACGTCGCGGCTCTCAACATCGCTTCGGACGAACTCAAAAATTCCGCCGAGAAAAAAGAAACGACTCCGCTTGTTCCAAAAGACCAGCCGGTTGACGAAACCGAAAATGTGGTTCTTAGTCCCGACGACGAAAAAGTCGTGCTTGCCCGTAACGGAGCGAAAAAGTTTGGGCTCTTATCCAATCAACTGGACAAGGCTCGTTCATCCCTGACGTCTCGATCAGTCTCGAAGATAGGTGCGCCGGTAGATGCCATTGGTCTTGACACGAATAACAAGTCTACCGCGCTTGATGTGTGGTGGACGTTGCAGCGGGCCATCATCGAGAACTTCTCGTCGTACACTCCACCAGAGAGACCGACAGGCCGGGAGATGGGGAACTGCAAGATACTGCTTGGCGAGTACAAGCCAACGGACATCATCGGGCTATTCGACATGGTAGTGACACGGTGGTCGGTGGTGATGGAGAAGTGGCCCCACATAGCGAAGACTCCTACCCCGACCTTTTACGCGGCGTTTACGCTGAGGCGGGACCTGATGCCACTGGTTCAGTCGGGTAAGGGCCTAACAAGCCGCGCCAATAGGGTGGATACCTCGGTAGAGGCTCCGAAGATCGGCTGGGGGGACAAGTAATGGTTCGGGTCGTTTGCCTTACAGGATATAAGCGTTCGGGGAAAGACACGTTCTGTTCCAGCCTGATCGGAGCATTCCATTCGGTAGTCAGGATAGCTCTGGCTGACGATCTGAAGATCATGCTGGCAAACTTCCTTGGGATCACGGTAGCTCAGATCGAGGAGTTCAAAGAGCCTCACTATCGGAAGCCGCTGCAGGATCTCGGAACCGCGAAGCGGAGAGAAGATCCGAACTACTGGCTTACTCTGGCGAGCCATAAGATCGTGGCTGAACTCGACAGCGGAAGACGCGTAGTTGTTCCGGATGTTCGTCTCCCGAACGAGGTGTCGTTCATGCGGCGGATGTTCGACGCCGACGTTGTCCGGATAAAGCGCATAGGACAGATTCAGGACGATGTTCACGAGACAGAGCGGAGAATCGACGAGATCGAGCACGATGCCGTATTCGAGTGTGGATCACCGGCAGAGGTTGACACAGCAGCGCGGGAATATGGAAAGATGCTTGGATGGAGGATGCGATGCCCTATGACGCCAGCAAAGACTTAGTTCTATGTTCGGTTGAGGCGATTTCGAATGATAGCGATAAGCGTGGAATCGTGATCAGCCTGCGACAATACGACGGCGGGGAGAAGAAGATCCAGCTTACGCGATTCGGGACCAAGAAGAGCGGCGAGAGATATTACCGTCCAAATGTTGGAAGGATCACTCAAGCCGAGATGAATCAGATAATCGCAGCATATAGCTCGTTTAGGGTATAACTATGAGTTTCATTGAGGAAAAGCCGATTAGGGACGGACTTGACCCGTCGGACCTTCTTCGGATGAATGTCGGTCGACGATGGTGGCATTGTCGTCTGACAGACATCCCAGACGGACTTTTATATAAGACTGTCGTCACGAGGTTCATTGAGAAGCTGGCCGATCACGTTCGCAATGGACGGGGGCTTCTTCTACACGGGCAGTTCTCGACAGGAAAAACAGGCTCGGCCGTGATCGTCGCAAAGGCGACCGTATGCCACGGAGGAACGGCGTTGTTTGTTCCGATCTCAGAGCTTGCAGACCAGAAGTTCGAGAAGGCGATGTTCGAAGAGAAGACGAGTATGTGGAAGCGCATGTGTGACGTTGATCTTCTCGTGCTCGACGATCTTGGGGCAGAGCATGGGAAGGATTGGGGGGCGTCGCTCGTAGAGCGTATTGTCAGGATCAGATCGAATAACAAGCGATCGATCATTGCGACTACGAACAGGTTGTCTGACCTGCAGTCGGTATACGGAGACAGCACGCTAGTGATCCTGAGGTCGATTGCGTTGCCTGTCCTCGTCGAAGGAAAAGACTGGCGCACGGAAGAGTCGGAAGATCTTGCGCGAGAGATTCTCGGCCAATAGAAAAGCGAGCACTGAGTGAATATCGATCTGTGCGCCTGTCGCCGTATAGTCGAAAACGAGGGGATGTCCGAGGCTCGGACGCTCGGACTCTGCGAGGAGTTGTTCGTTGGGGATGGCCAGACTGTATTTAAGTTCATCGTCGGCCACTTCAGGAACCACGGGGCTGTTCCTGCGCTCGCGACGATAAAGACCGAGACCAACGTCGACCTGACCGAGGTCTCTCCAGAGCCACTTTCATACTACGCATCAAAGATATTCGATCGAAAACAGCTTAACATCGTCAAGGACAACGCTCGTGGGATAGTCGACAGCATCGGTCAGGACGACCCGGCGAGAGCCCTTCAATGCTATCGGACAGGCATCGCCGAGAGCCTCAAGTGGCAGTTCGGCAGGAAGTCGTACGTAGATCCTCGAACGACTGTCGACGACAGGATCAAGGAGCAGCTGAGGCTCGAAGAGCTTCATGGAACAATCGACGGCTATCGAACTCCGTGGGCCGAACTTGACAACGTTACGAGGGGAATTCACCCGGGAGAGACTTGGGTCATAATCGCAGCCAAGAAGGTGGGCAAATCGTGGGCATTAATCCTGTTCCTGAAGAGCCTGATAGCACAGGGAAAGCGGCCACTGCTTGTGACGATGGAAATGCCTTCGGACAAGATCATCCGCCGGTTCGATGCACTCTATTCGTCGCTAGCGTTCGGTGATCTGCGGTCGGGGCTTCTCGGAGTCGACGGAATAGACCGATACATAGCCCAGATGAAGCGGCTTCTCAACGAAGGAGAGTTCTGGGTAGCCGGGGACGGCCTGATCAAGTGTCCGGCTGACGTCGAGATTCTAGCTCAGGACCTCGATCCAGACGTCATCATGATTGACGGCGTATACCTCATGAATCCGAGTTCTGGGCGATACGTAAGCAAGTATGACAAGGTGTCGACGGTTGCCGACGAGCTTCAGCCGATGCCGCATAGACTCAGGAAGCCCCTGATCTATACGACGCAGTTCAACCGACAGATGAAGGAGGGGTCGCTCACCGGAAACTCAGGACAGGTTGGGTACGCATATGAGATCGTGCAAAATTGCGACGTGGCGCTCGCTCTTCATCGAGACGATGATCTGAAAGCGTCGAACAGAATGCTTCTTTCGATCATGGAGCACCGCGAAGGAACAGACTTTACGATGCTGTCGAGGTGGGACCTTGACGCAATGGACTTCTCGTTTGTGAGGGAGGTATCTCTCGACGAACTGATGCCAGAGAAGAACGGCGGAAAATCGAACGTAAATACGATCAAGTTCTAGAAACGGAATAAGCGATGGACTCCAGAGGAATAGTGCGGATTCTCAAGATGCTCGGGGTTGTCGAGTACACGTCAGGAAGCCGAAACGTATACTCAACGTGCCCGTTAGCCCCGTGGCAGCACAAGAACGGAAAAGACGCGCATCCGAGCATGTCGATAAAGGTCTCGCAGATTGGCGACTCTGTGTGCATGTGCTGGGCAGGATCGTGTGGGTTTACGGGGACATTCTCCGACCTCGTGAAGCTCACCAACCACCTGTCAGGAAACGCCCACAGAGACGCGGTCGATCTCGTCGACGAGCTTGAGTCGTCCGACCTCAAGGCAAGACTTGATGCGGTTCTTGCCCCAGAAGAGCCTGACGAGAAAGAGATCCTGTTGCCGGAGGAGAGGCTTGATAAGTTCAAGGGAAAAGTTCCTCGCTATGCATTTGACGAGAGAAAGCTTGATGTTGAGGCATGCAAGTACTGGGAACTCGGCTACGATAAGGATCACGGCAGGCTCACCGCTCCCGTCAGAAACGTTCGGGGAGAGCTTGTTGGGGTTATGGGACGCGCCATTGACAACAACGTAGATCCGAAATGGTTTCCATATTGGCACTTCAAGAGGGGCCACTATCTATACGGTGAGAGCAAGGTTGACGCGAAGGTCGGTCGCATAATCCTCACTGAGGGGGCACCCGATGCTTGGAGGACTACCCAGCACGGGTACAAGAATGTCGTCGCGCTTCTCGGATCGCGCCTAACGTTCCATCACGAGCGCACCCTGCTGAACTTCGGACTTCCTGTCTACTGGTTCCTTGACGGAGACGACGGCGGAAGAACTGGAACGGCACAGTGCATCGGACTGATGCGGGGTAAGCTCAAGCAATATGTCGTGAATTGTCCCGAAGGAAAAGATCCGGGCGTGCTCGACAAGGCAGAGACGGACGCGGCAATCTCGTCTGCAAAAATCGTATTGTAGTGCTTGACATACTAGGATAGGCGTGGCATGATGCGGTCTGTAATAAGTGATATGGAGTTCGCGCAGATACGGAATAGCGATAAGAAAGGAGTAGAAGGCTTTCCAATCTGTCGAATCCAATCATTTGGACATCTTCAATATGACACCAAGAAAGGGGTCAACTGTGGGTAACTGGTTCGAGACGGGATACGATGGCGTAGAGCGCGAGAAGGTAGATCGTGAGAAGCGACGTGAGATGCCGTGGAGATTCTTCCTCAAGGTTGGTCAGTCAAGCGAAGTGGTCTTCCTCGATGATTTCACGCGGACTCGTCAGGTAGAGCTTCCGTCTGGTGAGCAGGTCAATCAGCCGACCACACCAATGTGCTTCAACGAGCATAACCTGACGGTCGACGGAGACTGGAAGAACTGGTTCACGTGTCTTGCGAAGTCTGACCCGCCGTGTCCGATCTGTGGCGCTGGACACTATAAGTACTACATCGGAATGTACACGGTGCTCTCGTCGTACAAGGACGACGACGGTGTCGTCAAGTGGTCGAAGAAGCTTTTCGGTGCGAAGATCGACGCAATCGAGAGGATTCGTGCGAAGCAGTCGCGGCTTACGGAAACCGGAAAGATCCAGAACGGACAGCTCCGGTACGTGCAGTTCCACGTCACGCGCAGCGGGGAGAAGTCGGTAGTCACCGGGGACGACTACGAGTTCGTGAAGATCATGACTCCAGACGAGGCTCTGTCGCTTCTACCGACGGCTCAGATCGGTCAGGAACCGGCTTCGATCGCTCCGTTCAACTACTCCAAGCTGTTCGCTCCAAAGACACGCGACGAACTCGACAAGCTTCTTGCATCGGGTCACGTACAGGCCCCGCGCAAGAAGGGCTCTCCGTCGACTGGCGGGGCTCAGCCGAACGATAAGGCTACGATAGGAGCATCCGAATCGGACACTGGTAAGAAGACCAGTCCGGCGGACGAAATCAACTTCTAACATAGCCACTTTGCCCGGGACGATAACTTCACCCGGATAGGCAGGTGGATAATGTCGAATGCTGTATTGGATGTTTTTGATCAGGCTATTGCGTCGGTAGACTCACATGATGCGTTTGCATTCGACATCGAGACCACCGGCCTCGATCCGTTCACGAATGAATTACTCGTCCTGTCACTGGCGACTGAGGATGGGGCATGGGCGATTCCCTTCGCGGGACCCGTGCCCCACCTCCGCTGGGACACCCCAGAGATGTTGTCTCGGATATCCCACGTCTTCTCAAATTCAGAGAAGCTCGGTATCTCGTGGAATGGCTCGTTCGACATCAAGAATTTGATCAAGCGAGGATTCAAGATCCTGACGCGCGACGCTGACGGCATGATCGGCTCGTGGCTATTGGATGAGTATCTTGCCAGAACAAAGAGAATCGGACTCAAGAAGCAGGCCAAAGAGAAGCTCGGCGTAACGATGAAGGAGTTCGACGAAACCAACCTGATAAATGGAGTCGTAGACGCAGAATCGTTGCTATACGCAACAGACGACTCAAAATACACGTACATAATCTACATGGATCACGTAAAGCCGAAGCTCGAAGAAGAGGGTCTCATGAAGGTCTTCGAGAAGATATGCATGCCCGTCCTTCGGGTAGTCGTCGAGATGGAACTCAATGGCTGTTATCTAGACATCAACAAGCTGCGTGAGGTCGAGATAGGCCTGATCAAACAGAATGACGCGGTCCTTGAAGAGCTTCGAAAAATATCCGGTAACCCAAAGTTCAATCCGGGCTCGTCAAAGCAACTGTCAACGCTCCTATTCGGACCGGCGAGCAAACTTCATATTCCAGTAAAGCGCGGCCATGAGTGGAAGATCAAATCGAAGCAATGGGCTACCGACAAGCGCACGCTTCGTCGCTACAAGAAGGACCACCCGCTCTTCGAAAGGCTTACCGAATATCGCAAGTCAAAGAAAGCACTTACAACATACGCAATTCCTCTTCAGGAGCGGGCAAAGTCATCATTTGACGGACGGGTAAGGCCGGGATTCAAACAATGGGGGACCGTAACCGGACGCCTGAGTAGCAACAATCCAAATGGACAGAATATTCCCACAAAGGGTGGAATCCGTGAGTCGTTTGTGGCCCCTCCGGGAAAGAAGATTGTGGTCGCTGACTACAATCAGCTTGAACTCCGCGTCGGTGGGCTGATAGCCCACCGAGCCCTTGGGCGGTCTAACATTGTCGAGAAGTATAATCAGGGACTTGACCTTCACGAGGCTACGAGACAGGTATACGACGCACTCGGGATAGATCGATTCAACGAAAAGGCAGTCGGCAAAGAAGAGGCCCGGCGTAACGCAAAGGTTTGCAACTTCGGGTATTTTTACGGCAGAAGCGCAGACGCCTTTGCCGTTGACAATCCCGAGATTCCGTTCATAGAAGCTCAAACGCTTCGAGAATTGTTCCTGTCTAAGCTGTATCCAGAAATACCGGCAATGCACGATCATACGGTGAAAGAGCTTGTCGAGACTGGGATCGTCAAGACTCTCGTAGGACGATTGCGTAGATTCAAGTATTGCTATGCCCGTGACCCGTCTGAGATATGGTGGGACGGCTGGGTAGGCTGGAACTCAAAAGTACAGGGCTCAGCCCAAGACATAATTCAGATCGCCATGAGGAATCTACTCGCTGACATAATTCTTGGGAGGTCTGGTGGCGACGCGATCTTCAAGGGCAATAAGATGCCTATTACACAGGAAGAGTGGAAAGAGGTAAAGATCCTTCTGCAGGTTCACGACGAACTGCTGATCGAGTCCCCGGAAAACGTTGCGGAACTCGTTGCCGAATGGATGTCGTTCACGATGGAAAATGCGCTCGCGGGACAGGCCGTATCGTTCCCCGCCGAAGCCGGAGTCGGAAACAATTGGGTCGAGGCAAAGGCTGCTCCGAAAAACAAGGCTAAGAAGGAAGAGGATGAAGTTGAGCTTGTCTCGATCGACGATGATGACGAAGACGGAGACGAGGAATTGTAGCCTACTGAAGCCGCCATATATGAGGGGGCCGATCTACTCATGGCCGATCTTAGACTGATACTCGGTGGGACTCTACGCATCCCAAAATCGATGCTCACGAGCTTCGAGTTGGACTGCATCAGATCTGATCTTACACACGTCCCGACCGGCGGGGGAGGCTATGGGTTCAACGACACGCCATCGTGTGTGATAACCTACAACGAAGTTGGAGACTGGATAGAGGTTCCACGGGCGTACGGGTTGCGTCTAATGCGCAAGTTCAACGGGCTCAAGCTCGCCGAGGTAGTTGATCGGACGTCTCCGGGTCTTCCAGTCGAGTTCACGTTCAACGAGGCGATGCAAACTCAGCGTCCCGGCCTCAAGAAGACTCAGGACAAGATGGTCAATGACGTAGTGGCCAAATTCAGACAGGGAATCACCAATGGAATACTCAACGCCCCATGCGGTACGGGGAAAACCGTATGCGGTTTGAAGGTAGCAGCCGAAATGGGCGTGACTACGCTCGTGCTCGTATACAAGGACTTTCTCGTATCACAGTGGAGAGACCGAATAACGCAGTGGCTTGGAATACCCGGTGACGAAGTTGGGATCGTCCAGCAGGATCGATGTGATTACCTCGGGCGGAAGATCGTAATCGCGATGATCCAGTCAGTAATAGAAAGAGATTACGACCCCGGACTTTATTCTTGGGCAGGATTGACAATTGGCGATGAAATCCATCGTCATGGTGCCGAATTGTGGAACAAGTCGTCAATGCGGTTCACCTCGAAGTATCGACTCGGTTTGACCGCGACGCCCGTACGAAAAGACGGACTATGGGCAGTTGTTGCCGGAAACTTCGGGGACATCATCGCATCTGACAGGTGCGAGGCGATGAAGCCGACCATATATGTTGTTCGGTACAAGCCGCGCCTAGTGACCCGTCGGTACTGTTACGTAACGATATCCCCGATGGGCGAGCCGAAGATCAAGAAGGTCTATCTCGGAAAGCTTGTAACTCTGCTATCGCAGGACCCTGACAGGAACAAGATGATCGTTGACATCATCTTGAAGGCTGTTCGCGAGAGCCGAAAAGTGCTGCTTCTCACTGACCGACGGCCTCATATCGAACTGCTCAAGAAGACTATTCTTGAGAGAAGCAACGGAACCATTACAGTCGGACGATATGTTGGCGGAATGAGCGAAGCGGCCAGATCGCTGTCCGAGAAATGTCAGGTTATACTAGGGACGTTCCAGATGGCGCAGGAAGCGCTCGATATCCCGTCGCTTGACGTCGGTATTCTTGCGACTCCTCATGCCGACGTTGAACAGCCGGTAGGAAGAATCTGTCGTCAGTTTGACGGAAAGAAGTCGCCCGTCATCGTCGATATTGCTGACGACGAGCCTTATATATGTGTACACCTCGAACGAAAACGCCGAACGCTCTTTGACCAAAGGGAATGGCCAGTAAAGACGCTCTAGGAAATATTGTGGGCGATATATTTGGACCCGACTGTAAGCTGTCAGAATCAGAGCGAGCGGTTATCCGGGCATTCATAAAGCCCAGAACAAGCGCGTGTGACGGCTGTGGGATGCGCTCAATCTGCGACAGTTCCGAAAAGCGGGCTGTTGCCGACAAGAAGCTCTTAGAGAACGCTAAGGGGACGTGTCTTATCTGCGGGGGAAAAGCTGCGCAGTTAAGACCGTCAAAGGTGATCCCGGGAGTGTTCAGTGTCTGCGTCGAGCACCCGGACGAGTTTACGTTTGAGCCCATTACGGAGAGAGTCGAGCCCCCAGTGGAGGATAGCCCCTTCTAAATTTATTGACACAAACTTGAATTGTAGTACCATAGGGCTCGGGAAGGAAGCTTCGCATGACAGCGGACAAGTCTGTATACTTCGCTCAATACTATAACGTCAATAGCCCGGCGATCCTCGCAAAACGGAGGCTGCGCTATAAGAATGATCCCGAGTACAGGAAGAAGATGCAGGAGAAGGCGCGAGAGCGGGCTCGTCGAAAGGCCGATGAACGGAGGTCGGACAAGATCGACCAGATGAAGCAGTACGCCGATCAGATTCAGAAGCATAAGGTCGACCTGTCAGGTCTCGGATCACAGAAGGTAAAGCGCTGGCCAGTTGGCGACTTTGTCACGGCTTCGGTAGTAGCTGATGCTCTTGACGTGTCACTTGGGACGCTTGGAAACTGGATACGAGGCGGGGTAGTACCTCCTCCGACCGTGTCATCGACTGCCGGAAAGCACCTGTTTTCGATCCAGTATCTCGACCTCGTCAGAGCGTGCCGGATAGAAGCTCTCAGATCAGGAACATCGAACGGAACCTTCAAGTCTCTCATGGCATCGAAATACGCTGGTATTATTTCAACAGAGAAGAAGCTTCGAAATGGGGAATCGATTGAGTAACGTCAACAACGGAGAAGCTCAGGTCGAGATAAACCTCGTGAAGACTGTTCCAAACAGAGAAGAGACCACGATCAAGAAGGAGGATATGCCAATGGCAGACGCCGGAAAAGATGGGATCAAGGAAGACGGGGAGATGCCGACAGAAGAGCAAAAGGCATTGCCTGAGAATAGGGCGACCGTATCGGTTGGAAAGAAGCTGACGCTCAATCTTGGTAATTACCAATCCGTCCAGATCAGCGTACATCTGTCGATGCCGTGTGCTCCGACAAAGGCCGGGATAAACGACATGTACGGAAAGGTCAACAAGTGGGTCGATGCTCATATCGCTGAAGAGCGCGAGAGCGTTCGCCGTGGTCAGCGTGGAGCAAGCGAATAGTCCAGTTGATTGGACACCGGAGGTCTCGTGGGAAAATTCGACGAGTTGATGAAGCGGATCAACGAACAATACAAAGGAAAATACGCTGCTATAGCTAGCGATCCGTCGGCATTCAAGATGGAAAGGATTCCTACGGGGATTCTTGCCATCGACGCGATCACGTACGGAGGTCTCCCAAAGGGACGCATTAACATGTTCTGGGGGGACTGGTCTTCAGGAAAGACTTTTACGTCGCTAAAGACGGTCGCTAGAACGCAGCGAACGTGCAAGCAGTGTCTCACGCACATGGCGAATGTCGGATCTCAGAGATCAGTCATCGACGTGAGGGACGGGAACAAGGTCCTCATTTCGGGTGACGACGCAATCAAAGAACTTGAGAAGCTTGACCGGTTCGACGAGCTTTCTGGGAAGAAGAACGCATCAGAAGATGGATCACTTCCAGACGGCGAAGAGAAGGAACTCAAATCTCTTCGGTCATGGCACGTGAAGTCTTCGTTGTACGAGCACGAATATCGTGTCGTAGACGCGACGCAACTCAAGTGTCCGAAGTGCAACTGTACCGAAGGAATGACCGCAGTATGGGCAGCCATTGAGGACTTCGAGCCCGACTTTGCACGAATGTGCGGAGTCGATCTCGACAATCTTCTCGTGGTTAAGTCAGAGTATGCAGAGCAGACGATCGACGTGTCAGCCGACATTCTGCGCTCTGGAACGTGCGACCTGATGGTCATCGATTCGGTAGCCATGATGACCCCGTCGAAGGAAATCACCGAGAGCGCAGAGAAGGCTCAGCAGGGTCTTGCAGCTAGGCTGATAAACAAGGCGCTTCGGCGTTGGGCATCGGGACAGACCGTTGTAGAGATCGAGAGCGATTCAGGGTCAAAGCCTACGTTGCTACTGATCAATCAGGTTCGTGAGAAGATCGGCGTTATGTACGGAGACCCGTCGGTGATGCCCGGAGGAAAGGGACAGCAGTTCGCTACGAGCCTTGTTCTTCGTTTCAGGAGTGGAACGAAGACGAAGATCGAGGACACAGGTGAGACCGTCAATCACCTTATCCACGTGAAGGTATTCAAGTCTAAGTGCTGCCCACCCGATGAGTCAGGCGAGTTTGTAATCTGGCTCCGAGACCATGAGGGAAACGTGCAGGGAACAACCTCAGAGCCTCGGATCGTGATGGAAGCTGCCGTCAAGGAGGGCATCATTGAGCGGGACAAATCGGGATACGTCATGTGTGGTCAGAGGTATTCGAGCCAAAAAGCTCTTATTGGAACCTTGTCGGCGGATGATATTATACTGGATCAGGTAAGATCATCGATCATCAGCAGCATGAACGCGAGACGGCTGCGGCATGCTAAGAAATAACATGTACGATGCGCCTCCGTGTAAGCCAAAACCGGCCAAACTCGGGGTCAGTGGAACCGACCTGTCGAAAAAGCAGGAGAGGCGAGTAGCGAAGAGGGTCTCTGGAAAGAGGGTTCCAGCGAGCGGAGCTATTCCGGGGATGAAGGGCGACGTCTCAAGCCGCCTTAGCCTCGTTGAGTGCAAGACGACTGGTAAGAAGTCTATCAGGATTGAGCGTGACTGGCTCGTAAAGATCAGCCGGGAGGCTGCCCTACAGAGCAAGTATCCGAGTCTTGCCGTATCTTTTGAGGGGGTCGCATCGGACGTAGACGCTGATTGGGTGCTCGTTCCAATGAAGTTTCTGGCCAGCCTTATTGTAGGGACAACCCTCGAATGAGCATCGGTGATATCGTAGCTGCAGACCTTGGGTCGAAGGCACCGGATATGTCTATCGTCAGCGATCTTCGAGCTGCCATGATTCGGCGCGCCCCAGATCATCGTGCATTTGGATGGCATCCGTCGGGGCTTTTTGAAATGTGTCCTCGGTTGGAGGTTCTTCAACAGCTTGTTCCAAACGAGCGCGACGATGAAGCTATCTTGCCGGAAAAGCCCGACCTTCGAACTCAGATGATCTTTGACGTCGGAACAGCGCTACACAGTTGGTGGCAGGAACAATACTTGGGTCCGATAGGACACCTCAAAGGAAACTGGAGGTGTCGGTCGTGCGGGATCATCCTTCACGATCAGTTCATGCCGCCACATCCACACAAGTGTAGTATAGACGAAAGTTCTGAGCCGATAGATCTCGTGACCAGTGTTCCTATACGCATCGGAGGAAACAGATACTGGGCATTTGACGAGGTCCCGGTTCGCAGTGATGAGTGGGGAATCGTAGGAAATAGCGACGGAATATACGTGCTTGGGCACAATACGCTCGCAGAAGAAGAGATCGTACTTGATATCAAAACGGCCGGGAAGTCGTTTTGGGAAAGCGAGCGACCATACCCGGCAAATATCTTTCAGCTCAACATCTACATGTGGTTGCTCAAGAAGAAACGCGGGATTCTTCTGTACGTCGACAAGGGCGGCTTGAGCCAGCATGAACTTGCGTGCAAAGAAGTAGTCGTTAACTACAACGACTCGCACCGAAAGGACGCATGCGAAAAGATAGGGTCGTACAGGCTGGCGATTACGTCGAAGAAGCTTCCTTCAAGAATGGCGACGTGCGAACTTCGGCCGAACTCGGGTAAGGCGAAGTGCTGTAAGATGCGCTCAGTGTGTTTGAGCGACAAAAAGTCTGACGAGATCGAGCGATCGTGGGGGCTCGTCGTATTCAAGTAGGGAGAATTCTGTGAAGAAGGCTGCGAAGCTGATGATCTGGAGGAATGTTCACGGCTCATGGCATCTGACTTTGTGGATTCCGTTTCACGGTCAGTGGGAGCTTACCTCACACATCAAGAAGCCTATGTTCGACCGAAAGGCACGCGCAATCATAAAGGCGCTTCCCGGGGTCGTTGTCGAGGAAGTAGATAGCGAGAAAGCCTAATGTCGAAGGCATGGAAAGGCACCGAACGGAGAACGGCCCGCGCACTGTCGCTATGGTGGACCGGGAACCCGAAGGCGTTCATCAGAGCACCGTGCTCTGGCGGGTGGCCCCATGCCCGAGCAGAGGGCGACATGGTCGCGAACGTCAGCGACAGGACAGTTCCAAGCAATATTAAAACATCGGCTCTCGTGTTTGTTCACGACTGGTCTATGGACGTTAAGCGCAGAATACGGGGAAGCTCTGGGTCTGATTCTCCGTGGACGTTTGAGGAGCTGCTGACGGCGAAAAAGCACCCTATCTTAGGCTGGTGGCAGGAAATAACCGAGCTTGCGAAAGCCCGCGAGACTCTCAGGTTTCTTGTGCTGAACAAAGCTACACGGCACTCATTTGTCATGCTCGGAGATCCCGAAATACAGCATATTCGAAGTCGTACGACGTCACTGGACACGCTGAGAACTATCGCGGTTAACTGCTCGCCGGAAGTTTCCGAGGTGTTAACCGTCATCGAATTGAGGTCGTTTCTGAAGACGGTAGATGCGCGTGCCCTGGGAGGGCTTGGCTGTGATCCAACAAAGCTTGACGCCTCAGAAGCAGCGGCTCAAGACACTCCTGAAAGCTGATGCCAAAGAGCTATTCGGCGAGCCGGACGTAAAGAAGATACTGTCAAGGCTCGTCTCAAAGGGCATGACCGTAGCCGACATCGCCAAGAAGTACGGCTCGACGGCCGTATCTGTTAGAAACTGGCTCAGGAAACTTGAGCTGACGCCGAGGAGCACGAGGCCGGACGTAACAGACCGGCTGCACAAGCTTGGTTATTCGTCGTGGGACCAGTTCTTTCGCAAGAATATGTCGATGACCCATATGGACGCAGCTAAGATACTCGCGTGTCACTGGACAACCATCAGTAGCCGCAGGCGAATGTGGGTAGAGGGCAAGGACATCTAGGGCAGTCGGACGACAGAACGGAGAATCGTGTGAGCAAGGTCACTCAAATTGAAAAGGTCGACAAGTCGACAGCGTCGACGGAGATGCTCTCGACGAAGGACGCCGAGCAGCTTCGGGCAAACCTGAAGAGTCTTCGCGATCAGATCGAAACTGGCTACATAGCTTTTTCGAAGCAGTTGTGGCGGGCGCTAAACGGCTCGGTAAATGGAATGCCGTTGTATCAGGCATGGGAGTACGCAACGTTTGACGACTACGCCGAGACCGAACTCGGGATGAAGCGAGGAAAGGCCTACTATCTAGCACAGATCTGGGGAGAGCTTCATGTCAACGCAAACATCCCAGAGGCTAAGATCGCTGAGATTGACTGGTCTCACGCCGCTCAACTAGCTCCGCTGGCAAAGGTCGGTGGTCTGAACGAGAAGAATATCGATGGGTGGGTCACGAAGGCAAAGCTCCAGCCGGTCCACCAGTTTGCCGAGGAGGTAAAGGCGGCTAGAAAGGCTCACGTGTCTGGAACAGCGGAGCCGCCCGAGGTTGTTCACCGGATCACGTTTGGCCTGTTCGAGGAGCAATACAAGAACTTCGAGATTGCCGTTGAGAAGGCGAAAGAGCTGGCAGAGTCAGACAAGCTCGGGCATCTCGTTGACTGCATCTGCACCGAGTTCAACGCGCAATACGCGGGATCAAGCAAGGCTGATCGTCCTCGCGCCATCAAGCGTTACGTCGCCATGATGGAGCGCGTGTTCAACGTTCGCGTCATCGTGATCGATCCGGACGACGACTCGATTCTTGCCGGTAAGGATATGGCGAAAGACCTGATGAAGGAATAGCAAGGCGAAGCTGATTGGAGGGGAAATGGTCCTGTTTATCGATGTGACGTTGGTTAATCCGGCTAACGGGGACTTGGTAAAGAAGAGGCTTACGTGCCCGGGAGACGTGTCAGGAGCGTATTTTGCAGCGGCCATTGCGTCCTTCGCAAAGACGCTTCCTGGAATGGTTGATGATGCAAAGAAGAAGGTGCCAAATCAATGAAGACCGTCAAGTGTATCGCCTGCGAGAAAGAGCTTGATCTTGACGAAGACTGCAACCCGGTCGAAAGAACAAGCGACGGCAAGCTGTGCGTGAATATCGTGTACGACGGCGTTGACTGTGTCGCGCACGGTAATTACGGTAGTTCTGTATTCGATCCGATGGGCCGAACCCCACTGCTCGGGTTTGTGCTATGCGACGATTGTTTCAAATCGAAGCGGCATCTGATGCACGAAATTGTGGCGTCGCAGGAACGGTAACAATTCGATGGGCGACGACATCAAATCTGGGGTATCAAGAGACGCCAGATCGAGGGCGAAGGAATACTCAGAGTTCCTTCGTTCGCCATTTCCGTATTTTGGCGGAAAATCAAAGATCGCAGGTACCGTGTGGCGCTTGCTTGGGGACGTGGCTCATTACATAGAGCCATGTTTTGGGTCAGGTGCTGTATTGTTGAACCGACCAACGTGGCACGCAAGAAAAGCTGAGACGGTGAATGACGCCGATGGATTTGTCTGCAACGTTTGGCGAGCACTACAGGCTGCTCCTGACGAAGTAGCACAGCTATGCGATTGGCCCGTAAATCAGGCCGATCTATCGGCAAGACGTAGAGACCTAGTTGCCAGAGGAAATCAGCTATACGAGAAACTGTCGACAGACTCGAAATGGTACGACACGACTATGGCGGGATATTGGATATGGTCGGCGGCGTGCTGGATAGGCCGGGGACTGACGAAGCCAACATCGTTCGGGCAGCGGCCACATATAAGCCGAGTCGGACAAACGATACACATGCCAGGTCCTCGATCAGATGATCCGAGTGTAGACGTCGTGGCCCCATACAACACCTCTGTATATTCGTGGTTTCGGGTACTGTCAGACCGGCTGAGATACGTTCGCGTAGTCTGTGGAGACTGGACTAAAGTCTGCGGAGGAAGCTGGCAGACGATAGTTGGGGAATGTGGCATATTCTTCGATCCTCCGTACGCTCACGATACGGGGGATGGCCGGGATGGGGCGTTGTACGCCGTTGAATCTGCGACGATAGCGAAGGACATAGCAGAGTGGTCGATAGAGCGCGGCCGTAGCAACCGATACAGGATCGTAATCGCCGGATATGACGACGAGCATCCGGAACTTATCGAGCGCGGATGGAAGGTCCATCGATGGTGGTCGCAGGGAGGTTACGGAGGGGTCGCGGCCGACGACGAGGCCAGAGGAACGAAGAATCGATACAGGGAAGCTCTATTCTGCAGCCCTCACTGCTTTTCGGTGACCTGACACCGCTAGACCCTACTCATACTCCCATATAGAGCGGCGAGGAAGTTGTACGACTTGATCGGAGAAATATGTCGAGCGTAATTCAGCGCCTGTCTGAGAAAGGCCTCATCTCTCCACCCCCATGGCTTCCGAAGAACGTTCACTACGAGGCCGTAACTGGAAGTGTCGCCTACGGAGTCAGCAACGCAGAGTCAGATTATGACGTATATGGATTCTGCATTCCGAGAAAGGACGACGTCTTCCCCCATCTTCGTGGAGAGATCCCGGGATTCGGCCGACAGATTCAGCGGTTCGATCAGTACATTCAGCACCACGTTGACGATGCCGAAGAGCGGAAGAAGTACGACCTGACGATATTCGGGATAGTGAAGTTCTTCAGCCTCTGCATGGAGAACAACCCGAACATGGTCGACGTGCTGTTTGTTCCGGCGAATCTGATTCTGTACTCTTCGTCGATCGGCCAGATGGTCAGAGAGAAGCGCCGCATATTCCTGCACAAGGGGAGCTGGCCAAAGTACAAAGGTTACTCGTACTCGCAGCAGCACAAAATGAAATCGATAAATAGGGAGGGCTCTCGGAAGGAGCTGGTAGAGACTTTTGGCTACGACGTGAAATTCGCAATGCACGTGGTAAGGCTTCTTCTTGAAATAGAGCAGATACTGACCGAGGGAGATCTCGATCTTCAGCGAAACAGTGAACAGTTGAAGTCCATCCGACGTGGTGAGTGGACAGTAGACGAGATAGAGAAGTGGGCAGCTTCAAAGGAGGCCGACCTCGAAAAGATCTACGCTAACTGTACCATACTTCCGTGGGGTCCCCGCGAGGACGAAATCAAGCAGCTTTTGATGGACTGTCTTGAGCATCACTACGGATCGCTCCAAGATGCTGTTACTAGCGGAAGTGAACAGGGTCAGCGGGCAATCCACTGTCTACAGAAGATCTCAGAGCTTACCGATAACGTGCTACGCGTAAAGTAGCGGAAAGGACTGGAAACAATATGCATCTGCAAATGGCCGTAACGGTTAACCGAGACGATCTTGTTGACCGCATAACGAAGGCTCGCGAAGAGCACAAGGTCATGTACGAGAGGGCTCTCGCTGGTTGGATCAAGAAGATGCAGGAGGCGTCAAAGGCGGTGATCGCAAGAGTCGAGAAGAACGATCTCAAGGCATTCCCGAAGGAGTTTAAGTCTCTCATGCAGATGCCGTCGTTGCATCTCGATGACTACGATCAGGCTCTTGAGATGCTGGAGATGTCTGTCAACAGCACGATCGAGCTTGGCCCCGAAGACTTCGATCAGCTTGTTCTCGGAAACTGGTCTTGGCGCGAGGACTGGGAGAATACGAACTCGTTGTATGCTTCCGACAGGGAGTAATAGTATGGGAGATATCAGCCCAGAAGTTCTCAAGTACGCAAATGCTCTCAGAGACGTTCTCGTTCTGCTGAAGAAGACTGCACGAGAAGAGTCTTCTGACAAGCGCGAGTCATTCATAGTCGCTGCCGAGAAGATCGCTCAGAATGCCGGGTTAGGCCCGATCGTCCAGCGGGTAAAATCGGACGATACAATTCTTGAGGCCGCAATAGAGATCATCGCTGAGGGCGGCGATATGATCGGGTGGTCAACCAACGTTCACGAGACAGATGACGGCTTTTGCGACGGTATCGTCATCGGAAGCCCTGACTATGTCGAGAAGCTGCTGACTGCGTTCACGATGCTTGTAGAGCAGCCAGAGGACGAAGAGCCAAACGACCAAGAAACGGAAGACCTGAACTATCTCGGATCTTCCGACGACGGAAACGATCTTCTTCCGGAGTCTCCGGAGATCGGAATATTGACCGAATCGTCTGACAGTGTTATCGATGATGACGAAGACGAGTTCGATGATGGCGGTCTTCCGCCGGACTCTGACATGCTAAACTGACTTCGATTTTGGGGGCTCGATGCGTTCCGAAGACTATGTAGCTGCTATCTATCGTGCGCTGTTCAAGATGCCGCCCCCGAATGCCCACGTCGAAGAGTTATCTAAGATCGTTGTAAATGAGATCACTAGGACCCAGCGTATTGCGTCCAATAACGTCAAGCAGCTTGCGAGGATGCGATGCGCAATAACGAACATAATTGGAAGCGGAGAGCACGGGCTAAAGCCTGTACGGAGCAATGAGCCAATCAAACGCATGTCGGATGATAGCTGGAACAAGCTCGTAAAGAAGGCTCGTTCGGCAGCGACTCGTGAGGAGATCGCCGAAAGAAAGGCAGAATCCGAGGATATACTGAGGATGAACGGCATCAGCTGTGGAGAGTTTACGTGCGATAACTGCAAGTCCGTTGGAACCTGTATATACGCGTTTGACGGATACTGTACAAACGGGGATTGTCTGAACAAATGAGCCCGAGACTAGAGCGGCGCATATGCACAGTAATACTACCTCCTCTGATAGTGTTGTTGTGGTCATCGTTGGTCCTATTCAAGCTACTCATGCTTCCGCTGAAATTCGTGATCTGGTCCGTTGAATGGATGTCTTCGGCCGGGTATCCGTGGTCGGGAACGTCTGACGGATCTCGCTGACGTACGCCCTACTCAAGCCGCCACTATAGTAGATAGGAGATGCGATGGCTAAGAAGAAGCGGCCGTGCCATAACTGTGCGCTGGCCCGCAAGGCTTTCCGAGAGCTGCTGAAGCTGACTTGCTTGACGAAGGAGGACGGCAAGGTCAATCTATTCTCCGAGGCTGGTCTATACGACTGTCTTGGAAAGGATCTGGCCAGGACTGTACTGTCGATGCTGTCAAATATCGCGGCCCAGCTTGGAATACGCGATATATACAGCCCCGACGCTGGGCCGAGCGATCCTACAGACTTCAACGAGCTTGTTTGGAGAGTCAGAGACGCGATATCGCGAGCGGACTCGGATCTCCGCAGATTCTGGTTTATGATCGGAGACATTGAAAAAGGTGCCGAGTTTAACGAGGCCGTTAACTACCGTCGCAGGGAGCTTGAGACTCACGTTAAGCAGGCTCAGTACACGACTCCTGAGAATACGCTGCGAAACATTCTCGGGTCGCTCGGGTTTGATCGAAAGACTGGGGAACTTGATTTGAGCTGGCTCAAGAAAGAGAAGAGGTAGACATGGGGCGCAAGAATAGGACGTCAAAAATAGCAAAAACGGGCCTGATCGTTTCAGCTTCCGCGTTGGTCACGTGGACCGCGCTTCGTGTCATCGCATGGATCACGTTCGACATCAATTGCGAACAGTACCTTAAGCGAGCGGCCGACTCCAATACTGTATCGACAGCCGAGCGTGAACTCAGCAAGGCGATTGACTGGATGGAGAAGAACAATCTGACCTCTGGCTACACGTCTGTGATCTACGAAGGCCCAGCCGACGACGTTGGATTCTGGTATACCAATGTCGTTTCTGCTCGCGACGAACTTCGAGCGCTGCCAGAAAGCGCAACTGCACTTGAGCGTACGAACGTACTCATGAAGTTGAGGGAGACGCTGTGTGATACGTACGAGGGTAAAATCACAGTCAACACGCCAGAAGGAATATCGGCATTTCCACGTAACGCACTGTGGGCGTCACTCTTCGTCGCGCTCGTGTCCACTATCCTGACGAGTATCAGTTTGATGGCTCGTGATCAAATCGACTGGACAAATTGATGCAGTGTCCTAGCTGCCGTGGTTATGGCGGGTACAGAGACGTGATTCTCGACGACGGGACTGGCCCGTGGTACGAGTGTGGATTCTGCCGTGGGTCAGGGGAAGTTCGAAGGCATATGTTCTTTCGGGTACTTGGCTGGCTGTCCGGTATCGCGAGGCGAGACAAAGCTAGGATAGGGAGCAGTCGATGACAATCCTAATTGTGGTAGCCCTGTTAGGAATCGTCAGCTTGCTAATGCTCTATAAGTTTTCAAAGCCGGGTCCAGACAGCCCGATTGTTACTGCGTCGATGATTCTCAGCGCAGCTTCAGCGGCAGCGCTTCTCATGGGATTTCTATCACTCGGAGCCGCTAGGCTGGAGCAGAGCCGCGTGATTGGAGTTTATGAAAGGCTTTCTCCATTCGCTCGCCGAATAAATATTGCTGACCGTCCGCATGATGGCGAACGCGACATTCTCGTCGAATTTATGGTACAGCTAGTGCAGAAAGATATTTCGTACGTAAATGACTGTATTCGGTCAGCGCGGGATAACAACAGCGGAGTATTCGACATCTGGTTCTCTGACGAGCTAGCCGAACTGGACGAAATAGTTCTGCTTGAGTAGTTGACGGACGGAGGATTCGATATGCCGTGGGGAAACAGGCCGAGTCCTGACGATCAACCGATTGAGCCTTGTTTTGGCCGCAAGGAATGTCCGCGATGCGGAAAGCTCATAACGATCAACGCATGGGGTCGGCGGTCGCATATGGAGTCGTGCTTGAGGCACTCGGTTACTATCGGGAAGGTTACGTATCCTCCCGCGATCAAAAAGAAGCGCTCGTAGCAGATAGCACATAGGAGGATGTATGAAGCCTCGACAGTGGCGTAAGCACAACAACGGCGGGGACTCCATTCTAAAGGAATTCAAGAAGCGAAAAGATTCCTATTACGATGACGACGGGGTCAGGATAGATCCAAGCCCGTCCAGACAATACGGAGCGAGTCGTTGCTTGCACGACGGGTGCTCAAAGTGCCGTGGAACCGGGGTTCAGCGAAACGGGGAAGCGTGTATTCACATGATTTCGTGCCCGTGTCCGAAGTGCAATCCGACGATGCAGTAGAGAGCGCTTTGACAAGATATAGGAGAGTTTGTCATGCAGAGATTTTCAATCACGGCGCAGCTTGATAACGACGGAAACGGCAGCTATGCCGAGCTTGACGTTTGCGAGGACGAAGACGGGGACTGGGTCAAGGCATCAGACGCGCTAAGCGCGATTGTTGAGCTTGAACGTGCCCTTGCAGCTAAGCACAAGGAACTTGTAGCTAAGAAGCATCCCGCAAAGATGAAGAAGCTGGGTGGTGAGTAATGCAGCAAGAGCTTCGGAAAGAGCAGTGGTCGTGTGATCTCTGCCACTATGCAGGAAATCTTGGAGGCGTGTGCACTGACTGCTACGGGCACACGAACTTCTCTGAGTCCAGAGAATCTGTGCTAAATCGAGCAAATGTGGAGATAAATAGACTCCGTGGGGCTCTTGAGGATATTGCGTCAGCCGGAACAGTGCTCGGAAGCAGGCTCACGTTTTCTGCCGACGAGTGCCTCAGACGATATGAGATAGACGGCGGCTGCGACTCGTGCACCAATCCGGGACGAGACACTGGGCAGAGTTGCTATCGGGCAGAGGCGTTGCTTGCACTGAAAGCTGGTGAAGAGTGAAGAAGCAGAAGAGCACGACCTGCGCAGCTTGTGGGATGCCGATAGCGTACACCGAATATCATCCGGCATGCGCGTGCGTTCTGTTTAGGTCGCTGCTTGATGCTGAGGTCGTCAGGAGAAACCTCATGGCTGTGATGCTGTGGTGGGAGGAAAATCGCGGCCGATTTGAAAGCGTCGAACAGGCTTTTCTCTACGCAACGTCGAACAAAGGCCGCAAATAATGGCAAAGAAACGAGAGTGGCCCGATCACGAGCTTTCGAACTACAGAATCGCTCTCAAGGAGAATCGCGATTGGTGCTATCGGCATCACGGTGAAGTTGACCCCGTCAGGCACAATCGGCTGATCGGAAACGCCATGAGGCTTGCCGAGGCGATCGATCGAATTGATCTGAGAGGTAGGAAGTAGTCGCTTGGATTGGAAAATGGGCGGCGAGGTGAGCCGTAGCAGGCTCTCGACCAAGTCGAATGGCCCCGGGTTGCTCCGGGGAAGGAAAACAGGCCCTACGACGACACGCGCGTCTACTGGGTGCCTAAAATGGCAACTGCTAGTACTGATCCGACCTCTGGTGGGCATCCGGTGCGTGCCGGGGTCAACCCGCAGGTGGAAATCCTGCCGCCGCCCAGCTACTTTGTGCGAACGTGAAATGAGGAAAGATATGAAGCAAGAAATGAAGCGCACGGTAACTACTCTTACGGAGTTTAGCTTCAAAAAAGAAGAGCTTGCCAAGATCGTTCGTGGAGTGGTTAGGGCAAGGATGAAGCTGTCGGATAAAGATCTGCCGGACAAGTGTATCGAAGTGACGTTTGTAACAGGTACGGTATACCCTTCCTACGGGGCTACTCTGGCAGATGCCATCGCAGAGTCTCACGATCCCGGAGAGCCCTGCTTTGATGGCATAAAAGTTGTAGTCCGGCAGGTTCAGGAGTGATCATGAAAAAGACTGCCCGCTTCTCTCCTAATCAGATCAGGTCGGCCGTTCTAGAGGTCCTGAACGAACTGAATTCAAGAGATCGCGTAGCCTGTGCAGAATTGATGACTGCTCAAGCCGGGGTGTACCCGTCAGAGGATTTCCTTTCGCATCCGTATTTCGTGGTAGGCCACGACGATGACGGTTCCGTGGTCATGACCCCTCTTGGGCTTATCAACAGTATCCTGCTTCATCTCGGAGTCGGCAGGGTGGCAAAGGTCGAAGACGACAGTCCAGAGCTGCTGGTTGGCGGTCTCACTCCGATCATTAAGTTCAGGGAATACTTGGAGCAAGAAGAGGACTGACATGTCCGATCGCATGGCTTTTGTCGTTCCACCAGAGAAGCGAGGCTGGCTCAAACGACTTCTTGCAAGGCTGCATACGGAGCCGAAATCAGATAAGCCGTTGGGGGGATCAATGACCTTGGAAGGTCCTTGTTGTCTTTGTGGCAAGCCTCTGACGAAGGGTCCGGGGGTCTTCACTGTTGTTGAGACGGAACTGGGCTTTGCACACGAGGTTTGTGCAGAAAAGTCGCTCCTATCATCGTCGTCATTGCGAACCCAGGAAATAATTCGGGGAGCGCCGAGAAGGTCAGGCAAGAAATGCAAGTAATAGGACTTGCCCTGGCCTTTATCTGCTTTTTGGCCGGAATACTCGTGGGGGCAGGGATCGTGTTGTGGGTCGACGGTCGATTCAAGAATGAATAGGACAGGAGATTAGAAATGAAGTTCAGAAAGAAGCCAATAGTCGTCGAGGCGATGCAGTGGGACGGTGACGCTGAGTCAATGGATTTGTGGTTGTGGACACTGGGAGCGCACCCAGACTATGTATTGATCGACAAGTCCCGCAAGGGTGACGAGCGAGTTAAAATCGCGACGTTCAACGGAGAAGTACAGGCAAAGCTGGGTGACTACGTCGTACGTGACGTTGCCGGAAGATTCTATCCGTGCGAGAAGAGCGTGTTCGAAGCAACGCACGAGCCGGCTGATTTCCCGTCGGAGCTTGATGATCACCTAATGTATGAATCGTTCCTGATGTCCTGTATCAGGGGCGGCGAAGATACCGACATGTCGTTTGACGAGTTTCGGATAAGATCGGTGCGCGATGATAACGCAGCGAACTCCGCATGATTGCGCGGCATGTTGTATTGCGCAGGTAACTGGGATTGCCTACGAAGACGCCCGTGCGGGCGTGGGCTTTACGCAGTTGCATTCGGATGTTCCAGCGCCCTACCCGTCAGAGATTGCGCGGGCGGTAGAAATTGCAACGCTCGGGTCATGGAGCGGAATAGCCCGCCCAATACGGACAGGCCCGGCAAAGCCGGGAGATCTAGTTCTCATGGCCGGGCTCGGGAAATATCCGGGGTGGCACTGCGTAGTCTTGCTCGCCGGATCATTGTACTACGATCCGGCGGATGGGGGATCGAAGCCGTATGATCCTGCAAAGGCGATGTACGTGATCGAGCTTCACGAAGCACAAAGACCTTAGAGCTGGTACGACCCTACCCTCGTCCCCTAGTACTATGAGGTGACTGATGGACGAGCGTAAGCCACGGTGGTGGGCGTGCGAAGACTGCGATACATGCGCCGAGTCGCTAGATCAGGCCGTAGAGCAGTATCTCGATGCTTTCGGCCTTGATGAAGAGAGCGATCCACTCAGCCACCTTGACGATACTCTCATGTTGAGAGGTTACGTTGTCGGAGATGGAAATCTCGTACTTGTCCGAACTGAACAAGTGATCGTACGAGAGTGGGTTAAGAAGAATCGTCCCGAGTGGCTAGATGGTACGGAGCTGAAATGAGCACGATGGGAACTTGCGTTGACTGTGGCAAGGAAATCGGGGTCATGGGTCACGCAGCTATCTCTCCAAAGATAGGCTATAGGTGCTCAGAGTGCGAAGCACTCTTCTCCCACAAGCGTATCGATATCCTCGACGAGGAGTGCCGAAATCTAAAGTCTGCTATTCGTTCCGCGCTTGATCGAATACAGGGCAGGCCGTCTGAGATGCAAATTGCTATGGCGCGAAAAACATTGACCGACGCGGAGGAGTCATGAGCATACTTGAAGAGATGGCACTGGCCGCTATAGCCGATGATGCGCAGAAGATGGTGAAAGACGCCGTTGAAATCGCGGAGTTGTGGAAGACCCGTTCCGAGAACACCGAGAAACGTCTTGCTGAGAAGACTGCCGAGATCGCTCGTCTCAAGGACGAACGCATCGAAATATTGAGGGGAATCGCGGATCGGTGCGCGAATGACGTCACGTGCTGCCGGGATTCAGGAGACTCGAAGGGCAGTACCTTCACCTGTGATAGCCTAAATGGGGGAAATACTCGCTGTAATTGTGCCGATGACTGCATCGTGTATTCGAAGTTGAGGGAGACTACGCGGTCTGAACGTCAGCCCGCGATTGATCGCGCCAAATCTACTGAAAATCTCGTAGCCGATCCCGCCGCCAAGAATAGCGAGGGAAAAGATGCATAGTGATTACGACGGTGAGCTTCACGCGCTTCGCGGCGTCGTGGCGTCCCTGTGCAGTGTCGTAAGGCAACTGGCCGAAAAATCTGGGGTTGATCCGCACAGCCTCGACTCGTCGATGGACAGCTGGCATAAGTGGCGATCAGATCGTTTTGAGCGAGAAGTCAAGGACGCCGAGGCTGTGCTGGAAAAGGCGTCTGTAATTGGAGACTACGGATTCGTCGGATCGAAAGACAAGTTTGTGGGGCAGGGAACGGTATCAGTACTTGAGTGTGCACTGAAGGAGATTAACGACAAGGCAGAAGAGCTAAACAGATCAATGGACGAATCGGTTCCGGCTAATCGAATCAAGTCACGAAAGGAATAGGCAATGTCAGAGAATGGCAAGACGGTAGGAGACGGCGTATCGAGGATCGCAGACGTGGTTGAGCACGCCGGAGAAGGTTTGTCCTCGGTAGCGAGCGTGCTCATGTTGAAGGGCGAAGAGTTGCTCAAGGCTCTCGGAGAGAAGGCGAGCACGGCGGTAGTCCCTGCAATGGGTATGGTCGCAAAGCTCTTTGATCAGTACATCGAGGACGAACGGGAGTGTCTTAAGAGCATGAGGTACATCATTGTCAAAGAGTTTGTGGCTGCCATCGTGCTCACATTGATATCGATAGCGCTTGTGGTCGGGCTCTCGCTCGGGATTAGCGAGGTTGTTTCGCGGGAACTTGACGAAAACGCAAAAGCGCTGTGTGCGGGTCAGATCGCAATGTGTGGAGCTTTGTCGATTGTCGTGCTGGCTTGGGCGATTGCTGTATTTTCTGACGCATGCACACTGATTCGAAATATTGTTGATCGTCGTGCGAAAGTCACGGCGAACACCGTCAGTACCCTGATAAATCAAGCATCGGCTCTTCTCAAGCTCGGAAAGAGTGCGTAGACCGTGGCCAGATCAAAATAACGGGGGCTGGAAATGTCATACGAAGTTGACGTAGTCTTTAAGACTCGAATTGCGGTTAAAGCCGCCTCAGAAGAGGAAGCTGATGCCGCTGCTTGGGTCTGGGCGCAGCGGGTGTGCGACGTCGGAAATATCGAGTACGAGGGAAGTGATGAAGAGATCACAGCCTTGGAGACAAAGATAGATGATGTTGAGATTCTCGGGAAGGTAGCAGACGATGCCCACTAATCGGGTGACATTCCAGCACCAGCTACTCGCGTATTGCGACGGTGAGGACAAACCCCGAGTGATCGAATTCATCTCAGACCTCTCCTTCCCAAACATCACCCTAGAATTGGCGACGATGCCTCGGGTACTTCGAATCGAATGGCACGCCCGAGAGATCTTAGACAATGCCCCAGTCGGGGCATGGATCTCCCCGGCGCAGTCCATGCCGTTTGAGCGAAAATAATCGTGGGGGATCAGGGCTGAACGGTGGTGCACGATGGAATGGAAAGATTGTCCTCAATGTGGACGCGTACGCGGAATGGGCGACGGTCGATGTAATGCCTGCGATCACCGTGATGGAGATTACGTGTGCGTGGCATGCGTTCCAGACCGAAGCCGAAAATCTGGTGATCTGCAGAGGTGCAAGATGTACGTCACAGATCTCCAGAAGTTAAACTCTGAACTCACCGATAATGCGAGGGGCATGAAGGCTATTTGTGACAAGATCGTTGATCGGGCAGCTGAGTTGTTTGCTCGTGCGGAGAAGGCAGAGAAAGAGCGCGACGAAGCTCGCGAGAGCCTTCAGTTTGCGAATGCTAGAATCTCACAAATGGAGCGGGAAAGAGCAACATTATTGATTCGGAGGTAGCCTGTGTTAAGCGAGCGAGAAGAGATCGAGCTAAAGGAAGTTGCAGCAAAGCTTGAGAGACAGCGCGACAGACTTTCAGACATTCTCGATGTCATTGCTGGCTTCACCGTCATGACTCCGCAGACGGCCCATCTCATGAGAGATATGGCGAAGGTCGGGATCGTTGAGGTAATGCGAGCCGAAGGACGCACGTGGCTTGACCGAATCAGGTCCGAGAGAAACGAGAGAGCTGATAAAGATGACTCTCAGCAATGAGCCGAGGTGGACAGTCGTGACCACGCTTGTCAGTCCTGAGAGGAAGTGGTTCGGGACAGCGTGGGAGTTCTTCGACGACGAGAAGGACGCCGAGCGGTGCTATGTTCGGCATCACAATGCGGGAAACGTACCAACGAAGCGACCGTACTACCGCAACAGTGACAAGTCGCACCTCGGCGAATCGAATATTGGCGAGTACACAGTGGCGGATACTAAGGAAAACCTTGCTGCAGAGGTCACGAGATTACGCGAGCAGTGCGAACTTCTGGAGAGAAAATGGAAGGCTATTGACGACGAAGGCCGCGAGAATCGCGAGCACTCTCGGAAGCAGATTGACGAGCTTGAGTTGGAAGTCAAGAGGCTGCGACACGGGGTCAAGACAGGTACTGTTCGTTACAACAAGGAAACTGATGAAGTCGAACACTATGACGCTAATGGCCATATCGTAAACACGTAGTGGAAGGACGGGTACACAGTGGCTCTAGAAGATCTGAAGCCAGAGCAGAAGACGTGCGAGAACTGTTCCGGGTTTGGAACAGACGAGTGCGTCCAGTGCACTAGGTCGAAGCACCCAACGTGGGGTGAGGTCGCAGATATGTGGACAGAAAGCTTGGACAACTATGCTGTTCGCGCGGACTTGAAAATCGCTTATCTTGAAGGAGATATCGTTGAATTGATTCGCCAAAATAATAACTTGCTAATATATAAGGATGGCTTACTCAAACAGATTGAGATCCTAACGGATGCTTCGACGCAGGACGCAGCTATGCGCAAAGATATCGAACGTGAGCGTGACGAGATGCGGCATGCCCTCACAACCTACATGCGGGCCGGATTAGACTCTGAGTACCTGTCGGCTGCGTATAGGCGCGCCCGGGAGATCTTGGATCGAGTTGAGAAGGGCGGATCGTGATGCTGCATGATTTCACTTGTAACCGATGGGGACACGCGCTGCATCATTGTGGACAGCGTACGGAACCGGGGAAACGATACACGTGGGCAGCACACAGTTTGCACGATATTAAGAAGGGCGACACGCTTGCGACACGCGGAAATGCCAGCCCTATTCTGCTCTACACTGTACACAAGGTAGAGCATTGCCTTGATCCGAATGACATGTTCTTCGTGACCGTCGAACTCACGGGAACGGCGCAGGCACTGAGAGACGATATGTGATGGGGGTGGAATGGTGAAGAATAGTAGACCTCAGATAGTATGTATGTGTGGTTCAGTGCGATTTCGTCAGGCGTGGATCTGGGAGAACGCCCGGCTGGCGAACGAAGGCTACATCGTTCTATCAGTTGGCCTCTGGGGGCATCACAACGGCGGCGGAAATCCTCTCGGAGTTGAACTGACTGACGAGCGCAAGGCGTTCCATGACGAGTTGCATAAACGAAAGATCGACATCGCCGACTGGGTATGGGTGTTAGACGTTGGCGGGTATATTGGCTCTAGCACGCGAAGCGAAATTGAGTACGCCAATGCGCACGGAAAGCCTGTGCGCTACCTCTCTAAGGAGTTCCCAGATTACGTTGAGCCCGCCGATCCACTGGCAGCAGCTCTTACCCGCGCCGAAAAGGCCGAGAGTGAGCGTGACGAATCAAGGAAGCGCGTTGCAGAGCTTGACACAAAGGTTCGCAGCATCACAGAGCGTGGGGCGATTGAGTCATCGTGCGCGCACTTTGCCGAGCGAGAGGTCGAGCGACTCCGGGCGGTCATCACTGCACAGGAGAGTGAGGCGGACAAACTGCGTGAGGCGCTGAAGGGGTGCGCGTGACGTCAAAAAAGATTGAGCCGTGTGCATGGTGCGGAGACGAATTTCCCTGTCGGGCAAGAACGCTTGACGGGCTCCACTCGGTCGTGAAGTGCTTGAGCTGTGGCGCTCGTGGAGCAGAGGTAGCAACTCCTGATGGAGCAGTGATCGTATGGAATACGGTCATGCGTGCGGCGCAAAAGGGAATGATGACGCGGTCAGTTTAATGCTTGGTTATTTGTGATGGTGGCGATGTCCGAAAGACCGGAAGATGCGCTCGGGAGTGTCGTTCCCGCCAGGGTTGCCGCGCGGGAGCATTGCGCACGCTCTAGCCCGCGACGCCACCATCACGAGGAATTGGTACCCGATGTTTGAGCCAATAAGTGCGGATAATGACGGAAGATTCATAGCTAGTGTAGTTGCTGTGATGACCCTAGGATTTTTCGTCGCAAAATGGACATCAAAGTCATCTCCACCAGACCTTTGGCTACTGTGTCTTGTTCCAGCGTCATTCGTTTTACTGTTTTGCGTCGGGGTCGCTATTCGGGACGCTCTGCGTTTCGTGAAGAAGAACGAACAGATTCAGCGCGAAGAGGCACTGGCTTGGGCTAAGAAGTTCGTGGCTGATCGGGATCAAGAATGGGATAAATATGCCCCGTGAAAATACGAGAGACGGAATAGACGAGGCCGTTGCTGACTTCGTCGTCCACATGAAGCACAAACTCCTGATGACTCGACATCGTCCTCACTGGAAGGACTGTGACCTAGTATTCCTGCTAGAGCGTCTTTGTGAGGAAGTGGATGAACTCAAAGACGCCATAGCTAGCGGTGACCGTAAAGAGACGATTCGAGAGGCCGCTGACGTTGCGAACTTCGCGATGATGATCGCGGATAACGAACAGTGGGCAGGAACACGAGCGTGGAATAGCCATGATGGCACATAGGTATTGACCAACGGAAGGTACGGCGTGATCACGATACAGCGACGGTGGACGTGCGTCAGCTGCGGCAGACACTTGGGGATCGTGTTTCGTGATCCAGCACAGGACCGCGATATGATACGGCTGGTCATTACACCGTACGACGATCCAGATGACATCGAGAATAGGCACATAATCGAGGCATCACTTCCAGTAGAGTGCAATTGCGGATGCGGGGCGCATAACGCAATAAGCTCTATGGATGACTGTAGCGGGGAGTATGTCTAGTCACAGACGCTGGATATAATCGGTCCATTAATAACTACCCGCAGTCGTGCGATAGCAGCGTGGAATAAGATTATGGGGAGGTGATCTGTGGCTAGGCCAAAAAAGCGTTCCGTTTGCGATCAATGCGGAAGACGTAGAGTGCTCAGGAAGTGTAAGTGCGAAGCTTGTCAAGAATCCGGAAAGATGGGTTTAAGCCTGTGCGAAGAGTGTGCCCGGAAGGAAGTGCTATTGTATAAAGGAATAGTCGATAGCTTCGGACCGCGTCGTTCCTCCTCGCAAAAACCAAAGTAGAGCCTACGTTGCCCGCCAATATGGTGAAGGACGGTTGTTGGGCGGTAGAGTATCAAAGAAAGGCTTGTGGCAATGGTTACGGTGTTCAGAGTTCCGTGGTTGAGTGGCGACGAGTGGGGTGCCGGGTACGACTCAGTTGCCATAGCCCGGTCAAACACGCCAGCCAACATCATCCTTCGCTGGAATAATATCGTGCCGTGGCCCCCGGCCATACAGGATGGTCTCATGTTCGTTGGAGGACTTGCTCATCACGGTGCAACTTGCTACGTGTCGGAGGAATTCTCTCGTCCTCTCCCAGAGGGAATGAGCTTCTCAGGGCGTGACTGGAGACACCCTGAGCGCCCGAGGATTGTGGTCAAGCGAAAAGGGAGCATATGGGCGCGGGAGATCGGTACTAGCTACGACACGCACAACGCAAAGTCCAGCGATCCGTGCCCGTACCGGTGGGGAAACGGACGGATGGAGCTGAGGCACGGCATGTATCCCGAGGGCTGGATGGGGTGCATTGATCGGACGACATTGAACGACCTCCGATACGACAACGTCGACGTCATCCACGTTACTTGTCCGGTCGATTTCACGGGAACGCTGCCCGAGGGGTTCGAGTTGGCGGATGAAACTCCCGAGATCAAGCGATCTTCCACCTTGCCAGTAGGCGAATGGGCCGCAACTCCGACGATGTCTGGATTCATAGGAATGTTTATGCGTGGGAGCTTGCTTGTCGACCCGAAACTTCCGCTTCGCGCCCGGCACGGGGTGGTGGAACTGTGGGAATCGGCTCTTCAACAGTGGATTTGTCTTGGCCCGACAAGTTCGTTCACGTTCGAGGTCTGGTCAGGGTACGACGGTGCTGCCCCCGACGGATTTAAAATGGAGCCACGGACAGAGGAATCAAAGGAGCAGATTACCGGTACCGAGTGCAAGGTTGCTCTAGTATTGAGGCGTGATCCTAGCCTGATTCCATCTGTACAGGGAGAGGCATTGTGGGTCGTCCGGAGACCAAATGGGAATCACAGCTATTTTAGCCAGAGACAG